>Ga0126369_10000205_pt1 | contig 37658 bp, 22 predicted proteins | sample PanSoiMetaPlot_1_FD_109646 | JGI IMG/M metagenome (GOLD analysis project Ga0126369, IMG submission 109646) | Tropical forest soil microbial communities from Panama - MetaG Plot_1 | ecosystem: Environmental > Terrestrial > Soil > Tropical forest > Bulk soil | place: Panama | collected 2016-02-17
AGGCTGATTTCGTCGGGAACTTTCACTCCTTGGCGGCGCAGGGACAGCCACAAGCCATAAGCCGTCTCATCATTTCCCGCCACTACGGCGGTGGGCCGCGAGGATCCTGCAAGAATGCGTTCTGCGCTTTTCTGGCCGAAATCCACGAAACCATCTGCCTTGCGGGGCAAGATGGAGACGGATTTGAGTTTATTTTCACGCATGGCCTGCCGGTAACCATCAAAGCGGCGCTGAATCCATGGGTAGGAAGTGTCTCCCGCAAAAGCGATCCGGCGGTGACCCTGTTCAATCAGGTATCGCGTGGACTGCACTGTCCCGCTGAAATCGTCGAAGCCTACCTGATCGTAAAGGTGATCTCCATCCATTCCGACAACGTTGTTACTGAATGCGACAAAGGGCATATGAATGGCTTCGATTCTGCGGAGAAGATTCGGATAAATCGTTCCTGCCAGGATGACGCCGTCAATCAGCCCGTGCTCTTGAAGAACGGGAGGTAAATCGATCTTTTCGGGGGCCGTTCGTGGGGCATAGTGCAGTACGGCAAATAGCACGTGGTGTTTCAGGCCGCTGGCGTACGATTCGACTCCTTGCAATATACGGGCGTGAAAAGGATGAATAAAGTCGCGATTGCTCAGAAGAAAACAAACAATTTCCGAGCGGCGCTTGAGAATGCGGCGGGCTTGCGCGTTAGGGCGGAATCCCAGACGGCGGATCGCTTCGTTGACTCGCGCACGGGTTTCGCGGCTCACCTGTGAGCTCGAATTCAGCACGCGCGAAATCGTTCCGATACCCACGCCGGCCGCTTGAGCCACATCCCGAATGGTGGTCTGCCTTGGAACTGCTTCCACACCCGCGCCCGCTTTTGGCATCCTTGGCATCTTTCCTCGACCTTACTTGGAACCAGCGGATGCCGCCAGTTTAACACATCTCGGAAGTGTCCAAGGGCTGGAACACTTGCGAGCCCGCTTGCCGGCCCGCTCGCTAGGTTTCCAAGCAACAAAGAAGCTCCATAAAAGGATTCAGTTTTTCAAACTTCTGTCTTGACAGGAGCGTTGGGCGCGGTTAAGTTGTGGAACCAGTTCCAGGATTTTGAGCGCTGTTTCTGCCGAAGTGGAGATTTTCGAGGTGTCGGAGAGGGGTGGAACGTTATGAGCAAACTTTTTGGCCCGTCGTCCCTGAGGAAGTCTCGCATCAAACCTCGGATCGAGAGAATGGTTTTGGAGCAGATTCTGCGGAGCTTGGTCAAATTGCGGCTCCTGAGCGTAGCGTTGTTGCTGGGCTTGACCCTTGCGGCGTTTTCTGCGCCGGTCACGGGGCAAGCGGTAAACGCGACCATGCTCGGGACGGTGGCGGATAGCAGCGGGGCGGCAGTCTCTGGCGCCAAGGTCACCATCACGGAAGTAAAAACGGGGGTGAGTCGATCAACCACGACAAACGAAGACGGGAATTATCAATTCCCCGATCTTCCTCCGGGCCAGTACGAGGTGGCGGTTGAGCAGCAGGGGTTCAAGAAGGCTGTCCGGTCTGGTGTGGATGTTTTGGTGAACAGCGACGTCCGCGTCAACATAAGCCTCCAGCCGGGCACCGTTCAACAAACTGTCGAGGTCATTGCCGATGTTCCAATACTCCAAACGGACCGTGCCGACGTCGGCGCAAAGTTGGAGACCCGGCAAGTAGTAGACCTACCGTTGGGGAATAACCGCAATTTTCAGAATCTAATCAACCTCGTTCCTGGGGCAACGCGAGCGCATCGCGTGCATTCCGAGTTCTTCAATTCGCAGGACAGCCTCTCTACGGAAGTGAACGGGCAAACACGGCTTTTCAACAATCTACAGATTGAAGGCGTTGACGACAATGAGCGCACTGGCCTGTTGCAGATTTATATTCCGCCTGCCGAGGCAATCCAGACGGTGGATGTGAGCACCAGCAACTATACCGCAGAGTTCGGACGCGCCGGCGGAGCGGTTACCAACGTCATTTTGAAGTCCGGAACGAACGCCTTCCACGGTGCCGCCTATGAGTTCAACCGCGTCAGCGCCTTGGCCGCCGTCCCGTTCTTCCAGAACACCAAAATCACACCGAAGGCACCCACAACTTACAATTACTATGGCGGGAATATCGGCGGGCCAATCCTGCGAAACAAACTGTTCTTCTTTGGGGACATATTGCGAATTGACGATTCGCGAGGAAAGTTTGACATTCTGACTCTACCCCGGGATGACTTCCGCAGCGGCAATTTCGGCGCGGTCTCGCAGGCTATTTATGATCCTTATCAAACTGACCCGGCGGACCCCACGCACGGGACGCTGGTACTTGATGCGAGCGGGAACCCCATTCCCGTTGCACCGGGAAGTCGAACGCAGTTTCCCAATAACATGATCCCTGCGAGCCGCATCAGTCCGCTGGCGCTGAAGATTCTGGCCCTTGTTCCGCACACCAATGTGCCGAGCCCGGGGCTCAGCAGCAACTATCAACAAACTACTCGCTTCCTGAAAAACACCACGGCTTTCGACAGCAAATTCGACTTTAGCCGAAAAGAGAACGACCGCTATGCTTTCCGGTTCAGCCGGGCCGCGCAGAGCCTCACTGATCAGCCGATCTTTGGGTTGGCCGGGGGCCCGAAAGGCGGCGGTTTCCAGGGAACGGGAGAGCAGCACGTCCAGAGCGGAGCACTCAACCATACGCATATCTTCTCGCCTCGCCTCCTTGTGGAGACACGCGTCGGCCTGAACCACTACCGAAACATTGCGCATAACTCGGACTACGGCTCAGACGCGTCAACGGCCCTGGGCATTCAGGGAGTCAACCTGAACGCCTTCACCAGCGGCTTGACCGCCATGGATGTGCAGAATGGTTTCTCGAGCCCTATGATTGGCTACTCGGCGTCCCTGCCCTGGGACCGCGGGGAGACCAACATCAATGTGGTGACCAATTGGACGAAAGTACATAGCAACCATACTTTCAAGTGGGGGGTGGATTTCCGACGGCTCCGCGACGATTTGGTGCAAGCACAAACTTTTGGACCGCGTGGAGTTTTCCGATTTGGTACAAGCACAACATCAACTCCAACATCCGCAACCTCGCGAGGGAACAACTTTGCCGCATTTCTGCTAGATGCCCCCTCAGAGGTCGGTCGCGACGTCTCTGTGATATCGGGATCCTGGCGAGAGTCAGAACTCTTTAGCTACGGACAAGACAAGTGGCAACTAAACCCCAAATTGACCCTGGATATTGGTCTGCGGTGGGAGCTTTATTTCCCGCCGACGCCAGCTCATTCCGGCGGCTATTCAAATTACGACCCCACTAACAACACGCTGGTGATCGCAGGAATTGGGGGAAATACGCTGAACCTGGGGCGCAACACTTATTACCGCTACTTTGCGCCGCGCTTCGGCTTGGCTTATCGGTTTACGGACAAATTTGTCGTGCGCGGCGGCTTCGGCATCAGCTACGAGCCTTTCCCCAACAACCAGTACGCCTGGAATTACCCAGTGCGCCAAGCCAATGGCACCAACCAGTTGAGTGCCGGGGCCCTGCCGACTTGGCCCAGCGGCCAAATTGCTACCATGAGTCTAGGATTTCCTGCGCCGGCTCCCGCGGCAGTGCCCAACAACGGGATTGTGTCAGGCGTGTGCCAGGTTCCGCCCGTTCCCGGCGTGGCGTGTATTGGGTTGAATTCCCAATACAATGTAATCGACAAGAACTTCCAGCAGCCATACGTCGAATCGTGGAATATCGCCGTGGAACGTGCCCTGCCCAAGAATTTTGTGCTGGACGTTGCCTACGTGGGCAATCACGGCGTGGATATCCCCATGGATTACGATCTGAACGCGGCGGTGGCCACGACACCTGTGGGAAGCAGCACGTGCCCGCAACGGCCGCTGTGCTCCTTGTTTAACCGAACCGCCGCTACAGATTTTCTCTTTAAGCCAACGAGTTCGAATTACCACGCTTTGCAAACGAGGTTCAATCACAGGTCAGGCAATGGCCTGGTGCTGACTACTTCCTATACATTCGCGAAGGCCTTGGCATTCCGATCGGACGTGGGCGATGGAGGCGGGAACGACGGAGGCGGCCCATCCTTCTATCTGAACTTCCAGCGGAATTACATGGAAATGAGCAACAGCCGCAGACACACTCTCGTACAAAGCGTGGTTTATGAGTTGCCGTTTGGCAAGGGCAAGCCGCTTCTGCGTTCAGGCTGGGCGAATTGGGTTGCCGGCGGCTGGCAAGTGAGCACAGTTATGAGCATTATGAGCGGCAGGCCGCTCGACTTCACCGCCAGTGGAACATCGCTTAATGCACCTGGCACTCGTCAGACACCGAATCAGATTGCGCCATTTAGAGTTCTGGGAGGAGTGGGCCCCAGCGCTCTTTGGTTTGACTCCTCGGCGTTCTGCCCTGTGCTCTCGACACAGCCAGCAGGTTCTCCCTGCCCTGCTGTGCCCAATGGAACGGCAGGAAATATGAGCCGGTTCAAGTTTGCCGGCCCGCGCTACTTCAACCTGGATGCGGCGATATTCAAAAGGTTCCCCGTGACCGAGCGAGTGGGTCTGGAATTTCGCGCCGAAGCTTTCAGCGTAACCAATTCGCCGATATTCGATCAACCCAACGCAAACGCTAGTGACGCCGTCGGTTTTGGCCATGTTACCGGCACGATTGGCGGCAACCGAGCCGTCGAACTCGGCGCCAAACTGACGTTCTAGGCGACGCCTGAATCTGCGCGCTTGGCAAGAACGTATTAGAATGCTCTAACGGGACTTGAGGTGAAGTATTATGCGGTGTAGAACGCTGCGGCGCGAGTTTCTGCGGGACATGGGAAGAGTCGCAGTTTCAATTGCCGCCCCCTCGTTTCCTCTCGCTTTCCTGTTGCCGCCAGAACGGCTATATCCCCCAAGAGATTTATCATACTTTGATACCCCCATTTCGCCGGCGCCCAGCGAAATTCATTTTGGCTATGCATCGATCACTTGGAATGGGAACGACCACCAGGCGATTGACGACATCGCCGCGCTGGGATTTCCCGGGATTCAGCTGCGCGCCAACGTGTTGAAGGAATTTGCAAGCGCCGCCGAACTGCGCGAGTCGCTCGAGAAGCATCAATTAAAGATGGTTGCGCTTTCGAGCGGAGGCGTGCGGATAGACCCTGCCGTTGAGACGGAGGAAATTGCCAAGCACACCGCGAACGCCAAGTTTGTTCACGATGTGGGAGGCTTGTACCTGCAAGTCACCGACGAACGGCCCAAAGACCGCGCCATCACTTCAGCGGATTACGCACGCCTGGGCAAGCTCATCACGGAAATTGGCAAGCGTACCGCCGACCTTGGAATTTCGCTCGGGTACCACAACCACATGGGCACGCTCGGGCAGAGTCCCGAGGAAGTGGATCAGATTCTGCAAGCTGCAGACCCGCGCTACGCTAAGCTGGAACTCGATGTTGCTCATTATTTTCAGGGAGGCGGCGACCCGGCGCAAGCCATTGAGAAGTATGCCGATCGGCTCCTGTTCCTGCACATCAAAGACGTGGAATCTCTGCCCGCGAGCGAAAATTCCAGGCGTCCCTTCCGCTTTGTGGAACTCGGTCGAGGTCGCGTGGATCTCCCCGCCGTGTTCGCCGCTCTCCAAAAAGTGAATTTCCGGGGCTGGGCCATCGTCGAGCTCGACGCCGTGCCGGACAAGAGCCGTACGCCCAAAGAGTGCGGCGAGATCAGCAAGAAATATCTGGAAGAAAAGCTCAAGGTGACGGTATGAAATCGCCATTTCGCGTCGCCGTCATCAACGATGAGATTTCGCAGGACTTCGGCCACGCCTGCGAAGTCGCCGCCAAAGAATTCGGCATGGATTGGATCGAGATACGCGGCATGTGGAACAAGAACATCCTCAAGCTCGATGCAAAAGAAGTCGAAGAAGCGCGGCGCATCCTGGAAAAGAACAAACTTCGCGTGACGGATATCGCCAGCCCTCTCTTCAAGGTGGATTGGAAGGGCGCGCCGCTCTCGAAATTCAGCCCAAAGCGCGATCAGTTTAACGCCGACTTTACATTTGACCAGCAGGAGGAAGTATTGGAGCGCAGTATCGAGCTGGCCAAGGCGTTCAGCACCGATCGCGTGCGCTGTTTTGATTTCTGGCGGCTGGACGATCAAGCTCCTTACCGAGAAGCGATCAACGAAAAGTTGCTTGCCGCGGCCAACACCGCCGGCAAGAAAGGCGTGATCCTGGTTTTGGAGAATGAGCCTTCGTGCAACACAGCAACAGGCGCGGAGGCCGTTAAGGTTCTCAGCGCCGTGAAGTCACCCCATTTGTGGTTGAACTGGGATCCGGGAAATGCTTCGGAACTCGGAGAGAAGCCTTATCCCGACGGCTACAATCTATTGCCGAAAGACCGCATTGGCCATTGCCATTGTAAAGACTCCGCGAAGAAAGCCAACGGCAAGTACGATTGGGTTGCGATGGGCCGCGGCATCATTGATTGGACGGGCCAATTCAAAGCATTGAAGAGCGATGGCTACCAATTCGCTGTCAGCCTGGAAACGCATTGGCGCGGCGGGGGCACTCCTGAGGAATCGACGCGGCAAAGCTGGGCTGGAATGAAGAAGGAATTGCAAGAGGCCGGCGCGCTTTAACGCAAGTCATGAAGAGCAGCGGGATAGCACGGCGAGATTTCCTCGAACGCCTGGCCATGGCCATGGCGGTATCGCCCGTGGCACTGCGGGCGGCGGGCGACCGTTTGCCCATCGGTTTTTCCACGCTTGGCTGCCCTTCCTGGGACTGGATTAAGATTCTCGACTTCGCCCGGCTGAACGGATTCGCATCGGTTGAGCTTCGTGGGCTGTCAGGGACCATGGATTTGCCTTCCCGTCCGGAGTTTGCGGATAGCCAGATCGAACAATCCAAAAAGGAAATCGCGGCCCGCGGTTTGCGCATTTCGTGCGTAAGCAGCTCTGCCAATATGCATGACACCGGCCCCGAGCATGAAAAACAGCTTGCTGACGCGCGGCGTTTCATTGACCTGGCTTCGCGGTTGGGCACTCCTTATGTCCGCGTTTTCGGCAACAAGCTGGTGGGGCCGCAAGCCGCTGCAGTCGAACACATCGCCGGCTCTCTCGGCCAATTAGGCGAGTACGCCGGACCTAAGAATGTGACCGTCATCTTGGAGTCGCACGGCGACTTCACTACTTCACCGGTGCTTAAGGAAATTCTCGAAAAAGCCGCTTCCCCGCACGTTGCTTTACTGTGGGACGCACACAACACCTTCGTAGAAGGCAAAGAAGACCCCGAAGTTACCGTTCGACAGCTCGGAAAATCCATCCGCCATACGCATTTGAAAGATGCGAGCCTAGCAGGTGGCCAGGACAATTATGTTCTGACCGGGCGCGGCGATGTTCCGGTGAAGCGACAAATCGAGCTGCTCACCGGAATCGGTTACACGGGCTACTACTCGTTCGAATGGGAAAAGGCCTGGCATCCAGAAATTGAGGAGCCGGAAATCGCCATTGCGGATTTTGCGAAGGTCGTTGCCCAATATCTTTCGATTGCGCAAAAACACTCCTGAGAGCTTATTCGACATTGCACAGGTTTGAGGCGAGACGGTTTGCGGTCAGAAACAGCCCAATCTTCGCGCGCAGTCTTTCAACATTTCACCCTCACAGTATGGACGCGTGGGGCTCTTTGGATGCGACCGATCCGTGGGAATTCGCCCGGTCAAGTGCAGAAACGCAGCCGCGGAATGCTTGTAGGCGGGTACCGGCTCCCGAAACGCTACGTTTCCAAGATACTGCAGCGCATCGGACAGCGTGTAGTACCTTGGGTCATTCGTTTCCCACAAACGATCGCGCTCGGCGAATTTCTCAGGCGCAAAAGTTGCGAGCCCCAATAGATAGTCCGAGCCATATTCAATCATATTAATGCCCAGGTCATTTCCCGTGTAGATGCGGAAGTCCGGCCGGTGTTCATCGCGCAACGCGAGCCGCTGCAATTCGAGCCCGCGATCCAAGGAGGAATGCTTCATCCCCTTGATCTCGGGAATGTCCATCAATCGGCGGGCGGTCTCTTCATCGAAAATCTCGCCGTTTGGCGCAAACATTGGTCCGAGTTCAAACGCAAGGACTTGCGAGAATCCCCGGCACGCAGCTTGGTAGGCAATAGCCTTCTCTTTCGCTGGTGTTCCATGTAATCGGCTTGTTTGAAACAAAATCGGGATTCCACCGCCCTCAACAATCGCATCCATTTGCTTCCGGTACAGCGCCACGACGTCCCCGGTCTGCCCTTCGATATACGCTCCAGCCACGAATGGGACATCCTTGCCGAGAGCCTCTCGTGTCCACCGCAAGACATCTTTCTTTTCGGCCTCGCTCAAGTAATTCACATAGCCCGTGTCCATATTCACGGCATTCGTCAATCCTGTGCGCTGCGTGGCTTGAAGATGTTTTTGAAACGCTTCGACGGCCACTCCGCCGTCTGCGGCGTAAGGCAGGAGTGCCGCCGCAATGCCCTGCACTTTGCGCCCAAGCTTCTGCCTTTGAAGAAGCGATGCAATGGTCATTGTTGCGCCTTTGCGGTTTTCAACTTCTCCGCCAATTCCGAAGCCTTGTAGTGCTTGTCCAACGGGTAGCAGCCCGAAGGCAGGCCTTTCCGAGGCGCGGTGGTGCAATCGCTGAACGTTCGGCAAATTCGCTTGCGCTGAATCACGTTTCCGTTGGCTGCCTCCCACAAAACTTCCGGATACGTCAAGACCATCCGACCCAGGCCGACGGCATCCACCCAGCCTTCCCGCACCGCTGCTTGCGCTACCTGCGGCAGGAAATCCTGCAAGTAGCTGTAGGCAGAACCTACAAAAATCATATCGGGAAAACGCTGCTTCAGTTGACGTGTGACTTCCATCTGCCGAGCCACACCCACTAGCGGATCTTCTCCCGGCTGATAGCCATCCGACGGTGGATAGAGCGCCGGCCGCTGTATGTGCGGATTATAGTAAGGGCTCCCGGCCGTAATGTTCACCAGGCGAATGTCCAGCCTTTCCAGCAACGCGAGGAATTGGATCGTCTCCGACAAATCCATTTGTGTCGGTTCTTGCGGATTGACGCCGAACCCCCAGCGATACGGGATCAGTTTGTCATACACCTCAGGGATTCCCGGCCCCAACTTTCCATTTGCCGACCGCTCAGGATCGGGTTGGAACGGGACAGAGTCAAACGCGGAGAGTCGCACACCAATTTTCACGCCTGGGGCAGCGGAGCGAACTCCGGCAACGATTTCGCGCAAAAATCGCGTGCGATTCTCAAAGCTCCCACCGTAGTTCCCTTCCCGAGTGTGAGCGCTCAAAAATTCGTGACCGAGATAGCCATGGCAATGTTTAATGTCTACAAAGTCAAAGCCCAATTCCCAGGCGGTTTTTGCCGCGGCGTGGAATTGCTCGATGATTCTTGCGATCTCTCCGTCCGTGAGAGCCGGATAGTCACTGGGCACTCCCAGCTTTCGATCCAATAACGGATGATGATAAAGAATGCGAGGTTCGGGCCGGTCATGAGCATTCGGCCGGCAAAACCTCCCGGAATGCGTCAATTGCAAGCCCAGGAGAAGCCCATCCTGCGACCCCGTCGTCTTGCCGTGTTCCTCAATTAGAACTCGCCGCAGTTCCGCTAGGCCCTCCTGCGTGTGCTGCGCAATAACAAGTTGATTCGGGTTGGCGCGCCCTTCGTGGCAAACGGCGGCGGCTTCCCCGCCCCAAATCAATTTCGCGCCGCTTTGCCCGAACCGCTGCCACCGGCGAATCGTAAGCTCGCTCGGCCTACCGTCCGCAGTGCCATCCCAACCCTCCATTGGCTGAACCGCAATGCGGTTGCCGATTTTGATTTCGCTGCGCACCAGTGGCGACAAAAGCGGAGAGATGGCTTCTTTCATGGTTTCGGCGTCGCAAGGAATCGACAATTCCAGCGACCGCGCGTGCTCCAGAAATTGCTTTACATCCTTCACGCTGCCAAGGCGTAGAATCGGTTCGCTCACGGTGCTCTATCGTCCCATAGATTGCAGAGAGACCTGCTTCCCCGGCAACCGAGGGGATGCTAAAGATTCTTTCTGTTGAAGTCGAGGGGCTTCTCAGGAAGTTTTACTGGCAAAAAGGATAGAATTCCGTTTGCCACCAACAAGGAGTTCCGCAATGTCTTTGACGCGCCGCGAAATGTGTTTGCTCGTTCCTTCCGCCCTGCTCCCCTCACTGGTGACGATGGCCAAGCCTCAATCGGAACGATCAGGCGATCTACCCTCGGCTATGTTTCCTTTTGACAAACTGCCGCTACACCTGTCGAACACTGCGGCGATCCGCGCGGTCTTGAAGGGAAAGCTGGCCACCGGAGAATCCGTTGAGGTCCACGAGACAACTCTCCCGCCCGGTGGCGCGCCCCATCCGCCGCACCATCACCCTCATTCGGAAATGTGGCTCATTCGCCAGGGCACGGTGGAAATCACCGTGAACAACACCACCACGCGACTAGGCCCGGGATCTGTGGGATTCGTGGCTTCGAACGAGGAACACGTCATCAAAAATGTTGGCCTGACTCCCGCCACTTATTTTGTCGTGGCCATCGGACCGGGCGCATCGTGATCGCAAAGTCAAAGGTCAACGTTTGATCTTTCCGAACTAATACCCTTTCACTTTGACGACGAGATAGGTGAATTCTTTCCCGCCCTCGAGCAAGATTTGGTGAGGCACGCGCGGCGGAATTCGCACCACGTCTCCCGCAGTGAGTTTCTGCCTAACGCCGCCCTGAATCGTTCCGTTACGTCTCTCGTGTGGGGCCGTGGTTTCGCCTCCCACAAGCGTTCCGCCGACTAAGAGCGACCCGCTACCGGACTGTACGACAAAAATATCGGCCTCCGTTTCGTGCCACTCCGGCTGCCCGTCCGCCACGCGGCGCGCGAGGAGAAAGTATTCATTGGAATAGGAAGAAAGCTGCTTGACGGCAAAGTGGTGCGGATCGGATGTGGCTTGTGCATCCATAGCCTGGCTCATTAAAGCAACTGAGGGCCCCGTCCAATGCTCCAAGCCCTGAGGGGCGGATTCATCGGAAAACGCGACCAATAGTGGCACCGCCAGCAAACCAAGCAACCAAAGTCGTTTCATTATTTTCACCTCGACATTTCTTTCAAATCCGTCACCGGCCGACCGGCATCGTAGCTTATTCAAGATTGCATGCGAACAAAAATCGGGGCACCTCTTCGCAAGGCTCCCCGTCTACGCTTTCTCGCTTGGGGGTTAGAAGAACAGCTTCAGCGCCATTTGGCCGACTCGCGGGTCTCCCGCCTGCCCGGCTCGAAATGTGCCAAACGCACCTGCGCTGAGTTTCTGAAAGTTTGTCAGGCTCGGCTGCGAGCCGGCGCCCGACGGAACCTCTTCATCAAAAAAGTTGACGCGGTTGAAGACGTTGAAAAACTCCGCGCGGAATTGCATCTTCCAGCGCTCCGTGAAGGTAAAGCTCTTCGAGAGCCCCATATCCCAATTGTATTTGCCGGGCATACGGAAAGCGTTCTTGCCCGTTCCGCCGTACGTGCCGACGGATGCGGCCGTTGTCGCAAACGCAGCCTTATTCAGCCAGCTCACACAGTTCGCGGTCGTACCACACTGGCTGTTTCCGTAAGGATTCGCCCCTGCGATTAACGTTCCGCGATCCTGTCCGAGTCCTGTACCGGAGAGCTCGGCTCCCTGCAGAGTCGTGAAAGGGCGCCCCGTCTGCGCGGAAACGAGTCCGCTGTACTGCCATCCGCCGAGCGCGTGATGTAGGAATCCCTTGGACCGAGAAAAAGCTGGAACTTCCCACACGAACGACGAAACGAAACGATGCGTGTGGTCAAACTCCGATGGGCCACGATCGAACTGATGACGCAGGGGATCATCCCACGGTCTGGCAGAGAACCCGGCATCGAATCCAGTGACACCCGCGCCGGGCGGCAAATCATCAATGCTCTTAGACCAGGTGTAATTACCCAGAAGTGTCAAGCCATGGGTCACTCTTTTTTCGACCGACGCTTGAAGAGCATGGTACATCGAACTAATGTCTTGCGAATCTTGTTGAACCTGTGAAAACAAGTTGCTGGGAGTAATGCCTAACGACGCCGCAATTGCGTTTAGCCTAAGAGTCCCTTTCGCTCCCGTCGGGGAAAACGGCGCCGGATCCAAGTTGAGTGTTTCTGTCAGGTGTGTACTGCGCGATCCGACATAAGCGACCCGCATCACAATCTCAGAGGGCAACTGGCGTTCGACGGCCAGATTCCAGTTGTAAACCGTGGGAACCTGGTATTTGTTGTCAGGGTCCCAGCTCAAGTACAGGCCGCCGCGAGCAAATGTAGAGCTTGAAGGCGGCGGAAACGGAGCGGGAAACAGATTTGCCTGTGGCGTGCAGTTCTGGGCCGTTTGCGTCGCGGGAAGCGTGCATAGCGGATCCGTAAGAGTTCCGGGATTCACCACGCCCGTGCTGAATATTAATTGTGGACTGAACGGGGTCTGATCCACGAAGCGGTTGTTAATGATGCCGGTTATGCGGCTGTTGTAGAAAATGCCCGCTCCGCCGCGCAAGCTGGTTTTGCCATCCCCAAAAACGTCATAAGCAAAGCCGACGCGGGGCGCAAAATTCTTGAGGCTGGCGTTGATGCCATAGGGTGGAACGCCGGGATCACCCGGAAAGTAAACTCCTGGAGGCGCGTTGGGAAACTGCGTCGAGCGGACGTTCGCCGTCAGGCCGGATAGCCGGAACTGCTGAACACGCCCTTTGATTTCTCGCCAGGGAAGGCCCGGCTCGTAACGCAACCCCAGATTCAGTGTTAGCCGCCGAGCCACGCGGAAATTGTCTTGGGCATATGCCCCGGCAAAAATGTTGCGGTTGTTCTTGAACTCTCCCGCGCCTTGCCGGAAGGCAAAATTCCCGCTGTAGTCGCCAAGCTTCCCCGACAAGAAGGCGGAAAGGCTCGGAAAGCTGAACTCCGCGGGTTGGAAAAACAAATTGTTCAAGTCCACTCGGCTTCGTTCAATGATCCCTCCAAACTGCAAATCATGCTTTCCCTTCACGAGACTAGCGTCATCGCTCCAGGTGAAATTGTTCCTGACAAACGCAGCGTGGGGATTGTCGCCGAAACTGAAGAAGCCATTTACGCGGATTTGTTGAATCGCGTGCGCCGCCGGCTGAAACGGTATCATCGAACCAAGTGTCTGCACGCTGGGCACCGTGCCGGCGGGTCCCCGGCTGGCCTTTTCCCGTGCAAAGCTGAATCGAAAATCGTTAACCAGAGATGGTCTGAAAACGTGGGTTTCATGGATGAGATAGTTCTGGTTCGCTATTTTCGAACCATCGGCGTAAGTAAGAATGTTGGCCGGCACAAAAACCGCCGCTTTGCTGAAATAATTGTAGTCGTAGCGAACCGACAGCCGGTCCCTCTGGCTGACGGCGTGGTCCACTCTGCCCAGGACCTCGTTGAAATTCTGCCTGTCTGGCCTGACAAAAGTGACCGACCGCGAAGTTGGCTGGATTGGAAGAAGAGGCAATAGATTCGCGACCGTCGGATCAATAACGCCTCCGCCCGCCGTAAATGCGTCAATATCCGCCCGCGAAGGAACCGTCGAATTCGTGGGATTGCCCACATTACGCAAGCGCGTTCCCTGAAACCCGGCAAAGAAAAATGTCTTGTCGTGTTTGATTGGCCCGCCCACAGTTCCGCCAAATTGATTGCGCTTGAGCTGGTCCCTCCCCTGATCCTTTAGAGCGATGGGCGCGAAGAAATTCCTCGCGTTGAACACCGAGTTGCGTAAAAACTCAAATACGTCGCCATGAAAATTGTTGGTACCGGCCTTCGTAATGACATTGACCACTGCCCCTGCATTCTGCCCATACTCGGCGCTGTAGTTGCTCGTCTGCACGCTGAATTCTTGGAGGGCATCCGGAAACGGAAATGGCTGGTTGACATTCGTATATTCGTCGACGTAGTTTCCCCCATCGAGTTGATAACTCACCATGTCCTGTCGCGCGCCGTTCGCGGAAATTGTTACCGCTCCGGGAAAGGTCTTGGTCGTCCCTTGGTCCGCGCCGCCGTTGGCCGAATAAACCGCGCCCGGCACGAGCAGGCTCAGCTTGGCAGCGTTGCGGCCTTCGAGAGGTAGTTCGATAAGCCGCTGTTGCTCAATTACCTGGCGGAGAGTGGATGTCGCGGTGTCTACTTGAACGGGGTCACCGGCAACATTGACAATTTCAGTGTTCGTTCCCAGCTTTAACGCGACATTCAGTGTCAACGTCTGATCCGCCATCAACGCCACGTCGCCCTGTTTCATGGTGCTGAAACCGGTAGCCTCGACGGTCAGGTTGTAGATCGAGGGCGGTAGCGAAGGCAGCACGTAGAGTCCCTCACTGTCTGTCACCGCGGTTCGAGAGAATCCCGTACTCGCTTGGATCGCGGTGACTTTCGCGTTGGCAACCGCCGCTCCAGAGGGATCGATAACCCTTCCGACGATACTCCCAAGGCCTTGCGCGAACGAGCAAACGGGAAGGAACGTCAGAATAAAAAGAACAAAAGCTATTTTCTTCATTTCCGGTTTCCTTTCCTGGCGTATGGGGATGACCGCCCGATCGCGCCAAAGGTTCCATTGCGCCATTACCTCGAACCTGCGGCCACTGCGCACCGGAATTCCAAGTCACGTGGGGTCTTCGAACAATTAAGCCGTTCGATATTCGCTATCGGTCTTTTGATCAGACCGTTGGGTGGACATTAGGAGCGGTGTAGGGGTGTGTCAATCTGGAAAATCTAAAGCCTTGGTTTAGCTCAACTGAAATTCGGGGTCACTTCAATTTAGTCTTACTAAAATGACCATGCGGGTTGCGCCTTTGGACTGCAATGCCGAGGCAACTCAGCGAGCAGCTGCGTACTGCTTGGTCTGTTTCGTGCGTGAGTTGAAGACCTCAAAGTTTCCGTCCGGCCACGCAGTCAGCTTCAAGTAACGCCCGGCATCGGGTCCGGAAATATTGGCAATGAAGGGGTCCGCCACGTTGTGCTCCGCGCCTCCCTCATTAGCAAAATGGAGCTGCCAGAAATCCTCCAATCGCGGAGACTTTTTGACATTTTCCCAGGAAGAAGGCGCTCCACCTTTCGATGCACCGTTATCCATGATGGCCACACGCGGGGCGATGGAGTTCAGAAACTCATGGCTGTTGCTTGGAGTCGACCCGTGATGCGAAACAACGAAAATATCGATGGCTCCGAGCTTGTTCACGGGACAAACCAGTTGCGCTTCTTTGTCGGAGGTCAGGTCTCCCAAATCCAGAATTCGCAACTTCCCAAAAGTCAGTAGCACTCCGAGCGACCGCGCATTCTCGCTCTGATCCGCCGGCCGTTTCTCCAACGTATCGCAGACGGCGCTCTTGCTGCTTCCACTGAGCGGCTTGTCAATCAGCTCTCCGTCGGAGCTGATCACCCTCGCTTCCATACCCTCTATCGGCAGCGTGTCGCCCGGCTTGGCAATGATGCGGTTGAGTTTTTCCTTCACCACCAGGTTCTGATAGTTCTCCCACAGTTGCTCGGTCGCCTGGCTGTTGGGCTCACGGTTTTCCCCATGGTCGATCACCGTTCGGATCGGGATTTCCGCGGCAAGCTGTGTGATCCCGCCGACATGGTCCATGTGGTAGTGCGTAATGAGCACGAAATCAATCTGCTTGATGCCAGCCAGCTTCGCCGCCGCTACGATGCGATCCGCGTCGCGCCCGTTGTTGTCCGGCCAGCCGGTGTCGATCAACAGCGACTTCCCTTCGGGAGTCACGAACAACGTGGCCTGGCCCCCCTCGACGTCCACAAAATAAATCTGCAAACCTTTTCCGTTTTGAGGAGCGGCCGTCGCGCTAGCGGCAGCAAGGGACAACAGCCAAAGCGTAGTAACGACCACGGTTCCGCCAAGCACGCCTCGAGTGAAACCTCCCTCTCGCAACGCACGTCTTTCAGCCCTCTCGCGCCATGCCATGCGCATATTCCTCTCCTTCAGTCGGTTAGTTTGTTCGCCCATGAAGCGGTCGTCTGTGCCAGTTCGGTCATCACTTCCGCATCCGTTTTGCCTGACTTCTTGAGAACGTGGAACGAGTGATCCGCCTCAGGAATAATTTGCAGCGTGGCGCGCGGCCCTAATCTCTGGCAGATGGGGCGCAGCAGTGTCAGGTCCGCCAGCGTGTCCCTTGTCCCCTGCAAGAACAGCATCGGTACACCTACTTTCGCCAAATGCTCAGCGCGTTTCGTGCCCGGGCGGTTTGGCGGATGCAAGGGAAAGCCGAAGAATACCAACCCCTTTACGGGGCCGAGCAGACTCCCTGACGCGGCTTGCGACGTCATCCTCCCGCCCATGGACTTGCCTCCTGCCAGCAACGGCAATCCCGGCGTTGTTTCCGCAGCCAGGCGCACAGCACCGGCTACCGTGGCCGCCAACACCTCCGGTCGGTCTGGTACACGCCTTCGCTCCTCCATGTACGGAAACTGGTAGCGCAAGGTCGCGATTTCCTCCTTGGCTAGCTCTGCAGCGAGTCTCTCCAGGAACGGATGAGCCATGCCCGCTCCGGCGCCATGGCCCAACACCAAGAGCCATCGTGCCGCGGGCGGGCGAACAAGCAACGCCGATACTTCGCTCTTGCCCTGCACGGCAAACCGCAGTTTGTCGCCGATTGCCACAGCTCCGCAATTCTAACAAATCGCTTCCTTTTCAAAATCGAAATGAGATCAAAAGAGGGCAACTTGCGCCATGTTTCCTGTGAAGACGGAATGGAAAATCGGTTTAGTGCTGATCGCTACTGCTTGACTTGCGCAGGTATTGACGATAACTTATTTGCGTTTCCGTTGCTCTAGTTCACCCAGCCAACGGAGCCGCGAGGAGCTTACTGACAGTATTGCGTTGAACGTCTGTCGCTTTTCGATTTCGTCCCCAAGATTCTAGGCTCTGAGATTTCAGTGCCGGCGAACAAGAGTGTGCGGCGAGGAGAGACACTCATGCGCATGCTTCGCTGTTTCCCTGCCTTCACGCTCCTTTTATATAGCATCTCGTACTCGCTTCCGGCACTCGGACAGACATCGGGCCCTAGCGTCAACATGGTTTCCGGCACCGGCTGGACCAACGGAGACCCCTTCCTGCAAAGACAGAACGAACCCTCTCTCGCTGTTTCCACACGAAATACTCTTCATCTCTTCGGAGGCGCCAACGACTACCGCTCCGTGGATATCGCCGGGCTGGCGGGCCAAAGTGAGCGCGCGGATGCTTGGCTCGGTGTGTTCAAGTCCTTCGATGGCGGACAAACCTGGCAAAGCACCCTGCTCCCCGGCTTCCCTTTAGATGGTTCGCCGGCCGGCATGTCTTCCCCACTGCATGGATTTCAAGCCGCCGCGGACCCTACGGTGCGCGCGGGAACAAATGGCCTCTTCTACTACAGCGGGATTGCCTTCAATCGTGGTGCCAACGGTGCTGGCGTGGTATTCGTTTCCCGTTTCATCGATAACGACAACAAAGAGAATGGGGATCCGACACACACCAACGGAAGCCTGACAAACCTCGCTCCCACCGACCCAATTCAATATCTCAGCACGGGGATTGTGGACACCGGCAACTCGGGGCAGTTTCTCGACAAGCCCTGGATCGCCACGGACGTTCCTCGCGGAACGGCAACCTGCAGCGTGCCTTTTACCAAATCGGATGGGACTCAAGGCTCACAGACGATTCCTGCGGGGCGCGTCTATCTTGCCTACACCTCGTTCAACGGAAATCTGCAGGATACCAAGATCATGTTTGCGAGTTCCCAAGACTGCGGAGCCACCTGGAGCAAGCCAACGAAGTTGAGCGAAAGCAATTCGGTCAATCAAGGCACGATCATCGTCGTGGATCCAAGTAGCGCGAACAACGCTGCTGCCACCATCTATGTTGCGTGGCGAAGGTTTGCCACCAGTGCGCAACCGGATGCGTTGATGATTGCCAAGTCCACGGATGGCGGCAATACCTTCACCAAGGCGATTCAGGCGGTAACTTTTCCTGCGGCTTGCAGCACTACTGCCCCTGCGTCGACCGGATGCGCCTTTGACCAAGGAACCACCGCCGCATCTTTTCGCACCTCCGCGTTTCCGGCTCTCACTGTGGATGACACGGGCCGCGTCTACTTGGCGTGGTCCCAACGCCAGGCTTCAGGTGATGCGCGCATCATGATGCAGGTCTCAGCGGATGGCCAGAATTGGTCTTCGCCACCCGCGCTGGTGGATAACGGTCCGGTTCTCGACGACAACGGCAATCCCTTCAGCAATCTTTCGGGCCATGGCCATCAACTCATGCCGTCCTTGAATTTCAGCGCTGGGAAACTGTCCCTGGTCTATTTCGATTTTCGCCAGGACCACACGCTGGGCTTCTTCACACCCCTGGCAGACCTGAGCGGCTACACCGAAACGCGGCAATTTGAAGGCGAACTCCCCGGGAATCCCGCGGCTGTTTTTAATTCCTACATTAGCGATGTCGCCCCGCCATTAACTACGCGACGCCATACTGTCGACGTGCAAGGTGCGCAGGCCTCCCCTCTCGCGTCTGGTGCGGTGGGCGCCCCGAATTTCACGCCCTTCCGGATTTCCCGCTACCTCTTTGGCATAAACCCCTTTGATGTCTCCGAACCGCTCAATGAAGCAGAACAACTTCAGGTGGATGCCCCCGACTTGCCGATGTTTGAACAGGGTACAGTACCTTTTTTTGGCGATTACATTGACATTGCCGCCGCGCCCGCGTTCCTTTTTCAAGGTGGGAAATGGATCTTCAATACAAACTCGGCGAGCTTGCCGGTGTTCCATGCGGTTTGGACCGACAATCGGGATGTTATACCACCCAATGACGGAAACTGGACGCACTATGTACCGCCGTTCTCCGCCTCGAACCCGGCGGGGAGCACGAACACAAGCGTTTTTGATCCAACGCAGAATGTAACGGCATGCGTGGTTGGTGTGAACGACGGTTTCGTCGCCTCGAGGAACCAGAACATCTATACCTCGATGGTGGCTCCAGGATTGGTCGTAGGTTCGCAGGGTAATTTCAAACCGCTGGGTTTTTCGCCAGCGAATCCAGCGCAGCTTCTGCAGCGGGCGTTCACAGTGACGTTGCGAAATACCACCACGACTCAGCGCAGCTTCCGGATTTCCGTCGGCAACCAGCCAGCCCTCGCAAATGGGCAGCAAGACCCACAAGGCCAGGCGTCGCTCCTTCAATTCAGTTTGCAGACCTCGCTCGACGTCACAATCGGCGCGCAATCGGGCATCGCGCGTGCCCTGTTTGTTCAGTCCGCCAATCCATCGGCGAGTGTTACGGTGAATGTGCAGGAGGTTACGGCGCCGAATGGCGCTTTGGTGCTGGGTGGTCTCAGCGGCTTCGTAGTTTTCAATCCCGATCCGAACGCACCGCAGATTCTCGATCCGGACAATCTCGGTTTCTCCAACCCCGCGATTCTTTCCGCGGAAACCCATAACCCCGCGATCGGCAATCCCGCAATCGGCAACCCTGCGATTGGCAATTCAGCGATCATCAACCCAGCCATCGGCAATCCCGCGATCGGAAACCCCGCGATTGGGAATCCCGCCATCGGCAATGCGGCTTTTGTGGTTTCTCTGAATCCGGCAATCGGGAATCCCGCGATTGGAAACCCGGCAATCGGGAATCCTGCGATTGGAAATCCTGCAATTGGCAACCAATCGGTCACCGACGCGACGTATCCAGTGACAAACGCGGGGAATACAACAACTTCTTACGCCGTGAAGCTATTCCAAAAGGCGCCGTTACCGGCAGGCGTAAGTCTGCAGCTGATTTTGACCAAGCAATATCTCGTTCCGTCGGCGCAAAACTGCAACCTAGTGCAGCAAATTCAAAATGTAGTCGTGGCCAACGTGCCGAGCCCCGTATTCACTCCCGCAGGGAGCCTCGGCGACCCGGACCTGCCGGACCCAGCGGTAACCAACGCAACGCTGGCGTTAGAACCGGGGGAAATTGGGCAACTCGTCATCCGCGCCAACGTTTCCGATCCCAACGTGATGCAAAACCTCCTCGCAGGCGCATTGACGCCGGTTGTGGTAGCGCATCCGGCGAATACTGGATTTGCAACTCCGCCTGCAACGCTTGCAATTCTCTCTTCTTCCCTTCCCGATGGTGTAACCAGCAATAGTTACAGCGGCCCGGTGAACATTTTTGGCGGCTTTGGAGCGCTCACCGCTTCCATTTCCAGCGGTTCGCTGCCACCCGGATTAACCATTGACGCGAATACGGGATTGATTTCGGGAACTCCGACATTTCCAGGGAATTACTCCTTCACTGTGCAGGTAAAGGATTCCTTCACTCCTCCCGCCGTCGCAATCCAGGTTTACACCTTGCACGTCGCGAGTCCGCTGGTGGCCGTCTCCCCCGCCGGAGTGGACGGAGTGGTGAATGTCCCCTATACCTTGAGTCTTGCAGCCACCGGCGGTACCGGCAATCAATCGTGGACGCTTCTCTCGGGTTCCTTGCCTTCGGGACTGACTCTGAGTGCGGCCGGCGTAATCAGTGGGACGCCCGCGCAAGTAAACCTCGCAGGAAATACGCTTACTGTGCAAGTTCTGGATTCCGGCAGCCCCGCGCAGATTGCGAGCCTCACCTTTACGATTCGAATCGCCACAGCGCTGGCGATCACCACGTCCCCCGGCGCGCTTCCCGATGCCGTTATCGGAGTACCGTACAGCTTTACTTTCCAATCGAACGGCGGAATCACTCCCATCAGCTGGGCACTTGCGACCGGCCAACTTCCCGGTGGTCTGACCCTGAGTTCAAATGGGACATTGAGCGGAACGCCGACCGCTACCGGGAGTTTTGCATTCACCGTTCAAGCCGGGGACGCAAGCTCACCCTCTCAAACCATCACCATCAACGTAGCGATCAAGAGCTCCTCGTTGTTGGTAATCACTTCTGCGGGAGGCGCCTTGCCCGACGCGATTGTGGGCAAGCCCTATAGCATTTCGCTGCAAGCGACGGGAGGCACAGCGCCATTTTCGTGGGTCGTACCAAGCGGTCAGATCCCCGCAGGACTGACACTCAATACGGCGGGCGTTTTGAGCGGCACGCCCACGGTGGCCAACCCAGCCCCCACGGCGTTTATGGTCCAAGTCCGGGACAGTGGGTCACCTTCACAAAGCAAATCTCTTGCTCTGACCATTCGAGTGGCTGGGCCTCTCGTCATTTCTCCGGCCAGCGACGCTCTGCCAGACGCGCTCGCGAACGTAGCGTACAGCATTTTCCTCACCACGAACGGTGGAATCGGTCCCGTGACATTGTCGGTGATAAACGGTTCATTGCCTCCCGGGCTCTCTTTGAGCTCGGCAGGCGCGCTCAGCGGCACGTCCAACGCCGTCGGCCGCTACGCATTCACGGTCCAGGCAGCAGACTCAGGTGCTCCCCAGCAGACGACAACCGCGTCCTATACGCTCACGGTGGCTTCAGGCTTTACCGTTTCTTTTGCCGTGCAGCCCAGCAGCACCCAATCACAATCGCAAATCACGCCATCCGTGAAGGTGCTAGTGGTGGATAATTTCGGCAATTCCGCACGCGGCGTGGCCGTACAAGTAAGCATCGCCATCAATCCAGGCGGCGGAACCCTCACGGGGCAGACCATTCAAACAACGGGACAAGGAGGAATTGCGGTCTTTGGCGGATTGGGAATCAACGGAAAAGGAAAAGGCTACCAGCTGAAAGCGACGATTATCAGCCCTTCAAGCGGCGTCGGGGTTTTCGCACTCTCAGCGCCCTTCAATGTCCTTTAAATACTCTGCCTTTAGCGCAGACAGGTGAAAAGGCATTTCCCGCGTTCAACGCGACGCAACTCTTCGCAGAGCGTCCTTGACCAAGCCTGCTTCATCGCCCTTTTCTTTGATCCTCAGAAAGGTCTTATAGGATTCTGCCGCAGCCGGGCTCTTCAGCCCTTCTTGCGCGCGTCCCAGATAGTAGTAAACCGGTGGGAGCGCGCGAAACGTCGGTACGTCATCGAGAAAAATAGCGCTCGCTTCCCCGCGCCGTTTCAGGCACCTTTCCAACTCGGAATCTGCTTCCGCGTAAGCTCCGGCGTCAAGGTAAGCGCGTGCCAAATCCAGCCGACCCATCCAGGTATCGGCTTGTTTTTGCGCTTCCAAAAAGAGCGCGATCGCACGTTTTGCATCGCCGCGCTTCAACGCCATCTCGCCTTCCAGGAGTTTTCCGTAGGCCTGGCTGTCGGAATCCAAGCGCGAGGAGAGTTGCGTTATGAGAGTGGGAACGGGAGCGCTCTGGCCGGCCAAGACGTAGATGCGGCCTGCAGAGAACTGAGTCATAGCTCCGTTATCGTGAACTAGCGCCGCCTTGGCATCTGCGGCCGCTTCGGAATCTTTTCCCGTCGCCAGTTTGGCCTCGGCCAGAAGCAGGAGAAGCGCGGGTTTCACTGAGTCATCCATTTTGGGATCACTGGCGTTCTTTTGAAGCATATCCATTGCTTCCTTCGTACGCCCCTGATAGAGCAGAAGGTCGGCTCGTCCCATCATTGCCATGTTTGAGCCGCGCGTGCTCGCCGTTTCCATTTTTTTATAGGTTTGTTCCGCCTCCTGGAGTTTCCCCTCTCCAATTTGTGCCATGGCCACTGCTCCGTAGGCGTTCACATAAGCAGGATTCTGAGCTATCACCTTGGACGCTTCAGTTTCCGCGGTCGGGTAATCGCCCGCGTAAACCGCGTAGAGCGCCAGATTGCTGCGTTGCAGCGCCCCCCTCGGTTCAAGTTCAACGGCGTGCTTGCCTTCTTCCAGCGCCTTGGGCATGTCCCGCAGATAAAAATAGGCCAAGGCGAGATTCGAATACCCGCCGATCTCGGAGGGGAATTGTTTAACCAGAGCCGAGTACTCCTCAACTGCTTTCTGGGGCTCGCGGATAGCAAGGTAATAGCCTCCGCGTGTTCGATACTTTTCGCGATCGCTCATGCGGTCGATGTGCGTCAGCGCAAGCTTGTAATATTTCTCCGCGTCACTTTGATGGCCCATGTTAGCGTTGGTCGCTGCAAGACCCGCATACGCCCGGCCGAGGTTCTCATCCAACCGGATGGCTTTTTCGTAAAATGGAATCGCCTCTTCCCATTTGCCGGCCCATTGCAAATCTTGCGCCGTCGCATAGCTGTGCGCCGCCTCAAGAGAACTCGTTGTATAAGATTCCGCAGCGGCGATCTGCACGGACGCCGGCGTCGTGTCGCCCAGAGCCCGGCGGGTCTCAGCGGCGATTTTGGCTACCGCAGCCAGCACGCCTTTTTTATCGTCCGCATTCTCGGTAATTTCGAGAACAATCTTTCCAGTTTCTGCTTCGAGCGCCCGAGAGCGTACCTTGTAACCGCTGCCTCTCTTCTCGATGAGGCCCGCAACGATAAAACTGATTCCTTCGCGCACTCCCACGAGCCGCGCCGTTGTCTCTTCCAGCGCAGACGTGCCCGGCTGGAGCTGGGCTGCGATTTTCTTCGCCTGGTTGCGGTTGTACGAACTGATGAACGAAGCGTCTTCGAGCGCAACGCTCAACGGCGGTTCGAGCGTCTCGTCGAAAATGCTGTCTCCCGTGGTATTCGCAAAGTCCGCGACAAGCACGGAGACCGGCGCGTGAACAGGAGGCGGCTTGACTGGCCCTTTGAGTCGAAACGCTAGGACCGCAATGACAAGCAGCACACCCAGCGCCGCGGAGGCCCATTTCCAGTAGTGCGTCGTTCGAGGTGCAGGAAGAAAAATCGCCGAGCTTTCCGCCGAAGGGCCCACCCAGATTTCCAATTGATGCGCCATTTCCCGCGCGCTGGCAAACCGGTTTTCAGGCTCGATTTCTAGCGCCCTGACGACAACGTCGTTCAGCGCAACGGGCAGCGTGGGCTCAAGCTGCAAAGGCGGTGTTACCGGCTCCTGCATGCGCTTCCACAGTGTCGCCAGCGGCACATCCGAGGGATAGGGAGTCTTTCCCGTGAGAATCTCGTAGAAAATCACTCCGAGCGAGAAAATATCCGAGCGCTGGTCCAGATTCTCTCCGCGGGCTTGCTCCGGCGACATATACTCGGGCGTTCCGATCAGCGCTCCCGTCTGGGTCATTCCGGGCAGACGAACGGACCGGGCAATACCGAAATCCATCACGAAGACGCGGCCCTTTTGGTCCACCATGATGTTTTGCGGCTTCAGGTCGCGGTGAATGACGTGTTCGCTGTGCGCTGCTTCCAGGGCGCGGCAGATTTGCAGCATAATGCGCCCAGCCTCGTTTGGCGGAAACTTCCCCCTTTCCTTCAGCAGCGCGCGGAGGTCATGGCCCTCCACGAAATCCATGGTGATGAATTTGATTCCTTCAGACTGGCCCAAGTCGAAAATTCGAATTACGTTCTTGTGAGTGATTTGGCGAGCAAGAAGCAATTCTTGCTTGAACCGCCGCACCATTTCAGGGTTGCGGGCAAGGTCAGGTCGAATCAGTTTGAGGGCGACCGTGCGGTCAAGTTCCTTGTCGTGGGCCTTATAGACTGCGCCCATCCCCCCTCGACCGAGCAGTTGCAAAACTTCATATCTCCCGCCCAAGACCGTTCCGGACGCCAATTCGCCAGCTCCCGCCTTGGGAGGCGGAGCAGAGGTTTTGGAGGCACTGGCCGCGCTCCAATCTTCACCAAGGGTTCCCGCGTCGCTCAACGTTTCTTGAGATTCGAACTCAGGCAGAGGCGTGTGACACTTGAAGCAGAGTGATGCAGCGTCAGGGTTTTGCGCGGCGCAAACCGGACATTCCATGAGGTTGTGGCTAGTCTCCGGGCTGTCCTCATTATGACCCTTATCCTGTTGAATGCAATGCCTATTGCGTTCACTCCCGCGCCGCGCTTCTTAGTTTCCGCAGCGTGAGACGCAGAACAGCATCCCGTCCCCAAGGACTCCCGGCAGCAGCCGAAAAGCCATTAACTGATAGGGCTAAGTACCATCTCTTTTCCCAAAGCAGGTACCCATTATTGAGTTGTGCAACGGAATAGGGCATCCATCCCCATGAGGCGGTGCGCGTTCCGTTGTCTTCACCCTGGGAAAGGTGGTGGCCCGTGGATTCCTTGGATTCTGTTTGGCTTGGCATAAAGCTCGGCGTCGCACTGATTGGGATGGTAATGATGCGCTTCCTTTGGCGTGGAGCCTGGCGCAACAAACGTGCCGCGGAGCACAAGGACAAGTAAGCGGCGCTGGTTCGCCGCAGGCAGTGCCAGCCGCCTCCAACCAAGTTGCCGCCGACTTCACTTCAATATTGCGGCTTCCTCTGAAACGCATGCTCCCCTTCAGGTGAGCAAAAACCCACAAAAAGCTGCGCAGTTCACCCCGGTTCGCCTCTTTGCGAAAGCAGTTTTCTTTCTCACAATGGCGCTAGCGTTCAGACAATCGGCATCCTCTTCACGAGCTACAGGAAAATCTATAAGCTGTGACGTACGCTGAAGGCAATTCGGTTGACCCTGTTTTTACGTCGCACTGCAACCAGAGATTTCGCCAGAAAAAGGCATGACGGCTACCAGGCGACAATTGTAATCTTCTGGTCAGGAAAGAGGTTCGTATGGATTCACCGACGAGTGACAAGGTTTTTACCGCGCTTGAGACCTTTCGCATCGAACTTCCGTCCTGGGGTTTCGCAAATACGGGAACTCGTTTCGGGAAATTCATTCAACCGGCGGCGGCCACCACTACCGAAGAGAAGTTCAGCGATGCAGGTCAAGTGCAGCTCCTCACGGGAGTCTGTCCAACGGTAGCTCTGCACGTGTTGTGGGATTGTCCTAAAGGCGTACAAGGCACAGATGAAATCAGGCGCTTGGCCTCCCGTTATGGAGTTGCGCCGGGATCCATCAATCCCAATCTTTTTCAGGATCAGGAATACAAGTATGGTTCGTTCGGGAATCCTGATGAGTCCGTCCGTCGATGTGCCCTGCGGCACACGAAAGACAGCATTGAAATCGCAAAGCGGCTTCACTCGAGAGATATTTCCCTGTGGTTTGCAGACGGCTCGAATTATCCCGGCACTGCAAACATCCGCCAGCGCAAGAAGTGGTTTGCAGAGGCCCTCGAAGAATCGCATCGAGAGCTTTCCCCCGACCAGCGAATGCTCGTCGAGTACAAACCCTTCGAGCCGGCCTTTTATCATACGGACATCGCCGACTGGGGAATGGCGCTACTACTTTCGCGCGCGGCCGGGGCACAAGCCAAAGTCCTGGTGGATACGGGACATCATTACGCCGCTCAGAATATCGAGCAAATCGTGGCTTGGCTGCTCTCGGAAAACATGCTCGGAGGTTTTCACTTCAATGATCGCCGCTACGCCGATGACGATCTGACGTTGGGATTCATCGATCCCTATCAGATCTTCCGCATCTTCCACGAAATCCATTTCTTCGAATGCGAGACCGGTCAACGAGCCGACATTGCCTATATGGTGGACCAAAGCCACAATCTCAAAGGCAAGATCGAGGCCATGATTCAAACCGTGGCGATGGCTCAGCAGCTTTTCGCTAAGGCCGCGCTCGTTGACACAAAGAAACTCGCGACGGCTCAGAGGAACTGTGATCTAGTCCAGGCAGAGTCACTCTTGCAGGACGCTTTCGCGACGGACGTCCGGCCCGCTATCCAGGAATGGAAAGCGTCCAAGGGTTTACCCAAAGATCCGTTGGAGGCATTTCGGCAGAGCGGCTATCTCGAGCGCGTCTCGAAAGAACGGGCGGCAAAGAACGCTCACAACGTTTCATCTTATGCCTGAGCTCCATCGATCCAAACCGTATCTGGCATTCGATCTCGGCGCGGAAAGCGGCCGTGCCGTTCTTGCCCATCTGCAGTCAGGAATCCTCAAGACTGAAGAAATCCATCGTTTCACCAATGAGCCAGTCGAATATGGAGGCTCGCTTCATTGGGACGTCGCGCGGCTCTGGCTAGAAATGCGCAGGGCTCTGACTTGCGTCCAGGAGACGGAACTGGCGGGTATCGGCGTGGACGCGTGGGGCGTGGACTATGCCTTACTTGGTGAGGGCGGAGAGCTCCTCCAGAATCCGTATCATTATCGCGACTCCCGCACGCAGGGCGTAATGGAAGAGGTATTCCGAAGAATATCAAAGGAGGAGATCTACGCGGCGACGGGCATTCAGTTCATGTCCATTAATACCGTCTACCAGCTCTTTGCCGCGCAGCGAGACACGCCCACCGTTGTTGCGTCCGCCAGGCAACTGCTTACCATTCCGGACCTTTTCAATTACTGGCTGACCGGAAATGCCGCGTGTGAATTCACGAATGCGACCACAACGCAGATGGTTGATCCCTTCCGGCGCGCCTGGGCATGTGATCTCTTGCAGAAGGTTGGGCTCCGCCCTGAACTTCCAGCATCCATCGTCGAGCCGGGAACGATCGTCGGAACCTTGCGGCTATCGCTGACGCAGAATTCTTCTTTGGCCCGAACACCGGTCATTGCCCCAGCGTGTCATGACACCGGTTCGGCCGTTGCTGCGATCACGGCTCGCGAGGACACGGCATTCCTCAGTTCTGGCACTTGGTCGCTCATTGGCACTGAACTTGACGCACCGGTTGTGACGCCTCAAGCCCTCAAGCTGAACTTTACAAACGAAGGTGGCGTGAACGGGACAACGCGCCTTCTGAAAAACGTTATGGGACTGTGGATACTTCAAGGCTGCAGAAATTACTGGAGCACAAAAGGGCCAAGCCTCGATTACCGCGAACTTGCGGAACTGGCGGGGCGCGAGACGGCCTTCAAACATCTCGTCGATCCTGACGACGAGAGTTTTCTGCGTCCGGCAAATATGCCCGCGGCTATCGACGATTTCTGCAGAAAGACCAATCAGCCACCACCGTCAAGTCCGGGCGCCTATGCGCGATGCGCGATGGAGAGCCTGGCATTGAAATATCGCCGGGTTCTTCGCAGCCTCGAACAGCTTTGTGGAAAGCGCATCGAACAGATTCGCGTAATCGGCGGAGGATCGAAGAATCGGCTGCTCAATCAATTTACGGCGGACGCGACCGGCAGGCGAGTCCTGGCCGGTCCTGCCGAGGCAGCCGCTCTTGGGAACATCTCCATTCAAATACTGGCAACGGGCGAAGCCGCTTCACTTCAAGAAGTCCGGGCAATCGTGGATCGGTCATTCCCAACGGAAGTCTTCGATCCTCTCGAGACTGACAGGTGGGAGCGGCAAACCGAGCGCTTCGACCAGTATTGCGAGATTATTTATGCCTGAAATCAAGGAAATCGTACACTTGAAAGATTTATGGAGCGAAGAGCAAGCCCGCGAACTGGCTGCCAACCCCTTGGCGCTTTTGCGCTATCGCTCGAATTTGCTGGGTGCGGATCTCCGCGTCACCAATTTCGGGGGTGGAAATACCAGCTCGAAGATCGAGCTTCCAGACCCATTCACCGGTCAGCCTGTCCGCGTGCTTGCGGTCAAGGGCAGCGGCGGGGACCTCGGCTCCCTAAGGGAATCAGGATTCGCGCTTCTTCATCTTGACCGCCTTGCGCACCTCAAAAAACTGTATCGCGGAGAGCCGTACGAAGACGAGATGGTGGGCTTTTATCCGTTTTCCGCGTTCGGAGAGAACCGGGTTGCAGCCTCAATCGATACGCCGTTGCATGCATTTCTCCCCTTTTTGCACGTCGACCATCTGCATCCCGACTGGGCCATTGCCTTGGCGGCGAGCGCCAATGGCAAGAGCAAATTGGAAGAGTTCAACAAGGAGTTCGACCGCAGGATCGTGTGGCTTCCGTGGCAGCGCCCGGGATTTGAGCTTGCCCTGCTAATCGAACGGGCAGTTCACGAAAATCCAGCCGTGGACGGCCTGATCTTAGGAGGCCACGGCCTGTTCACTTGGGGTGCTACCCAACGTGAATGCTACTTGAATAGCATCCACACGATTGATCAAATGGGTCAATTCGTCCTCAGGCACCAAGCGAAGAAGGGCGCTCCCTTTGGCGGAGTCGAGCATCAGCCTGTTGCAGATCGAAAAACGATAGCCGTTCAGATCCTTCCCACGTTGCGAGGCGCGGTTTCCTCGAACCGTCGGGCCGTAGCACATTACTCCGACGAGGACGATGCTTTGACCTTCGCCGGGTCGAAGTGGGCAGAAGCATTGAGCGGGCTCGGCACCAGTTGCCCCGACCATTTCCTTCGTACACGAGTCTGCCCCTGGTTCCTCGATTGGGATTCGGCAAAAGAAGACGTTCAGACACTGAAGGCGCGCATGCGGAGCGAGATTGCTGCGTATCGCGCGGCCTATCGGAAGTATTACGAGGAGCATGCGACCGCGGATTCCCCCAAGCTTCGCGATACAAACCCGTCAGTCGTGATTGTTCCGGGGCTTGGTCTGTTTGGCTTCGGCAAAAACAAGAAGGAAGCGCGGATCACGACGGAGTTCTTCATTAATGCCATTCACGTCATGGCTGGTGCGAACGCATTAGAGGGCGGTGAGGTCTCTCATCCTCTGCCCCAGGCTCGCACGGCAGAGCAGTCCAAGCACTTCACCGAGTTCCACAATTATGTTGCGCTACCAAGGTCAGAGGCTTTCCGGATCGAATATTGGGCATTGGAAGAGGCCAAACTCCAGCGGATGCCTCCAGAAGCAGAATTCAGCAGGAGAATTTTCCTCATAGTTGGCGGCGGGAGCGGTATTGGCCGGGAAACCGCTATCCTTCTTGCGAGAAAAGGGGCTCACGTTGTCGTTGCAGATTTTGAGATGGAAGGCGCCAGGAGAGTTGCGGCCGAAGCAGGTCGACTGGGGTCACCTGAATTCACAGTCCACACACAGGTTGATCTCGGATCATCTCAAAGTCTCGCGGAAGCGGTGAAATTCACGGTGCTGCAATTCGGCGGCATCGACGGAATTGTGAATACTGCGGCTATCTACCCCGTTCCCGGGGCGGATGGAGAACTTCCCGATGCCCTCTGGGCGAAGACGTTTCTGGTCAACGTGACAGGAAATTACCTGCTGGGCCGTGAAACAGCATGGGTCTTCGCCGATCAGAACCTGCCAGCCTCGATCGTGCTCACAGGTTCCGCCAACGCGGTCGTCCCTAAGAAAGGCAGCGAGGCTTACGACACGAGCAAGGCAGCCTTGAACCACCTGGTCAGGGAGCTCGCCATCAAACTCGGCCCATTGGTTCGCGTCAACGGAATCGCTCCCGCGACGGTGGTTGCCGGATCCGCAATGTTCCCCCGGGAAAGAGTTATTCAGTCGCTCGAGAAGTACAAGATCGCGTTCTCTCAGAGTGAATCCACAGATGAACTTCGCTCCAAGCTAGCTGACTTCTATGCACAACGTACGCTCACCCAGCGTCCGATTCTGCCGCAGGACTGTGCCAACGCGATCGTCTGGCTGGCGGGTGAGCAGAGCGCAAAAACGACGGGACACGTGATTCCCGTTGACGGTGGACTGCCGGAAGCCTTTTTGAGGTGAGGCGCTGGAATATAGAGCTGCTTGTTGCTTTGGGGCTTTAACAAGTCTTGAGGGAGCTACATGCAACGTATTTGCTTCGTTCTGCAAGTAAGGCCGGAGCGGTTGGAGGAATACAAGGCCCGCCACCGCAGCGTGTGGCCGGAGATGCTATCGGCTTTGCGCGAGACAGGATGGAACAACTACTCCTTGTTCTTGCGTCCTGATGGATTGCTGGTCGGGTACCTGGAAACGGAGGACTTTGAACGGGCTCGTGCTGGCATGGCTGGCCGCGAAGTCAATGATCGTTGGCAACGAGAAATGGCTGGCTTTTTTGTGAAGCCGGCTGGTGTCTTGCCCGATCGCGCGATGGAGCCGCTCGAAGAGGTTTTCCATCTCTAACTCCATTCTTTTAAGGACGGACATGGCTGCAAATCCTGCACTTGGCGTCTTCTTCCACTGGCTAGGTGGACTCGCTTCGGGTAGCTTCTACGTTCCGTATCGCGGCGTCCGCCGCTGGTCGTGGGAAACCTATTGGCTGGTCGGCGGAATCTTCAGCTGGATCCTCGCTCCCTGGTTTCTCGGTCATCTCATGACCCGAGACCTACTGGCGGTTCTCTCAGAGGTTCCTGTGAGGACGTTGTTTTGGGCGTTCTTTTTCGGTCTTTTGTGGGGAATCGGCGGGCTGACGTTTGGCCTGACCATGCGCTTCCTGGGTCTTTCCCTCGGCATGGCTGTTGCGCTTGGCCTCTGCGCAGCCTTCGGCACGCTGATGCCTCCCATCTTCAGCGGAGTGTTCGTCAGCCAAGTTCTAAGAACAAGCTCGGGACGAGTCATTCTCCTGGGAATCTTTGTTTGCTTACTGGGCATCGCGGCCGCAGGTCTCGCCGGGATTTTTAAAGAACGCGCCATGTCGCCGGACGAACAGAAGGCCGCCATTGAGGAGTTTGACCTAAGAAAGGGCCTTGGCGTCGCGACGCTATCGGGAATCATGAGCGCTTGCTTCGCATATGGACTGGCCGCGGGCGCCCCCATCAAGGCACTCACTTTGAAGCATGGCACCCCACCCCTGTGGCAAGGACTTCCCGTGCTTGTTATAGTTCTTGTTGGAGGCTTTACAACGAACTTCATTTGGTGCCTCGTTTTAAACATCCGCAACCACACCGGCTATCAATACTTCACGCCCGATCCGAAAAGATACTCGCAAGTGACGAAAGAAGCGATCCTCGAAACCGCTATCGACGCTCCAAGTCGCGAGGTCGTAGAGCATATTCCCTCGTCCAAGAGAAACGACCGCGAGAAGCCAGTACCGATGCTAGCCAACTACTTGTTCTGTGCCCTCGCTGGGACGACCTGGTACTTCCAGTTTTTCTTCTACACGATGGGCGAAACACAAATGGGCAAGTACGGGTTCTCCAGTTGGACCCTGCACATGGCCAGCATCATCATTTTCAGCTCCCTTTGGGGCATCGGCTTGAAAGAATGGAAAGGCGCCGGTCGTCCGGCAATGCGGCTGTTGACCCTGGCTCTTTTCCTGCTGGTGGGATCCACGATGATTGTCGGCTACGGGAATTACCTTGGACTGGCGCGCTGACTGAGAGAACCCATGAAAACTAGACTCCGCATGGTTCTCGCTTTCGTGCTGCTGTTGGCGTATGCCACAGGCGCATTCGCGCAACCTCCTCCTGAGCTTCGCAACGGGCTGTGGAAGGCGCAATGGATCACTTCACCGGGCAAGTCACAACGGGATAGCGTCGTCTTGCACCTTCGGAAGGTCTTCGAGATTCCGCGTGTTCCAGAACATTTTTTTGTCCGCGTGAGTGCCGACAGTCAATTTCTTCTGTGTTTGAATCAGCATGAGGTTGGCCGTGGTCCTGCGCTAAGCGATCTCGCGCATTGGAAGTTCGAAACGTTCGACTTGGCACCGCTTCTCCAGCCGGGCCGAAATGATCTCGCCGCAACGGTATGGAGTTTTGGCGTTCTAGCACCGCTGGCACAGATCAGTGACCGCACTGCATTTGTTCTTGAAGGTGAAACGGATTCCGAGCGCATCGTTGACACTGACAAGAGTTGGGAGGTTGAAGAAGAAAAAGGTGTTCAGTCCCTAGCAAACCCGCCCGACATGCAGAGGTTTTATTACGCGGCGGAACCAGGCGAACGCATCGACGGCGCTTCCTTCGATTGGTTCTGGAACGATGCGGCTCATTCGCAGGGGGAATGGCAAAAGGCCGCTTCGATCGGGAGTGCCATCTCAAGTGGAGCAATGCTGCAGAACATCAATTGGCAATTGATCCCGGACTCGCTTCCCCGAATGCAGATGGAGCTGACACCCACCGGGCGCGTTGTGCGCGCTATTGGGATTCCGCCACCGACGGACTTCCCGGATGCAGGACTGGACATTCCGCCTCACACTACCGCCACGCTGCTGCTGGACCACTCTCAGTTGACTACCGCGTACCCAGAACTCACGGTGAGCGGGGGTGCGAAGAGCACCATTCGTCTCACCTATGCGGAGGCTCTCTTCGACGACAAAGGAGAGAAGGGCAACCGGAACGAAATCGCCGGCAAACACATCGTCGGCATCTTCGATGAGTTCCTTCCGGACGGCTCCGCGGGACGCCGCTTCATGCCCCTCGGCTGGCGCACCTGGCGTTACCTGCAAATGGACATCAACACCGCTGAGCAACCTCTCCATATTGCAAAGCTTCGCTCCTGGTTCACCGCGTACCCTTTCGACGAACGCTCGCGTTTTGAGTCAGACGACGCGTCCTTAAGTCCGATCTGGCAAATCGGCTGGCGGACGGCCCGGCTCGATGCCCACGACACTTACATGGACACCCCGTATTGGGAGCGCATGCAGTATATCGGCGACACTCGTATTCAGGCCTTGATTTCGTACACCGTTGCAGGCGACGATCGCCTCGCACGCCAAGCCATCCAAGCCTTCAACGATTCGCGAATCCCAGACGGCATCACGCGGAGCCGTTACCCGTCATCGGTGACTCAGATCATTCCAACCTTCTCGCTCTTGTGGATTGGCATGGTGCACGATTTCTGGCTTTATCGCGGAGACGAGGAGTTTGTTCGAGCGCAGATGGCCGGCACGAGAAGCGTGCTGGATTGGTTTCTCGACAGGCAGAAACCCGACGGACTCCTGGGAAACATCCCATGGTGGCCCTTCGTCGACTGGGGAAAAGACTTCGGTTTCGGCGTGCCTCCCCAGGATGCGAGTGGCCGGTCGTCAGTGCTTACACTGCAATATATTGAAGCCCTCCGTTATGGCGAGGAGTTGGAGTCTGCCTTCGGAGAATCGAATCGTGCACAAAGGTATCGGGAGGCTGCGGCTCGGGCAGTGAATGCCGTCCGCAAGTTGTGCTGGGACAATCGTTACAATCTTATCGCTGACACCCCTGCACACAAACATTTCAGCCAGCACGCCAACATTCTTGGCGTGTGGCTCGACGTGATCCCGCCGGAGCAACAAAAGGATGTTCTAACCAAAATCCTTTCGGTCAGTGACGCTGGGTTCGTAGCCTCCGGCCCCGTTCCCGAAATGACCAAGGCCACCTATTACTTCCGGTTCTATCTGGCGCGCGCGCTCGAGCATGCAGGTATGGGAAATCAGTATTTGAACCTGCTGAAGCCGTGGCACGATATGTTTGCCTTAGGACTTACTACCTGGGCTGAGCAGCCTGAACCAACAAGGTCGGACTCCCACGCCTGGAGTGCCCATCCGAATTTCGACTTGCTCACTATTGTCGCTGGAATCCGGCCAAAGTCGCCTGGATTCTCCGCCGTCCGTATCGAGCCTCATCTGGGCTCGTTGCGCAAGGTGGCGGCAGTTGAGGCAACCCCCAAAGGAATCGTCGAGGTAAACTACACGTCAGAAACTTCAGGACTATATGCTGAAATTACTCTCCCCTCGAGCGTCGCGGGCCAATTGGTCTGGAAGGGGAAGATTTTTATACTGCATCGTGGCCACCAGCAGCTGCACTTGCCCTGAAGCCGTCTGTCTCTCCTGACAGAGTAAAAGTCGTTGAAATGGCTAAAACGAATTTGTCCGACCGATTGCTTGTGCCCGGCCCGCAATTGTCCCTTACAATGTCTAAGGAGCGTAAAATACATTGACACTGCATCTGCCGGACGGCGAATTCCATGCCTATCTCTTCGACTGCGACGGCACGATTGCGGATTCCATGCCCTTGCACTACGTCGCCTGGCGAAATGCTCTAGCCCAATGGAATTGCAGTTTCCCAGAAAACCTGTTCTATGAATGGGCCGGTTTCCCCGTCGCGAAGATTATTCATCTTTTGAACAAAAAGCATGGACTGAACATGCCAGTCGAAGAAGTGGCGCGACGGAAAGAGAAACTTTATCTTGAATCGCTTCCACACCTGAAGGCTGTCCCAGAAGTACTCGAGCACATTGATTTGCAGTATGGCCGTATCCCGTTAGCCGTCGTGTCCGGGAGCACGCGCGAATCGGTGAGCGCCTCGCTCGGTTCGTTGGACCTGCTCGACAAATTTGACACCCTCGTTTGTGCTGGAGACTACAAGAAGGGAAAGCCGGATCCCGAAGCTTTCTTGATCGCAGCCAATCGCCTGGCGGTCAAGCCTGAGTCGTGTTTGGTCTTCGAAGACGGCGTGTTGGGAATTGCCGCGGCAAAAGCCGCAGGCATGGCATCGGTTAGAGTTCCCCCGCCCTGGGAGAGGCGTTCCCATCAAACAAGCGGCAGTCACGTGCCCCCAGAGACCGCGTCTTCGGTCTCGCCTACAAAGGTGATCGGAGGCCCAGAGTGAAGAAAAACAAGCAGCGTCGCCATTGAAAGGCTCCGTCTCGTAAAAACTTCCCAGCGCCGTCCTGAAAGCTAATCTTCGTCGTCAGATTCAGTTTCTTGCGCCTCCTTTGCCGCTTTTTCTGACTTGGATGTGCGGAGCAGATAGCTCACGAGGTCACTCAGTTCCTCGGAGGACAGTGTGGAGGCATAGTCGGAAGGCATCGGAGAACGTCCCGCGTAGCTCATGGCCCGAATCTCCGACTTGCTGACGAGATGGAACACACCGTCGGTAGATTGCAGTTGGAGAGAGAAGTTGTCTTCGTTGCGCGCTAGTCCGGAAAGCACTGTCGAGTCGGCAAGTGTGATGGTGATCAGCCCGCGACGCGGATCGAGATCCTTGTTGGGATCGGCGATTGCCGCGCGCACTCTATCCGAGTCCATCCCTGCTGCGTAGACAGTAAGGTCCCGCGCAAAAAACCCACCCTGCCCGGCGACCATATGACATTCCGCGCATTTTGCTTTGCCGAAGAACAGCGTCTTTCCGCGCGCGGCGTCTCCTGGCAAAGGCATCTCCTTGCTGCGGCCTTGCAGAATCCTCAGATAGGCAACCAGTGCCGAGAGTTTTGCTGGCGCGTAACTGGCAAACGACGGCATACCCTCAGCAACTTTTCCATCCCGAAGAATCTTGAAGAGCTCTCCATCCGTCTTGTGGACGACGTCGGGCCGCGAGGCGATGTTTGGGCCGCGCTCGCCGCCACGCGCGTCGAGTCCATGGCAGGACGCGCACGCGCCTTCAAAAGCAGCCTGGCCTTCGATTCCCCGCGCCTGTTTCGCGTCGAATGCAGGGGTTCGCGGTTTGTCTTGCCCACAAAGCAAGCTTGGAGCAATCAGAAGAAAGCATAGGATTGCCGTCAACGCAATCATGGCTCCCGCGAAAGCAAAGGAGCACTTCTTTCGTCCCTTAGGCATAGTTCCTGGTCACATCCCCGGCAATTATTCGAATGCCACAGGTCCTCGCCAAGATGCCGGCGATCCCAAGCGATTTGGACAGATGCGTTTTGCCCGAGCCATCTTAATCAATTCGATTTCCTGGAACAACTTGTTCGACGACACCACAACCACAAAAGACTTCATCGAGCGCTTCAAAAGATGCTAGAGTGCGCGCGTCTTCACTTCAAGGAGGGACCATGTTGCCTCTTCTGCGCTTGCGCGGTGCATTCACTTTGCTGCTCGGCCTGGTGACCGTTCTGGGCCTCTTGGCGCTGTATCCGGCCAAGATTTTGGCAAGACAGGAACTATCCACGGCTCAGGCAAAGGACGACGCAGCGTTGCTCGAGGGTTTCCGTCACGTGGAAGTGGCTTCCGTATCCGATGCGCTCGAGCAAATTGCCGGGAAGAAGATGTACATGACTCATCGCATGCGCCCGATTTTTTCAACGCGTTTCGCCGGCTATGCGCTTACCGTGTCTTTAAAGAAGGAGGCCAACCACGATCCCGACGCGCTCAAAGGTATGCTCCACGCCATTGATACCGGCGGGCCCAATTCCGTCTACGTGATGGTCGTGGAAGACGGCAATGATATCGCCGGCATGGGCGGATTGATGGGGACTGCAATGGCAGCGAGGAATTTCTCAGGCGCAGTGATTGACGGGGGCGTGCGAGACACTGCCTATCTGCAAAAGATCGGCTTCCCTGTGTATGCGCTTGGAGTTGTGCCTTCCACCTCCGTCAGTCACTACCGGTTTGCCGGTGCGAACATCTCCGTGACTTGCGATGGCGTGCCCGTAAATCCGGGCGATATCATCACTGCCGATCCCGACGGCGTTGTAGTGGTGCCGAAGACTAGTGCGGCTCAAATCCTTAAGCTGGCCCAAGACATGGACTTCAAAGAGCATTCCATGTATGCCTTTATCGAGAAACTTAAATCGATTGAAGAAGCAGTAGCAAAATTCGGTCGACTGTGAAAACTTCTGGTAATACCGCGCCGACTTATAGTATATGAGGTCGCATTTCATAGAGTTGCTTCTCGGCTTTAGGAAACCGGCAGAGGTTCCCGACCAGCGAATCTCCGGTCGTCTGGAACAAAGAACTTCTAACGATGGGTCAATGGCACGATTCTCTTCTTGCTTAACGCTCTTTGTTTTAATCACCCTGGCGGTATTCGCCCAGGATTCCCGGATGACCTCCCTCGCCACCCACGTTGACGTAAGCCCGAACGAATTAGCCTCCAAGCCGGTCGCTGCCAACTGGGTTTCCTACAACGGAGACTACAGCGGCCGCCGTTACAGCGCGCTTCGCGAAATCAATTCGAGCAACGTTGGGCAGCTTCGCGCTCAGTGGGCTTTCCACGCGCCGAGCTCCAGCAGTCTTGAAGTAACTCCCGTTGCGGTGGACGGAATCCTGTTCGTCACCGCCGCCAACGACGCATTCGCCCTCG
>Ga0126369_10000207_pt1 | contig 37497 bp, 33 predicted proteins | sample PanSoiMetaPlot_1_FD_109646 | JGI IMG/M metagenome (GOLD analysis project Ga0126369, IMG submission 109646) | Tropical forest soil microbial communities from Panama - MetaG Plot_1 | ecosystem: Environmental > Terrestrial > Soil > Tropical forest > Bulk soil | place: Panama | collected 2016-02-17
AGTGCGCCGCCGTTTCAACGACAAAGGCGAACTGGTTGACACCCACGGCGAATACCCGGCAGCTGTGCGGGAAGTCGCGGCGGAATACAAGGTGCCGCTGATTGATATGCAGCGCAAGAGTGAAGCGCTTGTCCGCAGTCTCGGCGTCGAAGATTCAAAGAAGCTGTTTCTGATTCTGAAACCGGGCGAGAACCCAAATTACCCGAACGGCAACGAAGACAATACTCATTTTGCTCCCTTCGGCGCGGAACAAATGGCGCGGTTCGCGTCGGACGGCATCCGCGAGGCCAAAATCGATCTCGCGAACTATCTGGTGAAAGATGACCCCGAGGACTTTCACTTGCGGCTGCTCCCGGCGCCCCTTAACGGCGGCTTGCGCATGGACGGCTACTGGGTTTGGTGCGGCTCCGTGATTAAGGGCAACGACGGCAAATATCACATGTTCGCCTCGCGCTGGCCCAACTCGACGCCGTTCTCACCTTACTGGCTGACGAACTCCGAAATCGTCCATGCCGTCTCCAGCTCGCCCGCCGGTCCATATGTATTCAGCGATGTCGCGCTGCCGCCGCGCGGCGCAGAATTTTGGGACGGGCAGATGACGCACAATCCGGCCATCCGCAAATTCGGCGACACCTATCTGCTTTATTACACGGGCACGACTTACAAAGGTGCGCGGCCGAGCGCCGCCAATCCGGTCGGCGAAACCGATGCGCTGAAGCTCGAGGCTCATCAGGGTGAACGCATCGGGCTGGCGACATCCAAATCACCATACGGACCATGGAAGCGTCTGGATAAACCGATTCTTGATGTCGTGCCGAATTCGTGGGAACAGTATCTGGTCTCGAACGCCGCGCCGTTAATTCTGAAAGACGGCAGCGTGATGCTCTACTACAAGGGCGTCGAAAAGCTGCGGGTCAACGCCATCGGGCTGGCCCGCGCCGCCTGCCCGACCTGCGAGTACAAGCGGATTTCAAACCAGCCGCTGAACATGGGCATCGGCGCCGAAGATCCTTTTATCTGGCAGGAGAATGGCAAGTTCAAAGCCCTGATGCTCGATACTGACCGGCGCTATTCACCCGACAAAGAAATCTTCTACGCGGTTTCAGATGATGGCCGGCACTGGCGTGTTCCGCGGAGTGCCATCGCCGTTTCGCGAAAAGTTTTGTGGGCCGATGGGTCGACAAGAAAAATGAATTCGACGGAACGCCCACACGTGTTGATCGAAAACGGCAGGCCGACCTACGTCTTCTTCGCCACGGGAGAGACCGTCAACGGCAAGAGATCTACGTGGAACATGGTGATTCCGTTGAAGCCATAGCCGGGCGAGCTCTGCGCCACTGGCAATGGATCACTATTACTTCGCGACGAGCTCGAACTGGCACCTGAGCGTCTCAGCGCGTTCGCAGTGTTCTTTCACCCGCCGGCCGGTGATGTAACTGACCAAAGCCTCGGCAACCTGGCAGACTTCCGGGTGTTCCGCGACCGCGACCGACAGCGGACAGCTGCTACTGCGAATCAGAAAGTTTCTCCCATGTGTTTCCAACTTCGGGGCGCCGCCTAATTCTTCCAGGACCTTCATCGCCTGCCGCACCCGGCCTTCGAGATCCTCGGCGCGCCGCGGCGACCCTTGCGCCTGCGCCAATGAACGTCCCACTTCTCGCAATACCCCCCGCAGCTCGTCTGCGGGCAGATGCATCTTGAGTACTTCAAGCAGTTGATTCAGCAATGCGTCGTGGGCCTTGGGAAAAAGTTGCTCGGCTTCCGGGGTGAGTGAATATTCGAAATGTGGCTTGCGCACGGAAGGGCGCACGCCTTTTTGTTCGATGAGCCGGTCACGCTCGAGGGTAATCAGATGGGCCCGCACGGCGTTGTCCGTCAGATGCAGTTTCGCCGCCAGCTCTTCCACCGTCGCCGGTCCGCCGCGCAACAGGGTCACGATGCGCCCCCGGGTGCTGCCAAAGAATTTCTGATCGAGACGAGTCGGCTTCATTCCTGCGGCCCCAGTATATACGCCTTCCAATCAGATACCAAATAAGTCAAGAACTTTCTTGACTTATTAACCAACATCGATTAATCTTCACAGCTAACAGAAGGCGCAGCTCGATTCTGGTTTCCGCCTCGAAGGGGTTATTCGCGGGCGCCGGTCGAGGTGTGCCTGGCGCAAGACAAATTCAGAATTGGAGGAAATGGTTTCGATGATTTGGCCGATAGGATTATTCGCCATCGCGGCCGTTGGCGGCGTGGTGATGGCAATTATGCGCTTTAGCGGGAGAGAACTGCCGCCGATGGGGCTGGCAGTCGTACATGGCCTGTTTGCGGCGGCGGGATTGGTGGCCCTGATCGTGGGGCTGATGAAGTTCGGGTACTCCATCGCTTCGCTGGCTGCGTTGATTGGCTTTGTGGGAGCAGCGCTGGGTGGCTTCTATTTATTCTCGCTCCACCTCAAACGGACCGCCTTACCAGTTTCGTTGGTCCTGGTGCATGGGGGGTTCGCGGTAATTTCATTTGTGCTGCTGCTGGCGGGTGTGTACGTGCTGAGGCCTTAACTATGAGCAAAGGATTACGCATCTTCGGACACCCGCTGCACGCGGCGCTCAGCGACTTTCCTATGGTGTTCTTGATGAGTTCGCTGCTCTGGGACTTGATTGGCCACTGGCGGCCAGAGACCGTCTGGTCCGCCATGGCCTTCTGGTCGGTGGTGCTGGGCCTGACTGCGGCCATGTTCACGGCCTTCGCCGGCGCGGTTGACTACGCGGCTCTGCCGTCCCAACATCCGGCAACCAGGACAGCCGTCCGTCACATGTTAGCCATGCTGTCGGCGCTGGTGCCGTTTGTGATTGTGCTGGTAATCCGGCGGGGACCGGGTCTTCCCTCCCCCAGAAATCAGATCATCAGCCTGGCACTGGAAGCTTCCGGCGGAGCATTGCTCTCGCTCGGCGGATGGTTGGGCGGGCACTTGGTATTCCACCATCGAGTGGGAACGGATGAAGAGAGTGGTTCAGATGACAACTAACTGGGCTGATAAAAGGCGAGGGCCTTGTGGTCTCGACTTTGTGTTCCCAACTCGGCGCCCGCGGACGACGGGATGCGGCGGCAGGCTTGCTTCAGCGGTCTTGCTGATGGTTCCTTTTCAATTCAGATTCATTCGCTTTAATAATTCCTTGAAGCGCGGATCAGATCGCAGCTTTTCAAATCTCGGGTCTACCAGCAATAGGGCCATTTCACCGTCATGCCGCACGTAGCCTTCATCTAACCATTTGAATGCCGCGTCGTCCTGGCCCAGCGCCGCACAGGCCATCGCAATTGAAACTGGATCATGGCGCTCACCCATGCGCATCTGTTCGGCGAGATCGTGAATTGCTTTTTCAGCTGATTCGCGGTGTCCCGACCTGGCGTTCAGGTACGCCAGATGGCCTTCGATACCCACCCCTAAAGTCTTCGCCTTGTCGAGCTCATCAAGAGCCGCTGTGAACTGATCGGTTTGGACGTAGGCCTCGGCCAATCTCAGATGCGCCATGGCAAAGTTTGGCTCTCTCTCCAAAACCTTTCGATAATTCACCACGGCGCCGGCGTATTGCTGATCCATAAAGAGAATTTGCCCGACATCGGTGGCAATAATCAGCGAGTCCGGCTCGAGTTCCTGGGCGCGGAGCAGCTCCGCCATTGCCTCGTGCAAACGTCCCATCGAAGTCAGATGGTAGGCGTACCAGTGATGCGCGGTCGCGTACTTCGGATCGAGTTCAATGCCGCGGCGGAATTCTCGGTCCGCCTCGGCCCAGTTCCAAGCAACCGCGCTCAGGTAATAGGCCAGAGCCGCATGCGGCTGGGCCAGGTTAGGATCTAGCGAAAGCGCTTTGCGCACCACCACCAGAAATTCCTCGGTCTTATCGGGTGGCTGGCCTCCGACCAGCTTTCAGCCGACAGTCTTCATCTCACCACGGGACAGTCAACTGCCGTTTACATTCTTGTCTCAGGTTTGCAAGACCTTAAGGCGCCGGCTCACATGACAGTCGAGACCACGGGCACAGTTACTATGCAAGGCGCCAAAACGGTTGACATTCCACCTTCGCAAATCTCCCCAGACGGGACCTATGCCACACGAAGAACCGTGACTGCGGTCGCGCAAGGTGATTTTGGAGTGATTGTGACCGTGAAGGTTGATAAAGAAAACTGACGTTGCGTTCGCTCCAAGTACCAAAAGAGAAAGGCGAGAGTTGGTCCCTCTCGCCAGAAAGTCTTGGTGATTGTGCTGGTGATGCGCGAGTTGCGCGCGCCCTCTCGATCTGCCTAAATCAAAACCTACAACTTCGTTATCTTCGTCGCGTTCAGGTGACAGATCTTGCTGGCAGGTGCCGGCGTGAGCTTTACCTCAACCGAAATCTTGTCACCGGGTCCGGCGGTGCCTCCATCATCCGTATGAATTCGTAAGCCTGAGATTTTTCCGCCGCTGACGGTTACTTCCGCCTGATTTCGCTGGCTCCCCTTGGTTAAGATAATCGGCGCTATCCTCGCATGCTCGCCCGGTTGTTCAAAGATTTCCAACTGCATGGTATCGCCATAATCGGCAACGTGCTGCTCGATGTCAGTTGAGCGCACATAACCTTCGACGATGATCGACGGCGCCTCACTGGGGGCTGTCTTTGCGCCCAATACTTCACGGCACTTGATTTCGGCCCAGGTAAAACTAAGCTTCCGCGGACCACACGAAACAAACAGGCAAATGGCGGCTGTCATCGCAGCCACAAGAACGGACTTTGTCATATTTGGCGACTTGGGAACCTACTCCTCAATTCGGATTGAAAGGCGATGACTTAACAGGTGAACCGGGCAAGAGAAAGGCGAGAGCAAAGTGCCCTCGCCTTTGAGTCTTGTCACTCGCTATGGCCCGCCCGCTACCGCAGGGCGGCTCGGACAATTAGGCCGGCGCTGGGGTGCCTCCGGTAATTGGCGGCAGAATGGGCTTCAGGGGTTTGCTTGACGGTTCCTTTTCCTTGGTACCCGGCAACTCCTGCTGCACACCCTGTTCGCTCGCGGCCGTGTCGTCCAGCGGGAGGCCGGCGACGATGCGGCGAATCTGGACGCCGTCGAGTGATTCATGTTCGAGCAGCGCTTCGGCCAGACGCACCATCGTGTCGCGGTTCTCATCGATGATCTTCGTCGCGCGTTCGTATTGCTCGGTCACGATCTTGCGGACTTCGGTATCGATGCGAATCGCCGTCTCTTCTGAGAAGTCGCGGTGTTGCGCGATTTCGCGGCCCAGGAAGATCTGCTCTTCCTTCTTGCCAAAGGTCAGCGGTCCCAGCTCAGACATGCCGTACTCGCAGACCATCGCGCGCGCCAGTTCAGTTGCTTTCTCGATGTCGTTCGAGGCGCCGGTCGTGATGTTGCCGAGGAAGGTCTCTTCGGCAATGCGGCCGCCCATCAGGATCGAGATCTGGCCCATCAGGTATTCCTTGGTGTAGTTGTGACGATCGCCTTCCGGCAGTTGCTGGGTCACGCCGAGGGCCATGCCGCGCGGAATGATGGTGACCTTGTGCACCGGATCGGCGTTCGGCACTTTCAGGCCGACGAGCGTGTGGCCGGCTTCGTGATATGCGGTGACGCGCTTCTCTTCATTCGAGATGACCATGGACTTGCGTTCAGCGCCCATCAGGACTTTGTCTTTGGCCAGTTCGAAGTCAGACATGGCTACAACTTTCTTGTTGTAGCGCGCCGCGTTCAGCGCCGCTTCGTTCACCAGGTTCGCCAGGTCGGCGCCGGTAAAGCCGGGTGTGCCGCGAGCGATGATCGAAATATCCACGTCTTCACCCAGCGGAATCTTGCGCGTGTGAACTTTCAGAATGCCCTCGCGCCCACGCACGTCGGGTCTTGAGACGACGACCCGCCGATCAAAGCGCCCGGGCCGGAGCAGCGCCGGATCCAAAACGTCGGGACGGTTGGTCGAAGCGATCAGGATCACGCCGTCGTTCGATTCGAACCCATCCATCTCCACAAGCAACTGGTTCAGCGTCTGTTCGCGCTCATCATGGCCACCGCCGAGACCTGCCCCGCGATGACGACCGACCGCATCGATTTCATCGATAAAGATGATGCAGGGAGCGTTCTTCTTGCCCTGCTCGAACAGGTCGCGCACACGAGAAGCGCCGACGCCCACGAACATCTCGACAAAATCGGAACCTGAGATCGAGAAGAACGGCACGTTTGCTTCGCCGGCAATCGCCCGCGCCAGCAGGGTCTTGCCGGTTCCCGGCGGGCCCATCATCAAAACGCCCTTGGGAATGCGGCCCCCGAGTTTCTGAAACTTCTGCGGTTCCTTAAGAAATTCGATGATTTCCTGAAGTTCTTCCTTGGCTTCTTCCACCCCGGCGACGTCTTTAAACGTGACGCGCTTCTGCTGATTGCTCAGCAACTTCGCTCTCGATTTGCCGAACGACAGGGCTTTGTTGCCGCCGGACTGCATCTGGCGCAGCATGAAAATCCAGAAGCCGAAAATCAGAAGGAATGGCAGAAGGTAATAGAGAGCGGGCCACCAATAACCGCTACTGCCTGATTCGTCTTTAACATTCGCCACAAACGGCTTGTTGTTATTGGCGGGATTGGGCTCCAGGGCGAGCTTGATCACATCGTTCTGGGCCGTCGTGTTGGTCAACGCCACGTGGTATTCAACATTCGGCGACTGACTATCGACCGCTACCACTTCAGTCTGCTTGACGACCAACTCCTTGAGCTGTCCCGCTTTGATCTTTTCGTTGAGCTGCGTGAGGTCAATGGTCGCAGTGTTCTTGTTGCCGGGATTGACGAGCTTATAAATCAGCAGCGCGCCCGCAATAATCAGCAGCCAGAAAATTATTTGTCTTGCCGTAGAACTCAATGCCTTCCGTTCCTCCAAGGCTGATAATACCTTAAATCAGCGATTCTGGTAAGCCACTAGTCTCACGCAATCCGGGAAAGCGCGGGCCGAGCGACGTGAAGGTTTAAGATGCCTGCCCAAACACTTCCGGTGGCTCAAAGCCAAGCACTTCCGGTGCCTCAAACTAATCGTTGCACCATCGAGACGCCAATGTTCCACTTCAGGTCACTTGGCCCGGCGAGCAGGTCGATACTGCAACGTTCCCTGCCGCCGCAATACCTTGGCCCCGCCCGGCAATTCAATGGCGCGGCCGCTCTTTGTGCTCTGCAAAAGGTTTTCGATCGCAACGATGTGCGCATGTTCCAGGCGTCGCAGATCGCCGCGGCAGCGCCCCAGCCAAAGCCTGAGTGCGCGCCGCCGCAGGGCCGCCGGGGCCAACAGGAGTACGTCGCTGTCGAGCATGAGCGATGGCCCGCGACCATCGCCGGCCGCCAACGAAATATCCAAAAGGTGTGCGGCGGCGGTGTCTAAAGCAGCGTTGTCGGCTCGCAAGATGGCGGCGCTCCGCGTCAGGGTTTCGACAATATTGGAATTGAACCGTTCCAGCAGTGGGAGCAATTCATTTCTGACCCGGACCCGCGTGAAGCTGCTGTCAAGATTCATTTCATCGGTGCGGTACTCGATCTCCTGACTCCGGCAAAAGGCCTCCGTGTCTTGCCGTTTGGCCCAGGACAAAAGCGGGCGCGCCAGGGTGATTTCGCTTCGCTCAGTCAAAGGGCGCGCCGGTTCAATCCCGCCCAAGCCACCGCTGCCGCTGCCGCGAATCAAATTGATCAAAACGGTCTCCGCCTGATCGTTTAGAGTATGAGCGGTCAAAACCAGTTTTGCCTGATGCGATTTGGCGACTTTTCCTAAGAAAGCGTAGCGACCACGCCGCGCCGCTTGCTCTAAATTATCGCCTGATTTGCTGGCCCGCTGCTTTGTATTCAGGGTGCCTGAGACCAATCGATGGCCCAGCTGTTTTGCCAGCGCGGCGACCCAGCGCGCGTCGGCATCACTCGCGGCGCCCCGGAGTTTGTGATTGAGGTGCGCGACAATGATTTCAACCGGAAGTTTGTCCGCCCGGACTAACTCACTCAGCGCCAATAGCAAGGCCACTGAATCAGCCCCACCGGAAACCGCAACGATTACGCCGCCGCGATCAGACAGGTTGAGTTTTCTCCATTCGCGCCGCAGTTCGCGAGCAAAACGGCTGAGGCTGCGCTGGGGTCCGGCTGAAGCGAAAGATCCGCGGGAAGGTCCTGGTGGAATTCTCTGAGACAATCGTCCTGATTTGCGCGGCTTCGTCATTCGCAACGCGAGAGAGTTTTCGACATCATTCTAACACCGAATCTTTGGCCGGCGGGCGGCGGCTTGCCGAAAGTGTCTTAGTTTGGAGTGCGGCGACTTGTCGGCGCTTTTCTCCCGAGCCGCAAACCAAAGCGGTAACCAGTCGACGCACTCCAAATTCAGCCACGACAGTGTGGGACACTCGGTTGCGATTCGCCGGGTCGCGCCGTAAGATCGTCAGTCGATCTGAAACCCGATGGAACTGACCGTCGCGATCACTGGAGCGTCCGGCGCAATCTATGCGGAGCGAACCCTGGTTCATCTGGCCGCGAGCGGCGCCGTCGAGCGAATCAACCTGATCCTTTCCGATTCGGCAAAAACGGTGGCGATGGTCGAGTTGGGCTTCGACCTGCGCAGCGCCGACGAAAAAAGAATTAACGAGTGGATTGGACTGAGGGCCGGCGCCAAAACGATCAGGCTGCACCGGCTCGACAACATGGCCGCGACGCCTTCATCCGGCTCGCACCCGCAAGCGGGAATGATCATTGTGCCGTGTTCGATGGGTACGCTCGGGGCCATCGCTTCAGGGGCGGTAACGAACCTGATCCATCGCGCAGCGGACGTAACCTTGAAAGAAGGACGCAAGCTGGTGCTGGTGCCGCGCGAAACCCCCTATAACGCGATTCACCTCGAGAACATGCTGAAACTGTCGCGCGCCGGCGCGCAGATCGTCGCCGCGAGTCCCGGGTTTTATCATCGGCCGCAAACGATTGAAGCGCTGGTCGACCATTTGTGCTTTCGGATTCTCGATCAGTTCGGAATTCCGCACCCGACAGGAACGCGTTGGCAGGGACAAGCTCCAGTAGATGTTTAGAGGCGGGCTACTGCCCGCCGTTTTCGCAACGAATCAAGGAGGCGAGCAGTAGCCCGCCTCTAAACAAACTGAATGATTTTTAAGAACATCCGCACCACGCTCGAGATGATCAAGATTGAGCACACGCTGTTCGCGTTGCCATTCGCATTTCTCGGCGCGGTGCTCGCGGCCCGAGGAATTCCCAGTGGCTGGCAGATCGTCTGGATTGCGGTCGCTATGGTCGGCGCGCGCTCGACGGCGATGGCTTTCAATCGAATCGCTGATCGCGATTACGACGCCCGCAATCCGCGCACAAAGATGCGCGCTATTCCCGCCGGCGCCTTGTCGGTCAGCTTCGCCTTGATATTTACGATCGCCAGCGCCGCCGTGTTTTTTGTCGCGGCGGCAATGCTCAATCGGCTGACCCTCATTTTAGCTCCGGTGGCCGTGGGCAGCGTGGTGCTCTACTCGTACAGCAAGCGCTGGACTATGCTGTCGCACCTGGTGCTGGGTTGGTGCCTGGCGATTGCCCCAACCGGGGCGTGGATTGCGGTGCGCGGCACGATCGGCAGTCCCATCCCGCTGCTGTTATCGGCGATGGTCATGCTTTGGACCGCCGGCTTTGACGTGCTGTATGCCTGTCAGGATCATGATTTCGATCGGCGCGAGGGGCTGAATTCAATTCCGGCCCGGTTCGGCATTGCCCAGTCGCTGTGGATCTCGCGGGGCCTGCACCTGGCCGCCTTCGCGGCTTTGGTTGCGCTATACTCTCTCACCAATTTGGGATGGCCGGCGATTGCCGGAGTCATCGCCACCGGGGCGCTGCTCGTATATCAGCACACGCTGGTACGGGCGCACGATCTAAGCCGGCTGAACGCCGCCTTCTTTACGACCAATGCTTTCGTCAGCGTCATACTCTTTATTACATTTGGCTGTGCCGTATTCCTGAGGCATTAGAGCGATGAGCTTTTCACACGATTCCAAACTTAACGATATCAGCGAGCGGCTGAAGAGCGGCGAACGGCTGAGCTTCGAAGATGGCGTGGCCCTCTTCAACACCGACGATCTGAATTCTCTGGGGAAGCTCGCGGACACGGCGCGCAGACAGAAGCATGGGCGCACAACCTACTTCAACGTCAATCGTCATTTCAATCCGACCAATGTTTGTTACGTCGACTGTAAGTTCTGCGGTTTCTTTCGCACGCCGCGGCAGCCTGACGCTTACACGCACAACATCGACGACAGTTTGCGCATCGCCGGTCAGGCCGTGAGCGAAGGCGCGACTGAACTGCATATCACCGGCGGGCTGAACACCAAGCTGCCGTTCAGTTACTTCACGGACTTGCTGGCATCTCTGAAGAAGCAATACCCACAGCTTCATCTCAAAGCCTTCACCATGGTCGAACTGGATCACTTCGCGCGTTTCTACAAGATGACGGACGACGATGTGATCCAGCAATTGATCGAGGCCGGACTCGATTCATGCCCCGGCGGCGGGGCGGAAATCTTTCGCGAGCCCACGCGTTCGATGATCTGTTCGCATAAGTGCGACGCGCAACGCTGGCTGGATCTCGCCGGCAAAGTACACGACGCGGGTTTGAAGACAAATGCGACGATGCTTTACGGCCATATCGAATCGTTTGAGGACCGCGTCGATCACATGGTGCGTTTACGCCAACAGCAGGACAAATCGGGCGGCTTTCAATGCTTCATTCCACTCGCCTTCTATCCTGAGAACACCCAACTCGCGCATCTGCCGGGTCCGTCAGGGATTGATTCGCTGAAGACCATGGCCGTCTCGCGGTTGATGCTCGACAACTTTCCGCACCTGAAAGCGTACTGGGTGATGCTCGGCAAACGACTGGCGCAGGTCGCGCTGCATTTCGGCGCGAACGATGTGGATGGCACGATTACCGAAGGCGGCGAATTGACGGAGAGCTATTCAGTCGAGACAAATAATGAAGTGAAGATGAGCAAGACTGAACTTATTGGGCTGATTGAAGAGGCTGGATTCGAACCGGTTGAACGAGATACGGTTTACAATCGAGTGCCGCAACTAACAATTTAAGTAGCAGAAGATGTCTCTAATTCGGAGTAAATTCTGGGCGCTTGGCGTGCTTTTTGTAATTGCGCCTGGGTTTGTCCGGGCACAACCCGCGCCGCCTGGCATTTCCCAACTTCTCGGGACATTCACCATCAGTACTCAGTTCTCATCAACGAGCATAACAATCCGAGCCAACCATCGATATCTTAAGGTCATCCATGACTGCACCTCCGAAACGGAAGAGGCTGGAAGTTACAAGGTTGAGAATGGCGTTATTACTCTCACGCAAGAGTCATTAAAGGTCCGTGATCATGGCAGTAAGCACTGGAAGGACTTGCTGGATCCAAGAGTGTACCGAGAACGCTACGGTGAGGCTCCGCCAAGCGGCGACCCGCCCGAAGAGTTTGTCCCAATCAGCTGGGGTGAGCGGCTCTACCTCGTCCATCAGGATTCTTTGGTCGACTTCGTCAACGCCATCAACCTGGCTATAGAGCCGCGGGCGGGAAGCTGTGCTGCCTATTTCGGGGTTCACCTTCTGCGTGACGGTGATGAAAAGAAGGTCCCGGTAGGGCATCCTGCTCTTCCCGCTGACTTGCTTTCACTGCTGCTCGACAAAACCGTCGATGCGCAGATCATCAGCGTCAGCCATCAAGGTGACGAACTAACGGCTACTATCGATCGCGGAAGTAAAGCCGGGCTTAGACCTCACATGCGATTAATCGGCATCAACAAAGCGCCGGTATACTGGCAAGGGATGGAAGTCTTATCGGTGCAGGACCAATCAGCCCAATTGAAACTCTACGAAGAAGCGAGAGTGGGGGACAAAGTAACGTCTAAATACTTGCCGGTGCGATTGGAAGTAACACTGCCATCCTCTGTTGCGCCAAAATGATTTCAGCAATCACGATTTGATTTCCAATATGACTACAGCAGCAACACAACAACGAACCATTTCACTGGCGCATTCACCGGATTCAGATGATGCGTTCATGTTCTATGGATTGGCGACGCATAAGCTCGACACGGGCGATCTGGAATTCCACCATGTGCTCAAGGACATCCAGACGCTCAACGAGGAAGCCCGCAAGGGGACTTACGACGTCACCGCGGTCAGCTTTCATGCTTATGCTTATATTGCGGACAAGTACGCGCTCCTGCCGCACGGCGCTTCGATCGGCGATAACTACGGACCGATTGTGGTCGCGCACGACGAAGTCGATGCCTCGCAAATCGGGGAGTTGAAGCTCGCGGTTCCGGGAACATTGACCAGCGCTTTTCTCGCCTTGAGCATTCATACGCCGAAGTTCGCGTACGAGGTCATGCCGTTCGATCAAATCATCGACGCCGTCGTGGAACGCAGATGCGACGCGGGACTCCTGATTCATGAAGGGCAGCTCTTTTATCAGACTCACGGCTTGCACAAGGTGCTCGACCTGGGCGAATGGTGGCACGAACATACCGGCGGTTTGCCGCTGCCGATGGGCGGCAACGCAATTCGGCGCGAATTGGGCGAGGAAACGATCGCCGAGGTTTCGGCTTTGCTGCGGGAGAGCATTCAATACTCGCTTGATAATCGCGAAGATGCTCTGCAGTACGCCTTGCAGTTTGCCCGCGACATGGATCCGGCGCTGGCCGATCGGTTCGTCGCCATGTGGGTAAACGACTTGACCCTCGATTACGGCGAACGCGGCCGCGAAGCCGTGCGCCGGCTGCTGGCCGAAGGTCACCAACGCGGAATTATTCCTCATCGCGTAGAGGTCCAGTTCGTTACTTAGTTTCCAGACAACTCGCTAATGCAAATTTCACCTGCACGGCGCGCGGCCTTTGAGATTCTGCGGCGCGTCGCAGACGAAAGCGCCTACTCGTCTGTCCTGCTGGCGGGTGCGGCGCCGGAGCTAGGCGCGAAGGATCGCGGCCTTTGTCATGAACTGGTTCTCGGAACCCTGCGACGACAGCTGTGGCTGGACCGCAGTATTGAGCATTTCGCCGGACGAAAGATCGAGTCGCTCGACTTGCCCGTCATTCTTTCGCTGCGAATCGGTCTCTATCAGCTTCAGTTTCTGGCGCGGGTTCCCGCCTCAGCCGCAATCAACGAATCAGTGAATCTGGTCAAAGCTGCGCGGGTAAAATCGGCCGCGACTTTTGTTAACGCGATTCTGCGTCGGGCCACGCGCGAAGCGAATTACGACCCGTCCGCCAATGCGAGCGATGCGCTGGAGAAGCTGGCGATTGAAACGTCGCATCCGCTTTGGCTGATTACGCAGTGGGCGGCGCAGTTTGGGTTTGACGAAGCGGCGGCGATTGCCCGGGCGAATAACGAACCGGGAGGAATCGCATTCCGGTTCACGGCGAAGGCGTTGGTCGGACAGCACAGATCGCCGGACGAAGTCATCGACGAATTACGAGCGGCGGGCGCGTTGTTGATCGAATCGCCGCTGGCGCCGGGAGCATGGCGATTAGGAACCAAGCAGGGTGACTCCACGAGCGCCGACAGAGAAACGCAGACCAGAGGACTCGCTCTTCTAAGAACTCTTGCAGATGAAGGCTTAATCTATTTTCAGGACGAGGGGTCGCAGATGGTTGCGCAGATGGTCGGCTCGCATGATGGCGAGCGTCTGCTGGATGTTTGTGCGGCGCCTGGCAGCAAGTCCACGCTGATCGCGGCGACCGCACCCCAATGCAGGATTACCGCAGCGGATCTTTACGAGCACCGGGTGCTCACAATGAAAGGCCTGGTAGCTCACCAGCAGGCGACGAACATTGATTTTGTGGTCCATGACGCAACCCAAGGGCTGCCGTTTCCGCCGCGCTCATTCGATCGCGTGATGGTCGACGCGCCCTGTTCAGGCACCGGGACTTTGCGGCATAACCCGGAAATTCGCTGGCGACTAAGACCGCCCGACTTTGCTGACCTGCGCGACAAGCAGCAGCGCATTTTGGGTAATGCCGCTCAAGCGGTTAAGGCGGGCGGCCGGCTTCTGTATTCAACCTGTTCGTTGGAGACTGAGGAGAACGAGGCCGTGGCCGGCGATTTTGTAAACCAGCACAACGATTTCGAAGCAGTCTCGCTTTCGGCGCCGGCCGCGTTGCTCACGCCGCAGGGAGCGGTTCGCACCTGGCCGCACCGCGACGACATTGACGGGTTCTTTGCGGCGGAATTTCGGCGGGTGTGTTGATGAGCGAAACCGGAGCTCTGACGAGGGCGGCTGCCCCTTGGCTTGAGCCAATCACGCTTCCCTTTCGACGCTATCGCTGATTACGGTCTGCATGTTAGACTGCGCGTTGCTGCTGGTGACGGCTTTAAGCTAATCCTGAATCCAACGTGTCTGCCCTCGGTCAAACATTCACAGTCATAAAGCGAATTGCGATCGTCATCGGAATTGCTCTGGCCTTTTCGGTGGGTCTGCTGGGCGCCATCTATCTTTCGCTGCGAAGTTCGGAAACTCGGGTGCCCGACATAGTCGGCAAGGACCGCGGTGCGGCCGAGAATACGATCAGCGACGCGGGTCTGAACTTTCGCGTGCGCGCCGAACGGGCCACCAGCGAGGCTAAGCCCGGCACGGTTTTGATTCAGCTTCCGCATGCCGGTGAAATTGTGAAAGTGGGACAGACGGTAGCGGTCGATATCAGCCGCCCCACGAAGGATGGCGAGCCGTCGACTCCTGCGAATGCCAACGCGAATACCGAACCTTCGCCGGCGGCGCAGGACAACAAGTCAACCAACGACAATGCGAACGCGAACACGAATAAACGCAAGTCAAACCGTAACGCAAACGGTAACGACAATCTGAACGGCAACGCAAACCGCACGGCTAATCGCAATCAGAACCGCAACACCAATCGCGCCCTAAACGGAAATGCCAACTCGAACGGCGCCCCGGCGCGCACAGATGCAAACACGCCCGCAAATCGGGCGACGACTAACACAAACACGATTCGCCGGCCGCCGGTGCGCACGCCGACACCGTAGGTTTTCGTCATGATTGAAATAGCCCCTTCGATTCTCTCAGCAGATTTCACTCGACTCGCGGAAGAGATTGCCACGGTTGAGAAAGCCGGCGCCTCCGTCCTTCACGTGGATGTTATGGACGGCCGCTTTGTGCCGAACATCACGGTTGGACTCCCGGTGGTCAAGGCCATCGCCGGCGTGACCCGTTTACCCATCGACGCGCATTTGATGATCGTCGAACCGGGTCAGTACGCGGACAAGTTTGCCAAAGCCGGGGCCGGAATGGTTTCGATCCACATCGAAGCCGATCCGAACGCGCACCGGACCCTAAGCAGTATTCGGGCGGCCGGCGCTCTGGCTGGAATCGTCATCAATCCCGGGACTTCTCTGGCAGCAATCGATGAAGTCATCAAATTTGCCGATTACGTCCTGGTGATGTCCGTCAATCCCGGTTTCGGAGGCCAGGAGTTTATCCCGGAGTCTCTGGACAAGGTCCGGCGGCTGCGCAAGCTGATCGACGAACGCGGGCTGAAAACACGCATCGAAATCGACGGCGGCATCAATGCCGACAACATCGCGGAAGTTACCGGAGCCGGGGCCGAAATCATCGTGGCCGGATCCGCGATTTTCGGCGCCGCCGACCCCGCCGTGGCGCTCCGCGAATTGCGGGAAGCCACAGTTCTGTGGGTCTAGCCGGACAAACTTTCCGCCGGAAATATCATCGGAATCAATCGACAAGCCCGGGAGTTATCATCCATACTGTCCCAGCAACCGCTTTTTCTGGAGGATTTTCAATGTCTTTTCACCTAACGCGAGCCGGCCTCCGCACCCTTAGCACCCGGATTCTGACCGCCGTCACCGTCGCTGCGGCGATCGGCTCACTCAATCCGGTAGCTTTCTCGCAGAAGGACAATAAGAGCCAGACGCAGTCCGGCTTGACCAACCTGCAGCGTATGGATGTGATGCGGCAGAAACTTGAAGCTATGCGCCGCTCGCTCGACAGCGCTGTCGCCGCGATACCTGCGCCGGACGCGAGTGACAAGACTAAGAATGCCGCCGACAAGACCAAGAATGCTGACGATCCGCGCGAGCGGTTGCGAAGCCTGAGCAAAGAAGTTGGCTCGGTTCTGAGTGATGTTAACGATCTGCACGCCAAAGAAGATCGCGCAGATAAATATGACTCGTCGAAGCTGGATGGGTTGGAAACCTCGGTCGCTGATTTGAACACCAGAGTGGAGGGCGCCCTCCAGGCAACCGCCGGCGCGCGCAAAGCGGCCGCCGACCAACCGGCCACCTCGACGCAGGCCAAGCAGGACAAGGGTGGCCGGCGGCTGATGGGTTTATTGCCGGGCAAGAAGAATGACAAATACGCGGAGTTGACCGGGTCGGTGGCGGCCGGGCGCGATCGCGAACTGTTTCTCGACGCCACCAGGGAAGTTCGTAAGGGTAATCATGAGACGGGACGTTTGCTCTTCACCACCATCATCACCACTTATCCTGATTCGCCTTATTTGCCGATGGCCAAGCTGGCGATTGCCGATTCGTTTTATCTCGAAGGCGGCACCAGTTCTTTGATTCAGGCGGGGCAGGCTTATCAGGATTGGCTGACCTACTTCCCGACTGACCCGCTGGCCGACGCCGCGATGCTGAAAGTCGCGCAGACAGAAATGCGGCAGATGGGTTTGCCCGATCGAACCATCGAACATTCGCGTAAAGCCGAACAACGTCTGAAAGCGTTGTTGCAGCAATATCCGCAGACCAAACTGCGGCCGCAAGTCGAAGAGAGCCTGCGTCAGGTGCAGGACAACCTCGGCGATCACAACTTTGCGATTGCGACCTTCTATAAGGATCGCTACATCGGAAAGCACGGCGGGCTGAAGGGCGCGCAGGATCGTCTGAAAGAGATCGTCGAAAAATATCCAAACTACTGCCGGATGGACGAGGTCCTGTTCAACTACGCCTGGACCTTCACCGTCGAAGAAGAACCGGACGAGGCGGCGAAGTATTACCAGCAGTTGGTGCGCGAGTATCCCAACAGCTCATTCGTGGAAAAGGCTAAAGATCAACTGAACATTATCGGGGCCGGGATTCCGGAACCGGACCAAATCAAGAAAACTCTGGCCCCCTGCGCCAAGCCGGGCTTTGTGGGGAATATGATGCAGCAGATCTCCGGCAACGCGAATGTCACCACCAGCAATGACGGCATTCTCATTACCAAGCATGGCGACGGAACTGATTTGATCGACAAGGCAATTCAGAACAACGGCCAGGTTTCCGAGGGGGACATCAAGGTCTATGAACAAAACGCCCCCACTGATAAGCAATCAAACAAGCCGGCGGTGACTTCGCCCCAGACAAAATCGAACAACACAACCAACGACTCGAGTACTGCTTCCCGGCCCCGGTCCACTCAATCGCCTACACCTAAGCCTTAGCCTACTGTTCGCATGACGCCGACCCCAGAAGGCTGGTCTAACGAACTGTCGCGCCGCCACCGCACCGCGACGATGTTCGTGTTCGGATTTCTGCTGCTCGACGTGCTGCTCCTGGCGATCGCGTACCTCGCCGCGGAACGTCTCTACCGGCCGCGTGATCCCTCGCTGGTCATGGCCTTGTGGATCGCTATTCTGGTGTTCGGCCTCGGCGCATTTGTGCTGCGGCGTACCAAGTTTGCCGCCATGCGACTCAAAGACGTTGCCGCTTTGCAGGGCGTGTCGGGTCTGCTGCAGAATCTGCAGAGCACCACTATTCAAGTTGCCTGTATCGGCGGCGCCATCGGCCTGATGGGGTTCATGCTGGTAATCCTCAGCGGAGACTGGACATTCACGCTGCGGGCGGAGGGAGTCTCGGTGATTGTTCTGATCTACGGCTATCCGTTCCGTAACGCCTGGGAACGGGTGGTGCGCCAACTCGCCCCCGAATACTAATCCATCAGTCCGAACCAATAACAGACAAGTGAATCTTTCGATGGATCCTGTGCGACACGGGATCGAATATCCCGTGCCGGATATGCGGTAAACGCCCGGAGACTCGCGTGTCGGAAGTACGCCGTCAGCCCGTCTGAGACCGTTGAGTGTTGCAGTTCCGCTTCAATTCCCTTAATTACGCGAGAACTGGAAGCCCTCGGCCGAGTTCGGTGCTCGAGTTGCGTAAATGAGGGTGAATTCTGAAATCAATATGACCAAGGGGGATGTCATGAAGAAACTATTAACATCAGCGTTGCTGCTCTCCTCGCTTGCATTCGTACCATCGATGAAGGCCGCCAATCTGAAAACCGGGGCGGTGCTGAACAACCCGCAACTTCGAATTCAAATCGGTCAGCGAAGACACCGGCATGATTGGAACAGGCGCGACTGGGCGTATGGCGATCGAGTCGGCTATGGCCGCACGTTCACCCGCGATGTCCAGTTCGGACGTCACGCCTACCGTGAAACGTACCAGATGGTTGATGGACGGACGGTATTGGTAAGCCGCGTGCGACTGTACTAGTGCAAGGCAGCCAGACAGCAAAGAGCCGCGACTCGAGAGATCGAGCCGCGGCTTTTCTTTGTGAAATAAGGGCTAGTTTATAGCGGGACTGCTGGGCATCCGGGGAGCGGCGCCACCGGCTGCCGGCATCGTAATCTGCTTGCCGCCGCTGCGTCTCCGCAGGAAGCTCATGCCATCTTCCTTTGAAACCACGCCTCGCTGCATTAAATCCTGAACAGCGCCTTCGAATGTGACCATTCCATGCGCCCGCCCGGTTTGCATGACGTTCGCGATTTGATGAGTCTTGCCTTCGCGAATCAAATTCGCAACAGCCGGAACATTCACCAGAATCTCGGCAACCGCCACCCGGCCCTTGTGATCCGGCCGCGGCAAAAGCGATTGGGCCACCACTCCGCGAAGACTCTCGGAGAGCATGACCCGAATCTGTGTCTGCTGTGCTTCAGGGAAGACATCAATTACCCGATCGATGGTCTTGATCGCACTGTTAGTGTGCAAGGTGCCGAATACCAGATGGCCCGTCTCTGCCGCGGTGATGGCCATCGAAACAGTTTCCAGATCGCGCATTTCGCCGAGCAGGATGATGTCGGGGTCTTCGCGCAATGCTGCTCGCAAAGCATTGCCGAATGATTTGGTGTGGCTTTCAACTTCTCGCTGACTCACCAGGCAACGTTGATTGCCATGAACGAACTCGATCGGATCTTCGATGGTGATGATGTGCGCCTGTTCGTTCATGTTGATGGTGTGAATCATCGCGGCCAGCGTGGTGCTCTTGCCTGAGCCCGTCGGCCCGGTCACGAGGATCAAGCCTTCGGAGGCGTCGATCAAACCCGCGAGCTGTTGTGGTAAGCCGAGCTCTTCAATCGTTTTGATTTCTTCCGGGATGAGCCGAAACACTGCTGACATACCGTGACGCTGCATGAAGACATTCATACGAAAGCGTCCGATGCCTTCCAGCGGATAACTGAGATCCAAATCCCAGTTCTCTTTGAACCGCTCTTGTTGCTTCTCGGTGAGAATTTCGAAAATCAGGCTTTCGGCGGTTTCAGCGGTGACTTCCTTGTAATTCAGCTTCACCATATCACCGTGAATACGCATGTAAGGCGCTGAGCCTGACGTCAGGTGCAAGTCTGAGGCGCCGCGCGCCCGCATTTCTTTCAGCAGTTCATCTAGTCGTGCCATAGGGTATTTTTGTCGTCCTTAATTGGGCCGGCTTGTCCCGTTTGTCCGCTGCGACTACCTGGAAGGTTTTCGGAAAGGAAGGCCGTCTTCGAGCTTGGGTCGAGTCGTGCTACGTCTCGAATGGAACAGCCGAGTGAGGCTGCACTGTTTGAATATAGCAAAAACAATCCGCGCTCGCCTAGCATTTAATTTCGCAGTTTTTATTCGCGGTCAAGACTTCGCTTCTCTCTCGGACCGATGTGAGCGTGCCTTCCGCCGCCTGTCACCGAAAGTGTCAATCGAGCCTTGGATGTGCCGCGTCTATCCGATAATTCCTTGATTTATTAGCATTTCCGGGCGTGGCACTCATGTTGCTCAGGCCACTGCGCGGTTCAATCAAGACCGACCTAAAGCGAACTAACCAGAATGAGGTACACGTGAGACTGCCTAATAAACAAATCAGCGCCCAAGCCGTCCGAACGAGGGAGTCGGAAGCAGGCCGCTCGGTCGTTGAGACACTGATGGTGGTAACAATCGCTTGCATCCTCGCGTCAATCGCAGTGCCGCAGATCCTTTCGGCTCGCCGCATGATTCGCTCAACGGCAATTCCGCGAGAGATTGCCGCGCAACTGCGATATACCCGCCAGCAAGCAATGTCCCAGAGACAAGCCTTTACCCTCCAATACGACAATTCAACCAAGACCGTTAAGATCTTCGATCATAACAACAATAATAATGCTACTTCGGGCTGCAACATTACGGGTGTTGCCGTGCTTACAGCCGGTGGCTACCCGAATACGCCATGCTCAACCACGGTCAATACGGTGCCGCTGGCAAATGGTTCGGTGCCCGCGTCTGATCTCTCCTATGGGGTTCCATCTGGGATCACCAATTCAACGCTCGATGATGGCAACACCCTAACCGCTTTAACCGGCTCGGTGGTGAACGTTACGTTCCAACCTGACGGGACGGTAGTCGACACGGCCGGCAACTACGCCAAGCCAACGCTCTTCTTTTACAACACCAATTATCCGAACGAGACCGCGTCGGCCATTTCCATCCTGGGATCCGCAGGCAGAGTCAAAGTCTGGAGGTATAGCACCAGTGCGAACAAGTACACAGAATAATCGTTCGCCCCGGCGGGCAGACTGTTCCCAAGCTGGCGTGACGGTACTGGAAATGGTAGTTGCCATGCTGGTGCTGACAGTCGGCTTACTGGCTCTGGCCACTTCGATTGGCTATGCCGTAAGTGTCAGCAATATGGGACGTAACGTCACCAACACCAAGCTGCTGGTGGTTTCATTGCTCGAACAGATGGAAACTCTGCGGAACACTCAAGAGTTGACATTCGGCCAGATTGCCAACGTGGGATCAGTCGATAACACCGGCGCCGTACGAAATTTCAACGGCTTCCCGACGGGCTTTCAGGCAATTTCAATCAATCCGGGTCCTGACGGGATTTGGGGGACCAGCGATGACCTGATCAATCCCGGCGCCGATAACGTGTACGGTGACGGTGACGACTTTACCGATCCTTCATGGGGAATCAACGGTTATTCCCGCGAAATAGTAATTTCCAATTTGAATCCAAACTTAAAACGAATTCAGGTCACGGTCCGTTATCCAGACGCCGGCGGCCAAATGCGTAGCCTTGTGGGAGTGAGCTATCTCAACAACGATACGCGAGCGAATTTCAGATAGAACGAGCCTCGGAGAAGTAAAGATGCGCCCCACGAGCAAATTCAACAGCCAATCCGGCTATTCAATGGTCGAACTGATGGTGGCCCTGGGTATAACCCTGGTCATCTCGGCGGCCTCATTCGCGCTGTTCTCAGGCAGCATGAAGTTTACCAATTCAACGTATCACATGACCGATGCCGAGGAAGCATTGCGCAACGCGCACGAAGTAATGAACCGCGACCTAACCACGGCCGGCGACGGACTTCGGGGCATCGGCACAATCACCGCTCCTGTCGGTTTCGTCCAGACGTTTCTGACCAGGACGCCGGTCACCTGCAATGATCCAAACTACCCTTGCATAGGCGTGGTAACTTCCGACGACAGCATTCCCGCCGGTACCGCAGTGCCCTTGGCTAGCACCGCAGTAAATTTCCAACCGAACAGCGACCGGATTTCGATGTTGACGGTGGACACAAACTTCAATACCGGCAACGCGGTGTCCTTGCTGGCCGGAAAGATCACCATCAGCGGCACCAGCACGCTGCTTAATGTGGGCACGGCAAACATCGGCTTGTTTCAGGTCAATGAGATTTACGCCGTTGTTTCGCAGAACAGCGCGGCCTTCGGCGTGGTCACGGCCGTGAACACAGTCACCGGCGTAGTGACGCTGAATAACACTGACGGCGGCTTTGGTCTGAACCAGACCAGCGCGACAGCGCCGATTTCAGTGCTCTCTACGGTGATTTCGGGCGTCAGCACGCAGCCGGCTTCGATCATGCGCATCCAGATCATCCAGTATTTTGTGGACGCTAATGGTCTGTTGGTTCGGCGCGTGTACGGCGTCCGGGGTGCGAGTTTCATCGACAGTGTCGTCGCCGAACACATCACCAACTTGCAGTTCAGATATATGACGAACCTGCTCGACGCTAATGGCAACGTCCAGCAGCCCAAGCGCGTCATCGCGACCTCGACCGAACAGTCGGGACTGCGGCAAATCGAAACTTCAATTGGGGTGGAAACGGCCAAGGCCATCAATGCGGCGACCAACGTTAATAGCAGCAGTAATGCTTGCGGCGCGAGTCCGAACGGAAAGCAATCGATCTGTTCGACGACGGCCACTACAGTTCGCAACCTGCAATTTCGGCAGGCGCTGGCTCCGTAATTTTCGTTGCGCCGTGCGGGGCGTAAGCACATCGACCTTCATACAAGGAAATTTTTATGCGTAAAGCATTCAACCGTAGAACTAAAGATACTAATCCCGAAAGCGGCGCCGCGCTCGCTACGGCATTGATCATCATGGCGATCCTCGCCGCGGTTTCAATGACCGTGCTGGCGGTGGTTACGCACGAGGCGCGGATTGCCGGAAGCGATCTGCAGCGCACCCAGACCTTCTATGCGGGCGCAGCCTCGATTGAAAAAATGACCAATGACTTCAGCGCGGTGTTCACCACCACCTCGCACCCGAGTAATCAGCAGTTGGCGAACATTGCCGCCGCTTACCCGAGCGAATTGGTATCTGAAGGATTCACGTTCACCAAGCCCGACGGCACACCGAACCAGTCGATTGCTCTCGACCCGAACGCACCGACCGGCACGGTTACCATTCCGACCGGCGCTTTCTCAGGTCTGGTTGCGTCGGTGACGCCCTACATTCTCGACAGCACCGTTACCCAGACCGCAACCGGCGCCCAAGTTCGCCTGCAACGCAAAATCAACAATTACCTGGTGCCGATCTTCCAGTTCGGCATGTTCAGCAATGAAGATATTGAACTGCACCCGGGACCCCAGTTCACGTTCAATGGCCGCGTACATGCAAACGGGAATCTGTATCTCAGCGGCACGACCACCTTTTTATCGAAGGTGACCACGGCGAATGAGCTGGTCACGGACGTTTTGCGCAACGGCTTTGCGCACGATCAGTCGATGAATATTAAGGTCGGATCGACGATGGTTCCCTTAACGATGGGTAGCGTCACTCTCGGTCCGAATCTTTCCGGCTCGACCTCGGGCAGCCGGGGCTACTTTCCCGACGCACCGAACGGGACCATCAACTCATCGTGGGACACCACTTCGGTAGCCGCGGCTTCCGGAACGGCGAACCGCTTCGGTGGCCAGGTCCTGACACGCACGACCGGCGGCGCACCGCTGCTGCTTCCGATGCAGCTCGAGGGCAACCTGACGCGCGAAATTATCAAACGCATGTTGCCGTCCGATACTACCATCCTGGGCCAGTCGCGTTACCACTCCAAAGCCCAGGTACGAATTTTGATTGACGACGAAGGTAACTCAGCCAGTGATTCGGCCGGCGTTCCGACCGCTCAGGGCGTATACCTGTCGAACTTCGATCCCGTCCCGATGCCGGCCGGTGCGGCCAACAACACCCCCAGCACACACGGTGGTGGTCGCGCGCTTTGGCGAGTCTTTGATAACAACACTGCGGAATCGAACAGCTACAACGAGAGCACCTCGCCGCGAAGCTGGAACCTGCAGCAACAGAATGGCACGTCGGTCCAGGCTGACACGGTGCGCGGCATCAAGAAGCCACCGGCAGTCAAAGCCATTACCAACGTCACCAAAGTAACCGCGGGGATAAAAATCTGGTGCACTAACCACGGACTATCAACCAACGATCAAGTTTTCATCGCGAATGTCCTGGGCGCCACGCAGGCCAACGGCGGCTGGACCATCACCAAGGTTGATGCCAACACTTTCACGCTGAACGGCACGAGCGCCACGACGCTCACCACTTATACCTCTGGCGGCACGTTCTATTCGTTTACCGCCATTCCGAAGTCGTCAAACGGCTATGCGATTCCGCCGGGCGCGGGCATTACCGGTCACATCCTGATTCAGATCGTCGATGCGAGTGGCACGGCGCGTGATGTGACTGCGCAGATTCTTAGCCTGGGAATGACTGAAGGCGAACCAAACGGCATCATCTATTTGCAACGCCCGTTGTGGGCGGCTTTCACTCAGGGCAGCCGTGACGCGAGCGGATCGAGCAATCCTGCGCTAAATGGCGATCCGGCATATACCAACACGCTGACAGACATCATGAACCTCACGCGCAAGGGCGCGGACGGCGAGATTAAGATCGCCACCGGCTATCCGACTCAGGATGCGACCTACGGCTATCTGACCCAAATCGTGGACGACACGGTCTCGGGCTCGCAGCCCGTCCGATCTGATATGCCGGGTGGCATTCCCGATGACGGCGTCTGCGCCGCGAGTACTCAGCCGGTCTTGTGTCAGCTGCTCTCAGACTGGGGCACCTCCGACTGGAGCAAGAATCGCAACTGGAACGCCATTGTCCCGATTAACGTCTACAACGTCCGCGAAGGCCGCATTAACACTTCGCTGGCTTCGGGCAATGTCTATGAACGCGGGATCACAAACATCGTCGAAATCAATATGCGCAACCTGGCGCGCTGGTTGGACGGCGTCTTCGACAACAATCTGCTTTTGGGCACGTCAGCTGTCAGTTCCAACATTGCGGCACCCGATGGCTACACCATCTATATTTCAGATAGGCGCGGCGATGACGTGAAGTCAATGACCGTCAATGGCACGACCTTCAATGCCACCAACGGTATGGTGGACAACGAAGATGTCTACGGGCCAAACGGCACGAACGGCGCGGCATGTAGTGCCTTGCAAGATCAGAATGGCTGCGATCGCGGCGAAGACGTTCAGTCCCTCGGCTTTCTGGTGAAGGACACAAACGAACTTCCGGATCCGGTTCAGCTAGGCGCGGTGTCACCCGGTTATGGCACGGACATTAACAAGCGCGCACTGGCCGTCAACGACTGGGTCAATCTTGATGCAACCGGCATCAATCACAAGATGTTTCGCAATGCTGTGCGGCTCTTCAATGGCGAGAACCTGCAAATCAGCGGCGCCGCCGGCAAGCTTTCGCAGACCAAGGGTATTACCATCTCCAGCGAGAACATGGTTTATTCCTGGGGCAACTACAACACCACCGGAATCAATGCCGCCCCGCCGACAGGCACGTCTTCGTTGAATGACACAAGCACGGGCTATTACTACCTCGGTAACCAGGTCCCCACATCAATTGTCTGCGACGCGTTCTTCCCATTGTCGAAGACCTTCTTCGATAGCGAGACCGCTATGTTCCCCGACGATTTCAGCAAACGGGCTGCTGACCGCTCGCCAACCGTGGCCCAGGAAACGTCAGTGCGCACGGCGCTCATTGCCGGCAACAACCTGTCGGCGCTAGCAGGTTCACCAGACGCCGGCAACAGTGCTACGCATGAGTCAAGATTGTCCGGCGGCATGCACAACTTCCCGCGGTTCCTGGAAGATTGGTCTGCGCGTTGGAACTTTGTCGGCTCGTTGATTCCGCTATATCACTCAACGCAGGCTGTGGGTCCATACAATGCCGACAGTACGATTTACGGGCCGCCAATCCGCAACTGGGCCTTCGACATTACCTTCACGGATCCAAACCGGCTGCCACCGGGGACGCCACTCTTCCAACACATTGAACCGACGGGATTCAAGCAGATACTATAGAGACTGCTTTTAACCTGCCTTTTGCCAGGATGCTCGCGCCCGTCAAGGCGCGAGCATCTTGTTTTTGGACGATGGACCTTGGCGTGCCAATGCAAGCGCGCTCCCAGTCACGAGACCGGGAGCGGCACCGGCCGGGCCATGCCGCAACTCGAATTGAGACCAGGCGAAGATGATGCGCATGCTTCGATTCCTTGCGAAACTTGATCCGTCCCGCGCGCTTGCTCGTTCACGCAAGTATCGCAGCGTATAATCACCAACATGATGCGACCGCGTTCAATCAGACCTGCCGCTTCTCTTCTCGCCGTTATGGTCTGTCTGACATTCGTTACCCGTTCGTCCAGGAAATTACGGAACGGGTGCCGTGGGATCGGTTTGTTTGGCCGCTATTGATGGAAATCCAGTACCTCAATACAGACCTGGAAATCGAATCGAAGAACGATCTTTCTAAGATCGTCGAAGAGTTCGGTGACGACGTGCTCGTCCAACATCATGGTGAAATAAGAGGCTATCAACACGCATCTTTTTCTAGTTCCGGAGGTAGCACGGATGCTAACGCTACAATAAATTATTTTTGCGACCTTGTAGAATCTTTGCCAGGCGAAGCCCGTCGGGTTTGGGACGGATGTTTCTCTCGCATCTTTGATGTAGGGTACGAATGCGGGACGTCAGCTGAAACCTTCCGGTCGGAAATAAGAGCCTCGACAATCGCCCGGGTCAGCAAAGTGGGCGCCAGCGTTGTGATAACCATTTATCCCGAATCTGAACAAAGCTGACGAACAAGTCCCGAGCGGAATCGGACTCTCGAACTTTACGACGACTTCTATACAGAAAAGCAGAAAGAACTAACCAACAGCCCATATGGCTTCAAACTACAATCCGGAAATCTACGATCGAGTAACGCCTGCCACTGTTCTTGGGGACGTTGAATTTTACTGCAACCTGGCAACCGCGACGAACGGGCCCGTACTGGAATTAGGCGCGGGGACTGGGCGCATAACACTTGAGTTGGCGCGGCGGGGTGTAGACATAACGGCTCTTGATTCCAACGCCGATATGTTGACCCGGCTCAAATCCAAACTCGACGGTCTCAGCAACACCGACCGCGCTCACGTTTCCACGATCGAAGGAGACATGCGCTCCTTCCGGACCGATCGAAGGTTCTCTTTGATAATCGCTCCGTTCCGCGCCTTTCTGCACAATCTCACTTTGGCGGACCAAAGGGCCTGCGCCATCCAGGTCAGTGAGCATCTGCTTCCCGGAGGAACGTTTGCGCTGAACGTGTTCCATCCTTCACTGACTTACATGGCACAAAATGCCGGTTCCCTGGCAGGTGTCTGGCGGCAGAGTGGCGAATGGATCCTCGACAATGGCGATACGCTAATTGAGTCCGAAGCCAACTCGTACGACACCGTGCGGAAGCTAGTGCACTCGCGACACAGGTACGATCGCTTCGCGGCTGACGGCACCGCACTGGGTGGATTTCTCCAGCGCCTTGAGTTGGCCTATCTGTATCCATCGGATCTGATGCACCTACTGGCGGATGCTGGTTTTTCCGATATCAAGATGTTCGGCGGGTTTGATGGCCGGCCGCTCGCAAATGATCAGGATGAGCTGGTGACGATCGCCAAGCGACAATGACTGGAATCGGCGGAGGCGCGCATTCATCGTCGCAAGCTGTGACTCGCGCTTCCGTTCAATGTCACCTACGGTGACGTTGGTTGCGGCCGAGTTCAAGTAATTCTTAAACTTTCAGTGATTTTTCGAACCGCTGCCTATTGGCACAGTGATTGACAGACGAGGGCGGACGCCCGTCTCTCCAGGCGGCCGATTTGGCGTTCTGAGGTGATAGAATCTCGGAATTCAGCCCTCGCATCCCCGTGATAATCAGACTCGTAATAACAAACGTTCGCTCGGCGATGATGAGGATCAGCCCCCGAAGGAATTTCCTCGAATGCAAGACATTAATCAAATGACTCCAAACCCCGGCGTGATGTCGGGTAACCCAGGCCCCGCTGACCCGCTCACTGCCTTGAAGCGCCAACTCGACGCTCAGACGGCCTTGTGTTCCAAATACGCGGCGTCAGAACAAATCTGGGAATCGATGATCGATGCCGGGACGGACGCCGTCTATGTGTTTGGCGAAGATCGGCGTCTGATGCGAATGAATCAGGCGGCCGAGCGCCTCGAATCAGCGCAAAGACTTTTCCTCATGGGCCGCCGTTGCTGCGAGATGTTCTGGCACGTCGATGATGGCAAGTGCATGGTCGATCGCGCCCTCGAACGTTCGACACCGGTGGAAGTCGAGATTCCGCTCCAGAGCGATGCAAACCGCACGCTGCTTGTCCGCGTGATTCCCCCACGGGTTGGCGACCGCGCCGCGAAATGCCTGGTAATCGCGCGTGATATTTCTGAACTGAGAAAGGCCGAGCGCGAAGCCAACAAGCATCGCGCCTCGCTCGCCAGTCTGGTTGACCTGGCGCCTGCGGAAATCTATACCGTCGACCAGGATTCGCATGTGACCTGGATGAACCAGCGCGCTGAGATCGGCACCGGTTTGACGCCTTCAGTGGTGCTCAATCGTGACTTTACGATGTTTGTGTCTGCTGAATCGCAGGACGAGGCACACGCAATGTTGCAGAATGCAATGAGCGGCGTTGAGAGCCAGGCCGAAATAACCACGCAGTGTGGCGACGGCCGCGAGCGCTATATGGACGCATACGCTTCACCACTCTGGCAGGACGGCAATATCAGCGGTGCGATGGTTTTCATGAGCGACATGACGGAACGAAAGTTGGCGCGCGAACGGGCCGCTCGTTCCGACAAGTTAAGAGCGCTCGGAGAACTCGCTGCCGGTGTGGCCCACAACGTGAACAATTCTCTCACGGTAATTCAGGGTCGATCTCAGTTGATGTCTATTAACGACTCAGAGAACAAGCACCTGAAGATCATCATGCAGGCGATTCGTGATTGTTCGGCCACGCTCCAGCGTCTGCTTGATTTCTCGCGGCGTGATTCGACCAGAACGACGGTGCCGGTTGATCTGACAGAAGTGGTGAAATCGAGCGTGGAGATATCACGACCTAAGTGGCAATCGAAATCGGCCACGCGGAGCGGCTCGATCGACATCGAAATTGACGCCCCGTCGCAAGTCATGACTCTCGGCAATGTCTCTGAACTGCGCGAAGTAGCTCTGAACCTCATCTTCAATGCTGTCGATGCGATGCCTGAAGGCGGTCTGATCAAAGTCGGCGCCCGCGCCGATGAACGGCACGCTTTCCTGTGGGTCGAAGATTCCGGGGTCGGCATGACCAAAGAAGTGCTCGCCAAAATCTTCGAGCCGTTCTATTCAACGAAAGGCGACAGCGGTACCGGCCTGGGCCTTTCAGCTTCACACGGCATCATCGAAAACCATGATGGCTCGATTAATGTGAAGAGCGAAATAGGCAAAGGTACCAGGTTCGAGATTGTGCTCCCGCGACATGATCGAGACGCCGGGCGTGCTACCAACGTCACCTCAGACGCTGATGCACAAGTCATTACTGACAATGGTTAACTCTAACCCTCACTTCATGTATGCGTAACCTGCGGTAACGTTCGCACCCTCCCGCCTCCCTCTCATCCCGACAAATAGTTTGATTTCTCAATAGTTATGGCCATGGCACGCATGTTGTAGATGCGAGGCTTGGCAGTAGTTGCAATCTCACGCTCGAAGTCATGTCACAGAAATTCAGGTGGGTCCCAACCAATGAACAGAAGGACAGTCGAGTCAGGCTTCACGACGCTGCAGCTCCTAATCACGGTGGCCATCATTGCCATCGTGGTGGCCTTTGCGCTTATGGGAATTACTTCCGCAAGGGCGAGCATCAGGCTTTCTAACTCAGCGAGACAATTTGCCGGATATGTCGAGCAGGCTCGGGCTGACGCCGTGAGACGCCACGACACCACCACCATTCAACAGGTGAGCGCCACCTCGTATTCCATCACCATGGATTTCGACGGATCGGGAACGGCATCGACGCAAACGTTCTCAACCGAATCGGGCGTCTCGATTAATTTTCCCCGGACCGTCGTCTTCGATTGGCGCGGTCGCACGCCGGTCGAGACTTCAGTCGGGTTTAATAATGAAAGCGGGTCTTCCAACGTCGATATTACCGGCTCGGGCGACATCACGATTGACGCGCAAATCTTTCATGATGGGTCCATTCCGCCAACCACACTTAACGGACCGGGTGGAAGCGTAGTCTCTGATGGCTCGTCGTCGACGCCGAGCGCCTCGGCGACTCCGACGCCGGCCGCTTCGCCGACACCGGATCCGAATGCATCACCCACTCCCACGCCGGATCCCAACGCATCTCCGACACCAACGCCCACACCCACGCCGACACCTACTCCGACACCGACGCCGACGCCAAGGCCTACGCCTACGCCGACACCGTCTCCGACGCCTACGCCGGCGCCTTGCACAATGTCAGTAGAGCCGGCGGCAGTGACGATTTCAAAGAATGATTCGGAAACGATTAGCGCTCACCTGAACAACAACACTGGGACCGTCACTATCTCTGCGAGTTCCAGTAACAACGGGCAGATTCAGATTTCACCGTCCTCGACTACTGTCTCAGGCACGTCTGCCGCGACCTTCACTATTACGGTGAAGAAGCAAAGCGGCAGCGTAACGCTTTCATCATCCTGCGGAAATCAAACGGTTACCATCACTGTTCCTTAATTTCGGAGGGTTTGATTGTGAAAGAAAGAAAGCAAATTCCCGGAAACGAGTTGCCGACGAAGCCGTCCGACGAGGCGGCGGGATTCAGCCTGCTCGAAACCGTAATCTCCTTGTTGCTCATGTCGGTCGTCGGTCTTGGAGCCACTTCGCTTTTCTTCTTCGCCGTCGGCAACTCAGTGAGTGCCGGTGATCGCGAAATGGCGATGGCCGTAGCGCAGCAACGCATGGAGCAGCTGCGTGATGACAGCTTCGGCAGCAGCACCCTCACTGCGACCAGTTCGTCCGGAAGCACCTCGCCCGTGACCCGCGGCGGGCGGCAGTATTCGGTAACAACCACAATCACCGATTCAAATGTTGTAAACGGCGCTGCGACGACCAAGACAATCACCGTCAAAGTTGTTCCCGACAGCGACCACTCGACGTGGGCACGAGTCGTAGCCTCAGTGTTCGGCTCAGTCACTCTGGTAAGTCAACGCGCGGCTCAATCAGTGGGACCGCATCGCTTGTTCTAACGAGAGGCAACCGCCATGAAGAATTCTTCACAAACTCATCGCCACGACCACGGGTTTTCGCTCTTCGAACTGGTCATCGCCATGGCAATTACCGTCGGCATTACCACCATCGTGGGCTCCGTGCTGGCGGAAACATTCAGGATGCGCACGCGAACCTATGACAGCACTGATGCGCTAGCGGACGCGCAACGGGCGATTAATATTATGTCGCGTGAGATCGCCAGCGCCGGGCTGAACATGAGCGACAACGGTCTTGTCCCCGAGGATTCAGTGACCGACGCCAACGGCAACAGCACCATCCGGATACGCTCAAACCTGAACAAGTACAATCCGTCGGGCACGGCCAGTGTGGCCGCGCAAAACGGGATCGGGGTCATCGGCGAGGACGCCGGCGAAGACGTCAAATACTTCATCTATCCGGCCGCGAATACCAATTTGTTGGCGCGTTACGACGCCTACAACGTTGCGGGCGGAAGTTCGACCGTGCTGGCGAACCGGCTCGACGGCCTGCACATACATTACTTCGCGAGCAAGGTGACCTACGGCAGCGCTGATTGCGACATCACTGATGCGTCGGCGGCAGAGGTAACACCTGACCAGGCCCGCTACATAGTGATTGCGGTCTGCGTAGGTTTGCCGGCCCTTGGCAACCCGGACACCGACGGATATCAGCCGGCCAAAAGTGTCTTGCTGGTTTCTGACGTCACCTTGAGAAATTCGAATCTGGCTGACTATTGATTTGGAGGTCACATGGACGGCGAGTTTATCGAACCCAACGATGTATCTCGTGCCCGCAGAGGTGAACGCGGCGCCGCGCTGTTAACCGTTCTAATGCTCTCGACGTTGTTGCTCGCAGTGGGCGGCGCACTAATTATGGTGACGACCACCGCGACGCGGACCGCCGTCGATTCGACCGCCGAGATGCAGGCGTACTACAGCGCCGAAGCCGGTGTCCAACAAACGCTCAACGTGTTACGAGGCAACGTGGCGCCAAACGGAGCGATGGGCTCTAACACGCAAATCAATTTTCGCAAGGCCGTCACACCGTCAGATTCCAATCTGCCCAGCGATACTACCGGCATTGCTCGATTGTCCGGATTTTTGAGCTACGACTACACGCCCAGCGGCGCCGCGAATCCTGATCGCGTTTCGCTGACCTCCAGCTATACCCCCGCAACGGGATTGGCCTATAGCCTCAACGTCACCGACCCCGATAACACACCGGTTACCTCGGGTGAACCCCTGCGGCTGCTGCTCCGGGTGACTGGCTATGGTCCCAAGGGCGCAGTGAAGCAACTGGACCTGGTCGTCAAGCGATCGAATTTTGATTACTCTCCGCCGGCGACGATCATGATGCGGGGATCGGACGACGGCACGCCGGTCAACTTCGACATCGGCGCCAGCAATGCGAAGGACTACTCAGGACACGATCACGCCGGCGGCACGATCCTGCCTTCATTCGGCGCAACCAATGACGCTGATACGACCATTGAGGTCAACTCAGATGGGAAGGACACGGCCGCCTCACCCAAAGCCGCCACTATTCCAAATGCGTCGCTGCCATCATTCCTTCAGTCAGCTGATCAAGCGCGCGCTTTTGTTGCTGAGCAGAAGGCCAACGCGATGTCGCAAGGCCGATACTTCACCAGCTTTAGCGGCAACTCAGGCAGCGCCACCAATCCGGTGTTTACCTTCGTCGATGGCGATGCCTCTCTCAGTGGCGGAGCCGGTCTCTTGATCGTCACAGGCAATCTCGAGATGAGTGGAAACCCGAACTTCAGCGGATTGATCCTCGTGCTCGGGACCGGAACCATTAACCGCAACGGCGGCGGCAACGGAAATATTTATGGAGCCATTGCGGCGGCCAGTTTTGGCAACACTGGCGGATTCGGTTTCACAGCCGCGAGCTTTCATACAAATGGCGGCGGAAATTCAACAATCCAGTACGACTCAGACGCTGTCCGCGCAGCTTTGAATGTCTCCGGACCCCGCATTCTGGGCGTGGCTGAGTATTAACGAAAAGAGAATAGATAACCACAGAATGAACCAGTCACCAATATCAATGACTCCAGGCACTCAACGTGGAGTAAGCGCTATCGATCTATTGATCGCCGCGACCATCATCGCGACGATCGTGGCGCTGGCGATTCCTCTGATGATTTCCACGCAGAAACCGCTTGTGCGGATGAATGCGGCTCAGGAGTTTTCCAATTTTTGGCAGCGCGCGCGTAGTGATTCAAAAAAGATGCATGCAGTCGCGCCTGCTCAAATGGCGCAGATCACCATCCTCAGCGATCAATACTACTTTGTAACGATGGATGCCGATGGAGACGGCGTTCTGGATCCACCGGTGGTAATCAATCTGGAGAAACGCAAGATTCGCATGAGCGGACCGTTCCCTCAAACTTACATGTTCGATTGGTTGGGAAGAGCATTTGATCAGAATCAAAAACTGCTGAGCGCACCGGCCGTGCAATTCTCAAATGATGCCGGCAAGACAACCGTGAAGTTCGAAGGGACAGGCCAACCCGCGATCACTACAAGTAAGTAAAATTTTCACTTGAGCGCTGCCGTACGTCGCAGCGATCACGCCGCGCCGGCTTCGCTTCCCGAGGGCGAGGCCGGCGCGGTCCGTCTTTTAGAGCTGCGTGCAGCGCTAGCAAATATGTCGTCCAAAGCGCGAAACACTTTAAGACTGTTTGTGAGGCGGACCATTTGGCGTCAGTGCTAAGGTCAATTTTTCTAGCTCGCGGAGAATTAACTCAACACATTCCCAGCGCAAGCTCGGCGTCCCTGGCTCTGTGAAGCTGACTTCCGTCAGCTGTAACATCCGGTAACGTGTGCGTCCTCTGTAACGCCTGTCCACTATCGAAAACCGTTGTTCCATGACTTGGCACGCTTATTGTTGTAGAGCCGACTTGCCCAATTAAATCCTTACGCTCTTGACCCAACAGCTGAGGCGTATTCATATGAAGCAGAAGACGTGGCGAGACGATCGCGGCTTTAGCATGATTCAGATCACGATCGTCATGGCCGTTATGACGATCCTGTCGACCTTCGCCATCCTTGGGTTGAACAAGGCAAAGGCGAATCTCAGGCTTCAGAACTCCGTCAGGCAATTGTCCTCTTACCTGGAGAAAGCGCGCCTTGATGCCATCAAGCGACATGGCACGTCCAGCGTGGTTTTCACGGATGTGGGGACCTATGACGTGACCATGGATTTCGGATCAGGAGTGACGACGCGGACCATTCCATTCGAATCGGGAGTAACAGTTGTCAGTTCATCTTTACCGAACGTGAACTTTAATTGGCGCGGCAGAACCCAGGCATGCACAGTCCGGTTCACCGTCCAGAATGAACCTGGCGAGCAATCCTGGGTCGCTGTTTCAGACGCCGGAGATGTCACCGTAAACAGCGATGTCGACAGTGTACCTGGCAGCGCCAGTTATGCCGCCGTGAACTCAACCTCAGACATCTCTTCGACTGCCGTCGTGACGGGAAGCGGCGTACACACCAATACGGTTGATTGCTCGGGCGATGCCAGCGATGCGCCACCGGGGCCGCCGATTGTGGGCACAGGCATCGGCTGCGCGGACACCGCCAATCCTTCATCGATATCGGTCAGGAAGAGCGGCGGCAGCACGGCCACGATCACTATTACGCCCACGAATACGGGCACCATAACGGTGCAAGCGCCGGTAAATCTCCAAGTAACGCCAGCCACTCAGCCTGTCACCGGCGGCACTGCCTACAATTTCTCGGTCCACTCGATTAACAACGCTCGGAGCACCTTCGCCGTGAACTTCAACACGCCATGCACAACCCTGACGGTGTTGATAACGGTCACCAACTAGTACTGGAGAAACTCGATGGTTGCTAATGACAAAATCCCGACTGCCGGCGTCGATCTGCCAGAAAAGCGCAATGAAGAGGGTTTCACCCTGCTCGAAACTTCAATCGCGCTCATCGTCATGATGGTGGTCACGCTGGCCACAGGTCAGCTGTTTGTTTATTCAGTGAATTACAACTCCGGATCGGGTGACCGCTCGGCCGCCCTGGCAATTGCGCAACAGCGAATAGAACGGCTGCGGCGGACGCCATACGACGACGATCTGCTTTCGACTGCATCGACGACTGAAACCGTCACCAACGCCGGACGCAGTTACACGGTGGTCACGGCTGTGTGTTGGGACTCGACCTGCGGCGGATCTGACAGTTTGAAAGTCATCTCCGTCTCAGTGACGCCCGTAAGCACTAACCAATGGGCCAACACGCCGTCAACCATCTCTACAGATCGGGCCGCGCCTTCTGTCGGCCTTTATGCAGGGGTGAGCGCCTTATGAAACTATCAAGCACAAAACATCGCGAAGCTGGTTTCACGATAGCCGAATTAATGGTGGCGATGACGGTAACGCTTGTCCTGGTCGGACTGACCAGCGCCCTACTGGCGGGAAGCTTCAGTATTCGGACGCGCGAGAACCAGCGCACAGAAGCTCTCGCCGACACTCAGCGCGGTTTGAATTTAATGACTCGCGAGATAGCCAACTCCGGCTATGCGTTGACGGATAACGGCATTGTTTCCGATGACTCAGGCGCTAACTCAATTCGTGTCCGGGCCAACCTCAACGCCTTTTCCGGAGAGACCACCAGCAATTCAGCCACCGATCGCGACGAAGACATTAAGTACTTTCTCTACACCGAAAATGGCGACAGCTATATTGTTCGCCTGGACGTCAACACATCGGCGCAACAGATGATTCTGGCCAATCGCGTTGACTCGCTAATTTTTCATTACTACGCCGATAAGGTCACCTACACCTCTGATAGCTGCGATATCAGTGACGTGCGTGACCCTTATGGAAACCCGACCAGTGAAGTGGCCTTAAAAGCAGGAGCGAAGTATGTGGTCATGACCATCTGCGTAAACCTGCCGGCGGTTTCATCGCCGGGGGCTCCGGGTTATCAACCAGCATCGAAAGTGCAGCTCACTTCAGACATCGCCCTGCGCAACGCAGAGCTTGTAAGTTACTAAATTCGTTCTGGCGAAATGAGGTCCACTATGAAAAGCGCAAGACTTGCAAAGCGAGAAGCCGGTTTTAGAGATGAACGAGGCGCAGCCCTGATTACAGTGCTGATGATCGCCGTCCCGCTGCTAATGGCCGGCGGATCGTTGATCCTGATCACCTCGATGAACACCGCGAACACGGCGGACATGGCAGCTGAAACCAAAGCCTACTACGCTGCTGAATCCGGCGCGCAAGAAGTGCTCCAGGTGATGCGCGGCAATGTGGCGCCGAGTCCTTTATTTGCGTCAAATCCAATGGGTGGCATCGCGCCTGAGAACGTGATCACGTTTCGCAAAGCCGTGACTCAAGCGACCTCGAACTTGTCGAGCGATGCGAATAATCCGCGTCTGTCGCGTTGGCTTAGTTACGACTCAACCTACACGGATCGAGTGCCCCTCACTGCGAGTTACTCGCCGATAAGTGGATTGGCATTCAATGTTGAGATGAGCGATCCCGACAATACCAATACGGTGACGTTTTCAACTTCCGGCGGTTTTCCCAATTGGGGAATGAACGACAACCACACTTTCAGTGGCGCGGGTAACCAGGCAAAAATCACCTACGTCCCGCAAGCTTCGACCAGTATTACCGGGAGTGGCAGCAGCACGCTCGGAAAATTCGTTATAGATCCTGGCGTTTCGGGCTCAATTACCCTCAGTAACGAACCTTTTAAGATTACGATCACGCAGACTGCGCCCTGGAATCAGTCCTACACCATCAACTGCACGCTAACCGGAACAATCAACAGCGCCGGCAGTTATGTTGTGGTCAATTTCCCTAATCTTTCGAATAACTTTAATGGCGCGCTGTACACGCGAACTTCGACGGCGCTCAATTCAAATTCAGCAACACCAATGGCGGTGTCGGTCACCGCGCCGGAACCGGTCAGGCTGATCGTGAAGATAAACGGGTTTGGCCCACGCTCCGCCAAGAAACAACTACAGTTCATGATGGCCAGAGCCGGCTTTGATTTCTCGCCCGTCAGCGCCATCACCCTGCGCAGCGCTGACGACGGTAGCGCCGCGAGTGTTCAGGTCGGCAGCAGCTCGGTGTATTCGTACTCAGGTTTTGACAACGCGGCCGGATCAGATCTGCCGGCGATCGCAGTTACGAGTTCCGGGGATTATAACGGGCTGATGGGTCAGAGCCTTCCGGGTGGCCAGGTCAAGGGTGTTCCTGCCGCCGTGCAACAGATTGACGACGCGAGTTTGCCCAGTCTGCTCCAGAGCGCGGATAACGCGCGCGCGGCTGTCATTGCCCTGAGAACCATCGCCGAGAACAATGGCCGGTACTTTACGACGGTGACGCCAC
>Ga0126369_10000208_pt1 | contig 37486 bp, 31 predicted proteins | sample PanSoiMetaPlot_1_FD_109646 | JGI IMG/M metagenome (GOLD analysis project Ga0126369, IMG submission 109646) | Tropical forest soil microbial communities from Panama - MetaG Plot_1 | ecosystem: Environmental > Terrestrial > Soil > Tropical forest > Bulk soil | place: Panama | collected 2016-02-17
AATGGGCTCCAGCGTGTACAGAATAAGACCGCAGCTTTCGCAGCGGTAAACTTCTTCGCTGGTTTCTGAGCGCAGTTCCTGCACGATGTGCGGCAGGACGCGCAAGCCACAACCGCGGCATTGCTCATCGCGGACCTGAGCCATGGCCGTGCCGCCGTGGCGCTTGGCGATGCGCAGATAGAGGTCGCGCAAATCTTCCGGAACCGGCGCGATGACCTTTTCACGCTCAGCGTTGGCGGCATCGAGTTCTTTGTTGAGTTCCGCGGCATGCCCCTCAATCGCTTTTTTCTCCGCCGCGAGGCTCTGTTCTGCTTCTTTCAAGCGCGCTTCCGCCAGTTTCACGCGGCGCTCGACCTCTTCGGCCTTCATCATGACTTCGAGCTGGCGGTCTTCGGCTTTGGCAACCTCGGCTTCGGCGTTGGCGATTTCATGCTGGAGCGCGCGGTACGCTTCGTTGGTTTTCACCGCTCCGCTCTGGTCGCGGTATTTTCGCGCGCGGTCTTTCCATTCCTGGCCCTCGAACTCGAACTTCTTGCGTTCGGAGTTGATCTTCGTGAGCGCGTCCTTGGCCGTCGTCACTTCCGCCCGCGCGCCGGTCAATTTCGTGTCGGCTTCGCGGAGGCGCTTGGGGAAGGATTCCAGCTCGGAGCGAAGAAGGGCAATCTGGTGGTCAACCCGCTGGAGCTCAATGAGATGGGGAATGGCCGGATGCATGGAACGGCCATTCTATCACACTGCCGGGCAGGGCCTTGTGGCATGGGCGGCAGCGGGTAGAATGCCATGGCATAGGCCGCAAGTGAACCGGGCTTGTTCGTTCTAAGGAGGAGTGGCATGCCGCACGTGCAGATCACCTGGGTCGAGGGGCGTACCGCAGAACAAAAGCGCAAGATTGCCGAGCGCGTCACGGCCGTGTTGATCGAAGATGGCAAAGCGAAACGCGAAAACATTCATGTCTCGTTTCACGACGTCCCGGCGACCAATTACGCGGAAGCTGGCGTGCTCGTAGTGGACCAAAAGCGTACGCCGTAACCGCGTTTGGAGTTTTTGAAAAACCTGCAGGAGTTTCGCGGTGATCCGGCGCTAGCGAACCCTTGACTTCTTGAGCGAACACGAACGAAAGGAGGAACATCCATGGCCCAGTCCGTGGAGAAAAACCTCGAGCAGTGGGTTGCGGCAGGTGTTTTAGACGCCACAACGGCTGCGCGCATTCGAGAGTTCGAACAGTCGCGGCGGTCGACGGAAGGCTTGCGGTGGCCGGTATTGCTCGCGCTGGCTCTCGGCGGTGTATTGCTTTGCGCCGGCGTGCTCCTGTTCGTGGCCGCGCATTGGGACGAGCTTTCTCCGGGTTCCCGGTTCTCCCTGGTTCTTCTCCTGGTCGCGGCCTTTCCCGTTGCCGGCGCTGCGATGGCGGAACGGTTTCCCGCGCTTTCCGTCACGTTCTACGCCATTGGAACAGTTTGCGTGGGCGCAGGGATTTTCCTGACGGCGCAGATTTTCAATCTTGAAGAGCATTGGCCCAGTGGAATTCTGCTGTGGGCGGTCGGCGCGCTCGCGGGCTGGCTGCTGCTGCGGCAGTGGACGCAGGCGGCGTTGCTCGCCTTGCTGGTGCCAGCCTGGCTGGCAGGCGAGTGGGAGGTCCGGGCGGAATGGTATGCGGCCACCAGTCGCGTGATCCTCGAAGGCCTGCTCCTGCTGGCCATTTGTTATCTCACAGCGCGAAGCAATGAAGAAGATTCCGTGGTGAGGCGCGCCCTGATGTGGATCGGCGGAATCGCGGTGCTGCCGGTGGGCGTTCTTGCGTTCGTGGAAGGCCGCGAGAATTTCTGGTCCTGGCGGAACCGCCCGGAAGCTCCTTTTCTGGAACACATCATCGCATGGTGCATCGCCATTGGCTTGCCGTTGCTGGTGGCGCTTGCACTGCGAAGGCGCACGGCTTGGGTGAACGCGGTCGCCGCCGTCTGGGTGCTTGTGATTGGAACCTTTCATTCACCCAACCAGGATGCGTCTCGATCGCTGCCGCTCTATGCCTGGAACTCTCTTGGTCCTTACTTCTGGGCGGGAATCGGGGCGCTGGGATTCGTCGTTTGGGGATTGCTGGAGCGGCGGAAAGAGCGCATCAACCTGGGCGTTGCGGGTTTCGCTTTGACCGTAATCATTTTCTATTTCTCGGATGTGATGGACAAGCTGGGGCGCTCGGCAAGCCTGATCGGTCTGGGCGTGTTGTTCTTATTTGGCGGATGGGGACTGGAGCGCATGCGTAGACAGCTCGTGGCACGGATCGCAGGAGGCGCGCAATGACTTCCATGCAAAAAGGAGCTCTTGTGGCAGGCGTGCAGTTGGCGCTGGTGGCGAGTCTAGGAGCAAAGTACGCGCTGGATCGCGCGAGGCTCCCGCGCGTATGGACGCAAACGGTGGCCTACGATCCGGACTTACCGATCCGCGGACGTTATTTGAGTGTTCGGCTGCGCGTGGACGCGGCGAACGTCTACAGAAATACGCCGCAACCGAAGGCGAATCGTTTCACTTTTTGGGGCGACATGCGAGACGTGAAGCTGAGCGCGGAGAATGGCCGGCTGGTGGCAAGTCCTGCGGACCGCCCCACGGGGCTCGAAGTGGTGCGCTGGACCAACAATCAAGGCCAAGAAGTGACGGCGCTCAGCGAACCGGTGGCGTTTTTCCTGCCTGAGCATAGGAACGATCCCTCCTGGCGGAAATCAGGAGAAGAATTGTGGATCGAGGTAACCGTGCCGAAGAAGGGCCCGCCTCGTCCGATCCGGCTGGCGGTGAAACAAGGAGAAACATTCACTCCCCTGGATTTCAAATGATGCGGACCGCCGCTCACTTTTGAAGCTCCCTCGGCCGGTCCGCACCTTTAAATGCCAGCTATTTGACGTATGCGGTTTCTACGCGCGCACGTCGCGGTGGATCATTCGCCAGTCCACGAAATAGCCGACGCCCACGGCCAAAGGAATGATGCCCAGCGCCGCGACGGTCCAAATATCGCGATCCGCCTGCACCCGTGCGATCAGACCGAAAGTCAGGATGAAGCCGATCGCGCCGCTAACCAGCAAAATGCCCGCACGCCGGGAACGCGCTGCCTGATTCAATTCCGGCTCCATGGGAATGTCCACGCCGCGGGCGATGGCCGCGAGGCGCTCTTCGCTCCGCAGCTTTCTGACGCGGTAGTACGTATACAGGGCGCCAAGAGGAACGCCCAAAGACATAATGACAGCCACTAAGCCGATGATATCTCCGCCCATACTGTGCTCCTTCTTTCTTGATTGCGCCTCAAGAGGGCGCTTTGTGTTGTGGGAACCGCCTGCACTAGAAGGTACGGAGCCGGGTCACGGAAAGTTCCGAGGGTTTACATTCGGAGGCCTTAACGAACGAAATATGGCACTCTTGTCGAGAATCAAAACTCGATACAAAGTCTGTGCGACGGCTCTCAAAACTCACGAAAAATTGTTCTTAGAGCGCTCCCGGCGCTGGCCCAAAGGTACTGGCTCACTAAACCTCGGTTTGGTACACGTAAGCTATTCCGCACAGAATCTCTCAAGAACTATCCTTGATGAACTAGCCTGGAATGCCGCCAATGGTCTGGGCATGGGCAGTGAAACCTCGAGTACGTAGAAAGCAGAGGATTCCATCAAGCATGTCAACCCTTCATTTTCGCCGCGTGGAACGCCGCAGAACTGGCCGCGTGTCTGTATTCGCCGATTTGACAGTCCAAGGAATCAGTGAACAGAACAAGAAATTCAAAATCCACACGCGCTCTCTTTCCGTCAGCGGGCATGGTGGGCTGACGGTGCTGGACGTAGCGGTGTCGGTGGGGCAGACGCTGCTTCTCGGGAATGACAACAGCGGGGAGAAAGCCGAATGCAAAGTGGTTTCCGTTCGACCGAGTAGCAATGGAAAAACTATCGTGGCATTCGAATTCATGGCCACTCCGGCGAATTTTTGGAAGATGGCATTTCCTCCAGCGGGGGCAAAACCTCTTCGCCGCTCGCTGCCCACAGCAGCCAGCGCCTAAGCAGGCCGGCTTCCTACCAGTGAAGCTTTAGGCCGAATTGCACCTGGCGCGAAGAGGTGGAAGTGCTGGTGATGGCGCCCGCCGTGCCGGAGGGCTTATTGCTCGTCGCCGTGGGCGGCGTGAAGACGATGAGGTTCGGGGTATTAAAATTGGCGCGGTCCAGAAGGTTGAAGATTTCCGCGCGGAATTGCAGACCCAAGCTTTCTCGAAAAGTGATGTCCTTCAAGACCGAAAAATCCCAAGTGGCAAGTCCGGGGCCGATGTAGGTGTCGCGGCCGACGTTACCGTAAAAACCGCTGGCCGATGGCGGCGCGATAAACGCCGCTGGGTTGAACCATTGGCTGGGCTTGCCAAGAACAACCGGGCCGGTGAATGTGGGGTCGCGGAAGGGACGAACGGGATTGCGCGTGTCGCCATTGTTCGCGGGGTTGTAGCTGAGCTGCGGTGTGAAAGGGAAACCGGACTGCGCCGCGAGGATCCCGCCTACCGACCAACCTGCCACAATGCTATTGCCCCACCTGCCGAGGCCGCTCGCGAATCGCGCTCCACGCCCGAGGGGCAAGGCATAGAGCGCATCGACAACCGCGGCGTGTTTCACGTGAAACGTAGCCAAACCCTTGTCCGCAGCCAGATCGAACGGATTGGAAACGAGGCCAGGAGCGTTTCCAGCGGTGGTCTGGTTCAGGGAGTCCCCGTCGTCCAGTGTTTTCGCGAAAGTGTAGACGCCGCGAAGAAACAAGCCATGGCTGAAGCGTTTGCGGAGTTCGGTTTGCAACGCATGGTAGGAGCTGTCGCCGCGCGAGAACCACGTCCACGTGTTGGCAATTGCGGCGTTGGGACGCGGCGTCTGCGGCGGAATGTAAAACGACCCGGCTGGGACGGGTGCGCCTGCCAGAGGTGAACCGATTCGAAAGCCAATCGTGGGATCGTTGGTTTGAGCCGTGGGATTCGCGGGATCGTAATGGACGACGGGCTGGCCCGGGTCAAACGTGGGATAAACCGCTGGGCAGGGAAACGCGGGACAAACAACAGACGTGGGTTCGTTGGCGTCCACGCCGATGAGTTCGTGATAGCCGTGAGAACCGACATAGCCAATGGTGAAAACGGTGTTTGCGGAAAGTTCGCGCTCCATGCGCAGAGACCAGGAGAGGAGCGTGGGAGTTTTCATGTCCGGCTGAACGCCGCCGGGGACGAGCTTTGCGTTCGCAGGAATGGGAGCGGAGGGATCGATAGGAAGACTCGAAACAGCAAGCGGCAGGCCGTAAACAGGATTGCATGGCGCGTTCTGGTCAGCGCGATAGCCGAGCGCGTCCTGCAAATCGTTGTACATGCCGAATCCGGCGCGGAGAACCGTCTTCGGTCCGAAGGGGCTCCAGGCCAGGCCAACGCGGGGCTGCGGAAGAAACTTCGCGTTGTTTACGGTAAAGAAGGAGCTTCCTACGTTGGGCTGCGTGTTGATGACACCGTTTGTAAAAGTGTAGTTGGCGGCGCGGCCATGCGCTTCGTTCCAACCGGTAGTGAATTCATCGCGAAATCCGAAGGAGAGCGTGAGCTTGGGGCTGATGCGGAAAACGTCTTCCGCATACCAGGCGCCGAAAAGCGAGCGCCAATTCATTTCCGTGGGCGAAGGGTCAAAAAGAAAAGTCGAGATGTTGCCGTTCAAGAAATTCTGGAGGCTGGAGAACGTGGCCTGGCCGAATTGGCTGAGGGCAATGGTTTCGTTGGATTGAAAGCGCTGGAACCAGGCGCCAAAACTGAGTTGCTGGCGGCCGCGCGTAATGGTAATGCGGTCTTCAACGGTGTAGAGATTGCGGTGGATTCCGAGGTTGCTGCCGTTGTTGCTGCCCGCCAAGCCGATGGAGGCCTGCGGATTTGATGCTGCGCTTCCGCCCACAACCACGGCGCCAACCTGCTTTCCCAGCAAAAAACCGGGCACGGTGGTTGCCGGAGTCCCGGGCGTAGGCTCGCCGGTGAAGAAATAACCGGCGCGAGAGAAGCCAGCACGCGCGGAGTTGAGAAACGCTGAGGAAAAGACGTGCGTCTCCTCGAGACTGACAACCTGTTCGCGTAGCGCGACCAGGTCAGCACTGAACGGATCGAGGGGGGTAGCGGTAAAGTCGTCGCTATCGTCCGCAGTGTAGGTTGCGGCAAGAGAATCGGTCTGAGAAAAAATGTGGTCGAACCGGGAGGTACCGAAGTCTTCGCGAGCAGTTTGCAGCGGGCTGCTGAAAACGGAGGAGATGCCGTTGAAATCCTGGGCGCCGGGCGCTGGCGTGGGCCACAAGTTGAGGAGCGGCTGGACGCTCGGGACCGCCGCGGCTCGCGACGCAGCACTGGGGACAAACGCTACGGAAGTCTGGTGCAGGTTCTGGCGAAAGCCCTCGTAATTGCCGAAAAGAAAGGTTTTGTCGGCGCGAAGTGGACCGCCGAGCGACCCTCCAAACTGATTGCGCTCGAAGGGTGGAGCTGAACCCTGGTCGAAGAAGTTCGGAGCGTCGAGAGCGTTGTTTCGCAAAAACTCGAAAGCCGTTCCGTGCAATTCGTTGCTGCCGGAGCGTGTCACGATGAGCACCTGGGCGCCGGGGCGCTTGCCGAACTCCGCGCCGTAGGAATCACGCTGAACGTTGAATTCGCGCACCGCGTCCACCCCCAGGAGCATGCCGCTCGTCCCTCCAGGTGTCATATTGTTCTCGGCGGCACCGGTGAATTCCACGCCGTTGAGCAGAAAAAGATTTTGCTGCGGACGGTTTCCCGAGACAGCGAAATTGTTGGCGGTGGTCGAGTTCGAGATGCCCGTGCCACCGGTTTTTTGCGAAGTGAAATTTACGATGCCAGGATTCAAGGGCAGGAGCAGATCATAGCTGCGGCCGTTCAGCGGAAGGTCCTTTACTTGCTGTTCCGCGACGAGCCCCGAAATATCGCGGGTGGATGTGCTCACGATCGGTGCATCGCCCGTGACTTTGATTTCCGAGCTGACCGTTCCGACCTGCAAACGAAAATCGACGCTGGCTTGCTGGCCGACCGCAAGTTCGATGCCCGACCGGGTAGAGTCGAGAAAACCCGGCTTGGCCACTTTGACTTCGTACCTCCCGGCCGGCAACGCTGGAACCTGATAGTGGCCGGTGTCATCGGTGGCCGCGTTGCGCACCGCGGCGGTCTCCAGATTCTTGACGGACACGCTCGCCGAGGAAACCGGCGCGCCGGTAGGGTCGGAAACAATGCCAGCGACGCTCGACGAAGCCTGGGCGTAGCCCGCGGGGGCATCGATCAGCAAGCCAGCAAGCAGGAGCATGAGCGAGCAGCTAAGAGATGCGGCGCGCTTACCGGAAACGGCGAATAAGGACTTCATTTCAGATACCTCGAAACCGACTTCACCGCCAAGGACAGAACACCACTGCCGAAGAGACAATTCCATACGTTTCCGGTCGTTATGTCAATTCGGCTTAATCCGGATAGGCAAAGAACGGAATTATGCGAATTTCACTGCCGACGGATCGCAACGGTGGGAGGCGCTTCGGTTTCCTGTCAGCCGGAAGTCTAGAGCCCGGCTCGAAACACAGCGGTTAGTCGATCTCGCTCACCTGCATGTTGGTGTCAACGGCCAGATGGGGATAGCGAATGGGCGAGCCTGGCGGGGCAGGTTCATGCCGCGCTGACACTTGGAAGTCTCGACCTGAGCACTCGACAGAGTAGGTGTATCCATCGCGTCCAGTGCGCGGCACAGAGAGAGCGCTCGAGGAAACCAACTCATCAAGCGAGGCACATCGACTATTCAGAGCGATGTACCCGCGCTCGGCCTGAGCGATTTCGAGCAATTCCATGCGGACTCCGGTAAGGCTGATGGCCTGCGTAGGAGCCGTACCTTCGTCGGTCGTGGGCATTTTCCGGAAATAGTAGTGGAAAATGGCATAGACCACGCCGGCAGCGACAAGAATGGCGGCCAAGGCTTTCATAAAGGAATTTTCAGCCCCGGCAAGCAGCGTGGGCAAGAAAAAGACTCCGCGGGCTTGTGCTAGGGAACAACATTCTCGTTTCGTGCTTTCTTTGTGTCCTGGCGGTCATGTAGAGAGTGGACAAACGTTTTTGCGCCGGAATTGACACATCTCGGAACCTCCCGTAACAAAGGAAGACAGACAGGGTGTGCTCTGAGGAGAGTCCAAGATGACCAAGCCGTCTCCATGTGTCCTCGGTGTGGCAGTGATGCTTTCCTGGTTGATCGCCATTCCTTCTAAGACCTGGGCCGAGCCGCAGGCTGCGGGGCAACGCGCGGGCGAAGTGTCGCGCCTGATTCCGGCGGTAAACATCGCGCGCAGCGGCAAAACGATTCCTGCCGCGGCCAAAACGGCGGTGAATTGGCAGGATCTGGTAAACACCCAGGTGAACGCTCGGGCGCGCATTGCGCTCGATGATGGTTCCGTACTCAACGTGGGCTCGGATTCTTCGATCAAGGTAGTCAAGCACGATGCGGGCGCGCAGCAGACGGAGCTGGAACTCACCTACGGAAAACTGCGCACGCAGGCGCAAAAAATCGCCAAACCTGATGGAAAATTTGAAGTGCGCACGCCCGCCGGCGTCGCGGGAGTGGTGGGCACGGATTTTTTCTTGGAATATGCGAACAATTCGATGAACGTGATCGTGTTTGAGGGACAGGTGAAGGTGTGCAACCTCGCGGGGGCATGCGTACTCGCAAAAGCTGGGCAGATGACCAGCGTCCGCAGCGGAAACAATTCAGAACCGGCGCCGCCGCAGCAAGCGACGCTCGATCAGCTGGTGACCGCAAGCAACAATACCATTGCGGGGGCAGGCCAGACGGCGGCCGCGGCAGGAGCCGGGGTGGGAGCGCACCTGGGAATTCTGGGCACGATCGGAATCGTTGCAGGCGCCGTGGGGGTTGGGCTGGGGGTCGGACTGACGCGCAGCGGCGGGACACAGATTCAGCGCGGTTGCAACCCGCAGACAGGGAAGTGCGGCTAATCCAAATTGCATCTCAGAATGAAGAACGCCAGGCCCCGGTCCCGAGAGCCGGGGCCTTTGCTTTTGGAACGCATCGCGTCCATGCAACGATTTTGCGCCGTAAGCCGTCGTATGTGTTGCTAGGACGGCCATGCTGCAATTGCAAGGCGCTTGGAGCGCCCCATCCGATAGCGTACACTGATTGTTTCGCGGTCCCGTCTAACACCGAGTGAGGCACCTTTGACCAATGCAAGCCGTAGTGGACTGATTTCCTCCTTTTTTGCGCTTATTTTTCTGGCTGCTTTGACGTTTTGCTTTGCCCCGGGAGCCGAGGGCGCGCCACCGGACGCCCAGGCGAAGCGTTCGCCGCTGCTCTCGGCGCTGCAAGCGGAATTGGAGCGCTCCATGAAAGCGTTGAGCGCGCAGGACCCGTCGGCTTATTACCTGGGGTACACCATTACCGACACGCAGCGAGCGGATGTTTCGGGGTCGAACGGTGCACTGCTGAACAGCAGCGAAAACCGCAACCGTTGGCTGGAGGTTTCGGTTCGCGCCGGAAGTTACAACCTGGACGACACGCACAAAGTGGGGGAACGGCAAATGCAGGGTGGCAGCCCGGGAGTGTCCGTGCCCGTGGACGACGACCCCGAAGTGCTGAGGCGCGCCGTGTGGCTCGAAACGGACAAGGAATACCGGGCGGCTGAACAGGCGTTGATCAAGATCAAGACCGGGAAAGAAGTGAAGGTGGAAACGGCGGAAGGCAATGCCCCGGATTTCTCGCGCGAGCAGCCCCACACCTACATCGGTCCCCAGGTTTCCATCGCCGTGGACCGCGCACCCTGGGAAGCGAAAGTTCGTGCCTACACGAAGGCTTTTCGCGAATCGGCCGCCATTATCAATTCGATCGTGACCTTCAGCGCGCAGGCGCAAAACGTTTTTCAGGTGACCAGTGAGGGCACGCAGCTGCAATACGGGCAGATTCGCTACCGCCTCGAGCTGTTCATCCAGGGCAAGGCGCCGGATGGGATGGATATCGACCGCTATTACAATTTCGACTGGGTGGATCCGAAGGAAACGCCGGACGATAAGGCGGTGTACGCCGCGGAAGCCACATTGCGCAAAGAACTCGAAGGACTGGTGGCCGCTCCGATCAACGATCCTTCGGTTGGTCCTGCGCTGCTGACCGGGCGCGCGGCGGCGGTCTTTTTTCATGAAGTGTTCGGGCATCGCGCCGAAGGGCACCGGCAAAAGGACGTAAATGAAGGGCAGACGTTTTCAAAGAAAGTCGGGGAACAGATTCTGCCGGATTTTCTGAGCATCACCGACGACACCACAATGAAAAAACTGGGGGGAGAGGATTTGCTAGGCTACTACCAGTTTGACGATGAGGGCGTGCCGGCACAGCGCGTGACGCTGGTGGATCACGGCGTGCTGAAAAATTTCGAGATGTCGCGGTCGCCCCTGGTGGGCTTCCCGCATTCGAACGGGCACGGGCGTCGCCAGCTCGGCGCCACTCCGGTTTCGCGCCAGGGCAACCTGATCGTGCAAAGCACCAAAACCATGACTAACGCGCAGCTTCGCGCGAAACTGATTGAGCTGATCAAGGCGCAAGGCAAATCGTTTGGCTTGTTAATTGACGACATTGCCGGAGGATTCACATTCACGGGTCGCGGGCAACCCCAGGCGTTTCAGGTGCAGCCGCTGGTAGTCTACAAAGTGTTTGCCGACGGCAAACCCGACGAATTGGTGCGCGGCGTGGACATTGTCGGCACGCCACTGGCGGCGTTGACCAAAATTGTGGCCACCGGGGACACCCCGGAAGTGTTCAACGGCTATTGCGGGGCGGAGTCGGGCTCCGTCCCCGTCGCGGCAGCTTCGCCCGCGATTCTTACCTCGGAATTGGAAGTGCAAAAGAAAGAAAGTTCGACTGACCGGCCGCCGATTCTGCCGCCGCCCGCGCATGACAAGGTCAAAACGGGAGGCGGACGGTGAGGCGCCCGGGAAGCATGGCAACGCGAGGAATTTTTTTGGCGGCACTGAGCTGTGCGACGGCTGGTCATGCGCTCGCCCAGCAGGATAACGACCATACCCTGCAAGCGATGCGCGATGAAATGGCGCGCTCGAAGGCGCGGCTCGAATTGAAGATTCCCAATACCGATCAGCCGGTGAGGCCGTATTACATCGAATACCGCCTGCTCGATCTCGATGTGCGGGAAATCGTCTCCGAATTCGGCACGCTTCTTTCCAGCACGCACACGCGGAACCGCTTCATGAACGTCGCCGCGCGCGTGGGCACTTACAAGCTCGACAGCTCGAATTTTGCGAGCGACGACGTGTTTCGCGGCTTTATTGGTCCGACGGGCTCCGTCGGCATTGACCGCGATTACGATTCGCTGCGCCAGGACCTTTGGATTGCCACAGACCAGGCTTTCAAGGAAGCCGTTGACACCTACTCGCGCAAGAAGGGCTACCTGAGCAGCCTCGCGCGGCAATCCGACATTGACGACTTTTCGAAAGCGCAGCCAGTCGAGCTCATCGAACCGCTGGAAACGCCGGACTGGACCAATCGCAACTGGGAACAAGAGGCACGCGATACTTCCGCGGTGATGCGCGCGTTTTCACAGATTCATGAATCGCGCGTCACTTATTACCTCGTCTACGGGACCGAGTATCTGCTCACCAGCGAAGGCACGGAGATTCGCCAGAACCGGCGCTTCGCTGCGATCGAAGCCGGATTGAACGCGGTTGCGGACGATGGCGTGCCCGTGAATCATTACTACGCGACGTACGCGGTGCGCCCCGGCGATCTGCCGAATGTTGACAGCGTGCGCAAAACCTTGAACGTCACGTGCACGGAATTGATGGCCCTGCGCTCGGCTCCGCCGGCGCAGGACTACACCGGGCCAGTGCTTTTTGAAGCGCGTGCGGCGGCGCCGCTGTTGGCCCAGGTGTTGAGCCCCGCGATTAACGGAGCACGGCCGCCCATTTCTTTCAGCCCCGTGCTCGAGCAGATGTTGACCGGGCTGGGCGGAAAGAGCGATTGGATCGGCCGGATCGGCGCGCGCGTTTTGCCGCCGAGCGTGACGCTGGTGGATGATCCAACGGACAAGGAATTCAAAGGCACGCCGCTCGTTGGCGGATATGGTGTGGACACGGAAGGCGTTCGAAGCCAGAAAATCACCCTGGTTGAGAATGGCAGCCTCAAAAATGAACTGATGTCCCGCCGTCCGGGGCCGGATTTCGAGCAGTCCAACGGGCACGGCCGCGCCGCGTTCCTGAACGATGCCAAGCCCACGATGAGCAATTTGCTCTTTTCTTCCACCGAGACTCTTTCACCCGCAGATTTGAAGAAAAAATTCCTCGACGCGTGCCGCGCGGAGAAAAAATCCGAGCGCGAGCAGTATTGCCTGGTCGTTCGCGAGATGGATAATCCGGCGCTGAGCCTCCTGCATCAAGATGATTTCTCCGAGCTGCTGGCCAGTTTCGGCGGCGGCGCCGGAACCGGCGATCGGTTGCCGCTGGTCGTTTACCGCTTGTATCCCGATAGCGGGCGCGAAGAAATGGTTCGCGGAGCGCGCATCATCGGCTTGAACACGCGGGCCTTGCGGAACATTGCCGGAATCGGAAACGACAATTTTGTGTACAACTACATGCAAAGCCAGTCCAACGGTTTCGCCGGCACGGCACTCAGCGCCTTTGGTTCGGCACAAGCCGGCTTGCCCGCTTCGGTCGTCGCGCCGTCATTGTTCTTCGAAGAAGTGGAAGTGCGCGGCGAACGCGCCGAAGCCAAACGGCTGCCGCTGCTGCCTCCTCCGCCGATGACGGCATCGAAATAACAGCGTTTCTTATCCTGTAAGACCGCTAGTGACCCGCAGAAAAGCGCACAATCTGAGGTAGTCTAGACCCGCGATGGAAATGGTTCGGCCAATCGAGGAAGCGCGGGAGAAGAAGCGCGCGGCGCTTCTGAGCGTAGGCTCGGCAACGCTGCTGGTTTCGCTGAAGGCGTTTCTGGTGGTCAAAACGGGGAGCCTTGGGGTGTTGTCCGAGGCGCTGCACTCCGGCCTGGATTTGGTTGCCGCGATCATTACTTTCCTTTCCATTCGCGTGTCGGATCGTCCGGCGGACGAAACCCATCCTTACGGTCACGGGAAATTTGAAAATTTCTCGGCGTTCGTGGAGACCGGTCTCCTGGCGCTGACTGCGCTCTACATCATCTATGAAGCGTTTGACCGGCTGTTTTTTCGCAGCGTGCACATCCGGCCGAGCGTGACCGCGGTGGCGGTGCTGCTGGTCGCGCTTTCCATTGACATGACCCGCGCGCGGGCGCTGGGCCACGCCGCCAGGAAGTATTCGAGCGAGGCGCTGGAGGCGGACGCGCTCCATTTTTCGACTGACGTGTGGAGCACGACGGTGGTCATTGCGGGAATCGGGCTCGTTTGGGCGGGCGAGACCTGGAACCTTCCCTGGCTGATCTATGCGGACGCGCTGGCAGGTCTTGCGGTCGCCGCGGTGATCCTGTGGGTCGGCTCGCAACTTGGGCGCCGTACGCTCGATGCGCTGCTGGACGCGGCGCCGAAAGGCTTACAGCAGGAGATTGCGCATGCGCTGGAACGCATGAGCGGCGTCCTGTACGTGGAACGGGTACGCGTGCGGCGCGCCGGCAACCGCTATTTCGTGGACACCACCGTCAGCGCGGCGCGTACCGCGAGCCTCGAACAAGTGCACGCGCTGACCGACGCTATCGAAAAGCGCATCGGCGAAATTGTTCCAGCCGACGTGATGGTTCACGTGGAGCCGCGCGCACCCGAAGGCGAGCATCTGTTTGAAGCGATTCGCGCGGCGGCGCAGCGCATGGGACTGGCCATTCACGACGTGCACGCTTCGCAGCAGGGCGGCCGGCTGTTCATCGAGCTGCACCTGGAAGTGGACGAGAATTTGACCTTGCGCGAAGCGCACCGCCGGGCCAGCGAACTGGAAGATAAAATTCTCGAATTGCGCGGAGGCGCAGCCGAAGTAAACATTCACATCGAGCCGCTCGGGCGCCACATCGCCACGCCGGACGCGGGCCTCGGCGAAATGAATCAATTGGCGAAAGCCATCGAGGATTTCGTGAACCGGCTCCCGGCGGAGTTCGGTGAGCTGGTAAATTGCCACGACGTCCGCGTGAGGCAGGTCGAGCACCGCATTCTGGTTTCGTGCCATTGCACCATGAAGAGCGAGCTGCCCATCACACAAATCCACGACGTGACGGCCGCTCTGGAAGACCGGGTAAAGGAAAAGTTCCAGCAAATCTATCGCGTCACGATTCATCCCGAGCCGGCGGACGAAAAGTAGCGGCCCCTCGAAGCTCGGAGGAAACAAGTGGCGAGCCAGACAGTGACTGGCAAGCCTGCTGAATTGTGAACCGCAAAATGAGGCTATAGTTGAGCGCCGCTACGAGCGATGCGCGTCCTGTCAGCCAATCTTATCTTCCGGTTCGGGAGGAACGTCGGGCGCGTTGCGTAGGAATTTTATCAGGCCGTCTCCTTTGGCCCTGCCTGCGCGTTTCTTGAAGAATTCGGCTGCGGTTTCCACCACGCCAATTTTTTCGGCCACGGCCGCGGCGATCCATTGGTTTAAAGAGACGCCATCCTCTCTGGCCAGCCGTTGCGCGGCCTTTTTTACGGAATGTGGAAGTTTCAAGGGGTAAGTGTCCCTGCTCATCTTTTCACCTTCTTCAATGCCTGGTTCGGGCGCAACACGCTTATGCCAAACCGCTCCGCAGCCTCCGTGAAATCCGCGATGTTGTGCGTAATCAGCGCGTCGGCCTCGCCGTTGATCGCTGCTTCGAGCACCAATTCATCGCCGGGGTCGCGAGTCTGTGGCCGCCATTGAAAATGTAGCTCGACCGGCTCAATCAGGGCCGCGAGCTCCGCCAGGAAGTCGTCGAGTTGCTCCTCGGAGAGCCCGTGCGCGAGGCGATGCTCGGCGCGCTTCAGCACCTCCTCATATTCCAGAAAAAGGGGCGGGCTTGCCAAGGCTACGAGCCGTTTTTCTGCCAAAAGGCGGAGAATCGCGTTCGCCGCTCCTGACCTAGAGCGCAGCCCCGCGACCACCACCGAGGTGTCCAGCACGACCCTCCGCATCTGGATGTCTATAGGATGTCACATCCTATAGGATGTGTCAAAGTGAGAGGCAGCAAGAAGGAAGACTCTAAGAAAGATTTCTCGCTGCGGTCAAAATGACGGGGGAAGATTGCAAGCTTGGTGTCCCGCAAAGGAGTTGAGCGCCCAGAGCGATCAGGATGGGGAAGCAGACCAGAACATAGCGCGGTTCCGGCGTTTCGAGCGTGGTCAGAAACGCGGTACGCAGCAACAGGAAGAGAAACAGGAACACCAGGGCTGCTCTGACTGCGGCGCTCGCGCGCCAGAGTTTTATGGCGCCGCCGACGGCAAGGGCCACGTAGGCGATGTTCAGGAGGAAGAGCAGGATGGTGAAGGCCTGGTCCGCGGGATCTTCGTCGAACTTTTGGGCCAAGGGGAAGACGTCGCCGGAAATGGGCAGCAATTCGATCCGCGGGGTGAACCAGATGACCACGGCGCGCCCGGCGGGAATCCAGAGATACGTTCGCAAGGGATGGCGGGCGGCTCGTTCACCGGCGAGCTGGGCGAAGGCGTCGTCCTCTTCCTGCGTCAGGGTCAGGTCTTCGTTGTACTGCTTGAGGATCGCAGCGACGCGCTGCTTTTCATCCGTACCACGCAGGGGTGCACTGTCCGGTGGCGAATCGAAGGCGCGCGCGGGAATAGTGTCCACGTCGATGGCTTCTTCGTTGATTTTCCAGGGCACGAGGTAGCAGTCTTTGACGCGGAAGAGCCAGGTGCTTTCCCAGGCCATCAAACCGCGCGGAACGATTTCGCCGGGCAAGGTGGAGTATTTCGGTGTGAGGAATTGCACTTCGTGAAAGGTCAGGGCATTGCGAATCGCCCAGGGCACGAGCGGCAGGACGCAGCCCAACGTTGTAAAAACGAGGATGCGGAGCAGATGCTTGGCTTTCCCGTGGCGGAGGAGCAAGAAAGCACTGCTGATCCACGCAGCAAAGAGCAGCAATGGAGTTTCCGGCCGGAACAGAGCGCCAAAACCCGCGGCCAGCCCGGCCGAAGGCGCGAAGAAACGGAGGTCCTTGGCCAGGTTGCCTTCCCACGGCCGTCTTGATTTAGAAAGGGGCTTGGGAAAGAGCAAATCACTGCTGTTGGCGGCGACGCCGATGAGCAATAGAAGTGCCACGGCGGTCCAGAAGATGGCGACGGTTTCGGTGAGCAAGACGGCGGTGTAATTCGCGGTGAAGGGGCACAACACCGCGAGCCAAAGCGCGGCGGTGAAAACGCGCTTGAGCGAACCGCCTTTATCCGCCAGAAGAAGCAAACCCGCGGCAAGAGCGGCGATCACCACGCAAGTGAAAAGATCCACCGCAATCTGAGCGAGCATGACCCACAGCCTGGCGGCTTCGCCGGTGCGGCCAGTGATTGCGTAGATGAATGCCAGAAACGCCGGGTAGCCGGGCATGCGCACGTCCACCGGAGCGAGCGCGCCATGCAACTCCAGGCCATAGACATGGTGTTTGAGCCAGTTGGCGGCAATTTCTTCGTAGAGCGCCGTATCGCCGGAATCGGCGGGAACCTTCAGCACGAAAAACAGGCGGAGGCACAACCCTGCCACCAGCGCGAAAACGGGGCTAGAGAAAATTCGCTTCATCGGCGCCACGCATCTTACAATAGAAGCGCAGACGGAATCGCGGAGAGACCCTGACCAGCCGGGAGCCTCACCCGCGCCATCCCGAAGGTTAAGCAGACTCATGAAAGAACGAAGGCCGATCTTTTACGACGCGCAGCGTGTGCGCTGGAGCCGCACCCGGCGTGTGCTGGAGCTGAGCGGAGCGCTGCTCACGCTGCTGCTAGCGTATTTTTTTGTGACCATCGCCGTCAGTGTGGATCTGCCGCCGGGTTTGCTTGCCGATACGAAAATCGGCTATCACCCGTTGAAAACGAAGAAGAAGAATGCGCCCGCGCGCGAAGGGCGGCGCCGGCGGGTGGCAAATATTGGAACCGTGCCGGCAAGTTACGATCCGTTGCGCGCCGCGTTCTTCGTCAGCTGGGATCCCAACAGTCTGGCTTCGTTGAAGAAGCATTACCGCGAGATCGACCTGCTTATTGCGGAACAACTGCATGCGGTTTCCTCGGATGGCGCTTTGACCTTCGTAGACTACGAGCACGGCCAGACGAGCACGAGGGCCACCCCGGCCGAAGGCCTCGCGTTGCTCAAGGATGACAAGCTGCATCAGTGGATGAAATCTCAGATTCCACCGGTCGAATTGCCGATGATGGCGCTGTTGAACAATTATGACGGCGTGTCCTGGCAGACCGGCGAAATGGTGAAAATGCTGGCAAGTGCGGATGCGCGCCAGAACCTGGTGCGCGGCGTCCTGGAATTCGCCAAGGAATCGCACGAGGCTGGCATTGTGGTGGACCTGGAGGATATTCCCGATACCCACCAGGCAAACTTCCGACAGTTTGCTGCGGAGCTAGCGCCCGCGCTGCACTCGGCAGGGCTGAAGTTAATGATTGCGCTTCCGGCGCGTAACGATGCGTACGACTACGCATTTTTCGGCAAACAGTGCGACGCCATCGTGCTGATGAACTACGACGAGCACTGGCGAGAGGCCGCCCCCGGCCCCATTGCCTCCCAGGACTGGTATGTCGAGAACCTGAGACAGATTATGGAGATCGTGCCTCCGGGGAAGATCATCGTGGCGGTTGCCAGTTACGCCTACGACTGGCCGGAAGGCAGAAAGGCAAATGAACCTGCGCAATCCTTCACCATTCAGGAAGCGCTTCTCCATGCTTATGAGTCCGAGACGCAGGTGGAGTTCGATCCGCTCTCGCTGAACCCGCATTATTCCTATTCCGACGAGCACGATGTGGTGCATCAGGTGTGGCTGCTCGATGCCGTCACGGCTTACAACGAACTGCGCGCGAGCGAGCGCATGGGAGTGCAGGGCACGGCCTTGTGGCGCCTGGGCTCCGCGGACACCTCTATTTGGCCGATCTGGGACTCCACGCACCCGGACGATGCCGTGCGGCAAAAGCTGGCCGACCTTCCACCGGGGCCGGATTTGATTCTCGAAGGCGACGGCGACGTCTGGCACTTCAATGACACGCCAAAACAGGGGCAGCGGAGTTTTACCTACGATCCCGGGAGCGATTTGATTACAAGCGAGAAGTACATCGCTTACCCGCTCTCCTATGATATCGACCAGATCGGAGCCGCCAAGAAAAAACTGGCCCTCACGTTCGATGACGGGCCGGACGCAACTTGGACGCCCAAAGTTCTGGACATTCTGAAAGAGAAAAAAGTCCCGGCCACCTTCTTCGTGATCGGCTGGGATGCCAACCGGTGGCCGCAACTTCTTCGCCGCGAGTATGCCGAAGGCCATGAAGTCGGCAACCACACTTATTCCCACCCCGACTGGGAGGATCCGAGGCTTTCTCCGACGCAAATCCGCTGGGAGCTCAATCTGACAGAGAGGCTTATCGAAAGCACGCTCGGCGTGAAGTCGTTGCTCTTCCGCCCGCCTTACGGCATCGACCACCAGCCCGAATTTGCAGAAGAAGTCGCTCACCTCCCCATTGCCCAGGACATGGGCTATATCATCGTGGGCCAGAAGGTGGATCCGGACGATTGGAGCCAGCTCAGTCCGGGCGTTCCGCTGCCTGCGGCAAAGATTGTCGAGAATGTTTTGCGCGAAGCCCACAAGGGCAACATCATCCTGCTTCACGATGGTGGCGGCAATCGCAGCCAAACCGTCGCGGCGCTACCGCAGCTCATCGACGCGCTTCGCGCGAAAGACTACGAATTTGTCTCCGTGCCCGATCTCATCGGCAAGACCCGCGCGCAGGTGATGTTGCCGCTTTCTTCCGAAGAGCAATTTGAAGCTCGCGCCAACGGCTTTATTTTTGGGATTTACCACTGGTTCTGGGTGTTGATGACCGTGGCTTATGTTGTGGGCATCATCCTTGTCAGTGGACGTACGCTTATCATTGGACTTCTGGCATTCATTGAAAAACTGCGCCCCGATCATCCAAAAAAATTCGACGGGCCGCTTCCCGGCGTGACCGTGCTGATTCCCGCGCACAACGAAGAAAGCGTGATCGTGCAAACTGTCTCGTCGGTCCTGGCATCGGATTATCCGGATTTGCACATCATCGTCGTGGACGATGGCTCGGCGGACAGGACCGGAGGATTGCTGGACGAGCATTTTTCGCGTGAGCCGCGCGTGCGCATCATGCACCAGGTAAACCGGGGTAAGGCCGCGGCGTTGAATGTCGCGATGTCGCACGCGGAGACTGAAATTGTAGTGACCATTGATGCGGACACGGAAATCGAACCCGACGCCATCCGCAAGCTGGTGCGGCATTTCGTCGATCCCAGTGTTGGCGCGGTAGCAGGCAACGTGAAGGTGGGAAACCGCTCACGCTGGCTGACGCGCTGGCAGGCGCTCGAATACATTACCAGCCAGAACATGGAAAAGCGCGCCTTTGATCTTTTGAATTGCATCACCGTAGTGCCCGGGGCTCTCGGGGCGTGGCGCAAACAGGCCATCGAAGCCGCCGGCGGAATTACCGCCGACACGGTCGCCGAAGATGCGGACTTGACGATTGCGATTCGCCGCCTCGGCTGGCGCATCGGTTATGACGAGGAGGCCATTGCCTGGACGGAAGCACCGGAGACGCCGGGCCAGCTTATTCGCCAGCGGTTCCGCTGGACGTTTGGGACATTGCAATCTTTCTGGAAGCACAACGATACGCTTTTCCGGCAAAAATACGGCACGCTTGGCTGGATCGCGCTGCCGAACATCTTTGTTTTTCAGCTGGCTCTGCCACTGATTTCTCCGCTGATCGATTTATTGTTCCTGTGGACGGTGGGGCTGTGGGCGCTCGAAAAGCTGCAGCTTTCCTGGCTGCCCACGATTCACGCGACCACCGGCGATTTGATGCGCTCGGTGCTTTTCTTCATCGGATTTCTGTTGATTGACGTGATCACCTGCGTTCTTGCCTTTGCGCTGGAGCGCAAAGAAGACTGGGCGCTGCTCGTTCCCGTCCTTCTGCAGCGCTTTTATTACCGCCAGTTGATGTACGTGGTGCTGTTCCGTTCGGTGAAAGAAGCAGTGCACGGGCGCCCTGTGGGGTGGAGGGGGGTTGAGCCCGAGCCGCCGGCACGCAAATCCGCTGAACCGGTCCACGCGTCTTGATGGACTTTACTTTTCCGCATTCTGCTTTCGCCAATCTCCGGGCGAGCTACGGGAAACATTTCGCTAGCCGCTAACGCCTACCGGATACTCGCGTCTATGAACCAATAGGTGCGTCATTCTCTACGATCTGAAGAGCGTTTGGCTTTATGCAAAGACGCGAATTCCTGAAGAGTGGAGCAGCTACTGGCCTATGTTTGCTGGCGAGCGAAACAGGCGTCTTGACGTGGTTCGAAGCACAGCAGAGCGCGGGCTTCCGAGCGAACGCCTACATTCAAATTGGCGCCGCCAATCAAATTGAGTTCTGGTTGACGCGTTGCGAAATGGGCCAAGGCGTGCGGACACTGCTTCCCCTCCTCCTCGCGGAAGAACTCGAAGTGGATCCTCGGACCGTCCATCTTCACCAGCCCATCACCTCGCCGGAATTCAAAGAGATTCGCCTGCGTACCAGTGGAAGCTCGAGCTCCTCAGAAACTTGGGAGCCGCTGAGGAGAGCGGCCGCTTCTGCACGTGAAATGCTGATCGATGCCGCGGCAAAGCAATGGGGCGTCGAGCGGAAAACCTGCAAAGCAAGGGATGGAGCGGTTCTGCATATCCCAACAGGCCGCCGTCTCAACTACGGATCCCTTACACCTTCAGCGCGGGTTCTCCCGGTTCCCAAGGAAGTCGCTTTAAACTCCAAAGATTTTCGCTTGCTGGGTGGCCGGCACCGCCGAATCGACAGCTTGGATTTTGTAACTGGCCGCGCCGAATATGGTATGGACGTGCGCCTCCCCGGCATGAAGTATGCGGTAATCTCGAAGCCGCCGTGCTTCGGCGCAACCGCGAAGTCTTGGAACGCGGATGCCGTCAAGGAACTGCCGGGCGTGGCCGACATCGTCCCAGTTTCCTCCGGATATGCCGCAGGAATTGCGGTCACAGCAGACAGCGCTTGGTCAGCTCTGCGCGGGCGCGATTCTCTCCAGGTCTCATGGGAGAAGGGCTCGGGTGAATCATTTAGTTCTGACGAGCATTATCAAAAACTCCGGCAGGCGACGACGACGGAAGGGTTCCTCGTCCGCCACGACGGTCCGCCGGCGCCCGAGGCCCATGGACTTTTCGAAGCGTCGTACGAATGGCCCTATCAGGTACACGCTCCCCTTGAGCCAATGAATTGTACTGCTTACGTAAAAGGCGGTAAGTGCGAGATCTGGGCGCCCACGCAGGCCCCGGAAGAGGCGCAGCAGAAGGCCGCTAAACTCCTCGGGATACCGCCTGAAAATGTCACGGTTCGCGTAACGCTCATGGGCGGGGGATTTGGCCGGCGCTTGTTCACCGACTATGTACAAGAAGCCGTGGAAATCGCGAAGTCCGTGGCCTATCCGGTGCAGTTGCTATGGACGCGGGAAGATGACATGCGCTATGGGCACTTTAACCCGGCGTCGTTTAATCGATTTGTCGCGAAACTCGGCCCGGATAAGCGCCCGGTCGCGTTGCTTCATCGCATTGCAACCAGTGACCTCAGCATTTATCCGCCTAGCTCGCCGCCGACCGCGGCGAGTTACGCCGAAGATTGGACTCCGTGGGGAGGCTACGACAACCCTTACAACTTTGGAGAACTCACCGTCGACTACTCACCGATTGCGAGTCCGGTCCCAACGGGACCTTGGCGGTCGGTGGAATATCCCGGCACCGTGTTTGGGCGCGAGTGCTTCATCGATGAATTGGCGCATCAAGCGGGAGTCGATCCCATCGCTTTGCGAATGGAACTCTTGAAGCCCGCCAATATTGTGGCTCTCGGCGATGACCTCCGACTTGATCGTCCCCGATTGCTCCAACTTCTCGAGGCTGCACGCGAAATCTCCAAGTGGAACGAGCCGCTACCTGCAATCGCAGGCCGCCACACGGGACGAGGTTTTGCCTGCAACATCTACCACGGCGCGACGCACATGGCGCAGATCGCCCAAGTATCCGTAGACGGCGGCGGTGACTTTCGCGTAGACCGCATTGTTTGCGTCCTGGACGTGGGGCAGCCCTTGAACCTTCTCGGTATTGAAGCGCAGGTCGAAAGCGCGGTTACCTGGGGTCTTGCGGCGGTCCTGAAAGGGGGAGTGCGCTTTGCGAAAGGCCAGTCGCTTCTAAGCAATTTCGTGGACTCCGCAGTATTGCGTATAAAGGACAGCACGCAAGTTGAGGTTCACGTTTTACCCAGCACCATGCCACCTTCGGGTTTGGGCGAACAGCCGGTGCCTCTGGTGGCCCCCGCGGTGGCGAATGCGATCTTCGCGGCCACCGGCAAGCGCGTACGCCGGTTGCCGATCAGCGCCGCCGATCTGCGCGCGGCGTGAGGACAGTTTTGTGCGTATTTTCATCCAAACGCAAAGTGTTGTAGGATAAGCGCCTGCTTTAGGAGGTCCCCATGGCTATCACGTTTACTTTGAACGGCAAGTCCCAGTCCGTAGATGTAAGCCCGGACATGCCTCTGCTCTGGGTGCTCCGCGATACGCTGAACATGACCGGCACGAAGTTCGGCTGTGGCATGGCGCTTTGCGGCGCGTGTACGGTGCATATCAACGGTGAAGCAACGCGTTCCTGCATTACGCCGATTTCGAATGTGGCGGGAAAAAAAGTGACGACCATCGAAGGCCTTTCCGCTGACGGGAACCATCCTGTGCAGAAAGCCTGGATGGAGGAAGACGTTCCACAGTGCGGCTATTGCCAGTCCGGGCAAATCATGTCCGCGGCAGCGCTGCTCTCGAAGAAACCCAACCCCACGGACTCTGACATCGACGATGCCATGAGCGGCAACATCTGCCGCTGCGGCACCTACCAGCGGATACGCAAGGCCATCCATCGCGCCGCCTCGATGGCCGGCAAGGCTCATTCTGCGGCATAACTTTTCCGTACGGGTCTTTCACAATTTGTTCTGAGGTGTCCCATGGCTACTGCTTCCGTTGTAAACCGCCGTGAATTCCTAAAGACCGGTGCCACAGGCGGAGCCGCGCTCGTTATTGGCTTCCACCTGTCGCCAAGCGCATTTGCCGATCAAGCGGAGGAACAGGAAAAAAAGACTCCCAATCCTTTTGACGCCTGGGTGCGCATCACGCCAGACAATCGCGTGACGCTGGTTCTCGGCAAATCCGAGATGGGCCAGGGCGTCTACACTTCTCTTCCGATGATTCTCGCAGAAGAACTGTGCGTGGATTGGAAGCAAGTGCACGTCGAGCAGGCACCCACCAATCCCAAAGTCTATGACCTGGGGACGGGAGGCAGCGGCAGCGTTGCCGGCTCCTGGTTGCCTTTGCGGCAGGCCGGCGCGGCCGCGCGCGAAATGCTCATCGCGGCTGCGGCGAAAAGGTGGGAAGTTGGCGCCGACACCTGCAAGGCCAAAGACGGTTCGGTGGTGCACGGTCATCCAGAGCGCTCCATCCGATATGGCGAGCTGGTGGCCGACGCCGCAAAGTTGGAAATCCCCAATTTGAACAAGGTCCCGCTGAAGAATCCCGACGACTTCACGATTGTGGGGCGCGAAGTGCACCGCCTCGATACTGCGGCGAAGTCCACTGGCTCCGCAAAATTCGGCATTGATTCGCGGATTCCGGGAATGCTCTATGCCGTCGTTGCACGCTGCCCGGTCTTCGAAGGCAAAGTCGCTTCGTTTGACGCTAGCAAAGCGAAAGCCGTGCCCGGGGTCCGGGACGTTTTTGAAATTAAGACCAGTGGACGCGGCGCTTCGACCACCGGAGGAGTTGCCGTTCTGGCCGACAATTCCTGGGCCGCTGTTCAGGGCCGCAAGGCGCTCGACGTGAAATGGGACGAAGGCGCGGCCGTTAACGAATCTTCTGAGGAGTTGCACAAGCAATTTCTCGACAACGCCGCTCAACCCGCCAAAAATGTCCTTCGCAACGAAGGTGACGCCGATGCGGCGCTCGCTTCCGCCTCAAAGAAGGTCGAGGCCATCTACGAACTGCCTTTTGCTGCGCACGTTTGTATGGAGCCGATGAATTGCACCGTGCATATTGGCTCGGACAGTGCGGAAGCCTGGGTGCCCTCGCAGGGGCCTCAGTGGGCGCAGGCGGTAATCGCAGAAGCTGCCAAACTGCCGCCGGAAAAGGTAACGGTGCACACAACTCTCATGGGCGGCGGCTTTGGGCGTCGCTACCAAGCTGACTTTGTAATGGAGGCGGCGCAAGTCGCCAAGATTTCCGGGAAGCCCGTAATGGTTCTCTGGACCCGCGAAGACGACATGCAACATGACTTCTATCGCCCGGCGTCCTATCACAAGCTACAGGGCGCTCTCGGCAATGACGGAAAGCTTGCGGCCTACAAGCACTTCCAAACTTCCACTTCCATCGCCGCCAAATGGAGCCAGAAGGGCGCGGACGATCCGGGGCTGGGAGAATTCGGAACGGGCGCCACGGTTCCTTACGTCACCCCGAATCTTCGTATCGAGTACACGCTCGCGCATTCGAGCGCTCCTCGCGCTTGGTGGCGGTCGGTCGAGCACTCGAGCAGCGGGTTTGTAATGGAAAGTTTTATCGACGAGCTCGCTCACGCTTGGGGACAGGATCCGCTCGAATTTCGACTGAAGCTCATAGGCGATTCGCGCAAGATTCCCCAGTTTGGAGAAGGCCGGGAGGACGGTCATCCACTGGATACGGCACGGTTAAAGGGCGTGTTGCAGCTCGCCGCGGAAAAATCCGGATGGGGCAAGCCACTTCCAAAGGGCCAGGGACGAGGCATCGCCGGATTCTACTCTTTCTTGAGTTATGTGGCGGCGGTGGCGGAGGTATCCGCTTCGCACTCCGCGTTCAAAGTGAATCGCATCGTTTGCGCGGTGGATTGTGGCCGTGCCGTGAACCCCAATGGCGTGCGCGCACAAGTCGAAAGCGCCGCCATCTATGCGCTGACTGCTACCGTCAAGGACGCCATTACGGTAGACCGCGGCCGCATCGTGCAGGCCAATTTCAACGACTATGGCATGGTTCGCATGAAAGAGGCTCCACCGATCGAAGTGCACATCGTGACGAGCAGGGAGGCGCCAACGGGCATTGGCGAGCCGACCGTCCCGGTGGTCGCACCGGCCATCTGCAATGCCATCTTCAGCGCCACGGGCAAGCGCCTGCGCCGCTTGCCGATTCGCAAGGAAGATCTCGCGTAGCCCGGCTCGCTAACTTGTTGCACAATAGCGCGTGCTTCTGAATCCGAATTTCATTGCCATCCTTCCGTTGGCTATCTGGCTGTATCTGTTCTTCGCCCGCGGGAATTTCTGGCAGCTCCACGAAGAAACTGTTGATCTCAAGCCTCTGAAACGCTGGCCTCGTGTGGCGGCAATCGTCCCTGCGCGCAATGAGGCGGAAACCATCGAGCGCGCGATCACTTCCCTGGCAAAGCAGGATTATCGTGGCGAGTTCGCTGCGATCGTGGTGGACGACCACAGCGACGATGGCACGGCGGAGCTTGCGCGCAAAGCCGCCGACCAGTCGAACGCGAGTGGAAGAATCTCCATGCACTCTGCAAGAGAGCTTCCGGCGGGCTGGACGGGAAAAGTTTGGGCGATGAACGAAGGAGTTGCCGCGGTCGAGACAGCGCCAGAGTATTTCTGGTTTGTGGATGCGGATATCGTGCACGCACCGGACACGCTCCGCCGTCTGGTGTTTCGCGCCGAAAGCGATTCGCTCGACCTGGCTTCTCTGATGGTGCTGCTGCAAGCGAAAAGCTTTCCCGAACGACTCCTAATTCCATCGTTTCTCTATTTCTTCCTGATGCTTTATCCACCGAATTGGGTGAGTGATCGGAACTCACGCGCGGCAGGGGCCGCGGGAGGTTGTATTCTGCTGCGGCGCGCCGCGCTCGACCGCATCGGGGGAATGGCCGCGATTCGTCGAGAGGTGATTGACGACTGTGCTCTCGCGCGCTTGGTGAAAAGGGGCGGAGGGAACATCTGGGTCGGACTGACTCGCTCGAGTGTAAGCTTGCGCGGCTACAACAGTTTTGCGGACATTCGCGACTTGATTGCGCGCGTGGCCTTCACCGAGTTGCGTTATTCGTTTCTGGTGCTGCTGGGGGCGCTCGGAGGCCTGTTTGTAACTTATTTGCTTCCCTGGCTTCTCTTCTTTGCCTTTCCCGGTGAGGCCTGGCTGGCCGTGGATACGGCCATTGCCCTGATGGCCGCGACGTTCGCGGTTACGGTGAAGTTTTACGGCCTGTCCTGGCCGTGGGCTTTGACGCTGCCGATTGCGGCGCTTTTTTATGGCTATGCGACGTGCGTTTCGGCAGTGCGGTATTGGCTCGGTCGAGGCGGCCAGTGGAAGGGTCGGGCACAAGCGCCGCTAGTGAAGACTTGAGGATTTGCAAATTCCGTCAGTCCGTAATGATGTGAGCGACAACGGCGAAAAGAATGGCACCGGCAAGCAAGGTGCCCGCTCCTAAAATGGCAACGGCCAAGTTCCTGCGGAAACACGCGATCATAGCGCTCGCGTCCTGGCGCAACGTCTCATTCTTGCGCCAAGCCAGCGCAAGGCCGATGCCACCAGCGGCTACCGCTACGGCCGGCAAGACAAGAAATAGCCAGGCCGCACCGACACGAGAAATGTGCGCGGTGGTCCACTCGAAAATTGCCCAACTGGTTCGCGCGGGCTCAAACTGGCGAGGCGCAAGCTGGCGGAGCAAGGCGGCTGAAAGCAGCAGCGTGGCAGGCAAAACGAGCAGCCATTCCGAGACAGCCAGGGCAGATAGCTTGGGGGTGTTTGCGGGATCATTCATGTGAACCTCCATGAAGTACTTTGTAGAACAAAGCAGATAAGCTTGTCAACCGGAATTTCTGGTTCTTCGAATCACACTTTGTTATTCTAACCACGTCTAACCAAGGACAGGGCTGCATCCTACAGTCAGGGAGCGGCACCGGAGGCCCAGATGAGTGTTGTTCCTAATCCCGGGAACGGCAAGATCACCGTGCCCGATCTCCTGCAACGCAAGCCCAAGGGCGCGGGCTTTCTTTCCAAACCTGAAAAAATCACTTGCTTGACGGCCTACGACTATCCGACCGCGCGGCTGCTCGATGAAGCCGGCGTGGACGTGATTCTCGTAGGCGATTCGCTCAGCATGGTGGTGTTGGGTCATGAAAGCACGCTTCCGGTGACCCTCGAAGACATGCTCCATCACACGCGCGCGGTACGGCGCGGCACGCGGCGGGCGCTGGTGGTGTCGGACATGCCGTTCGGCAGCTATCACACAGATACGGCGGAGTCGCTGCGCAATGCCGTACGCTTCGTGAAAGAAGCTGGGGCGGAAGCGGTAAAGGTGGAGGGAGGCGAGCGGCGATTGGAGCTGATTGCGCGGCTCACCGAAGCGGAAATTCCCGTGATGGGACACGTGGGCTTAACGCCGCAATCGGTGCATGCACTGGGCGGGTACCGCGTGCAAGGGAAAACGCGAGACGCTGCGGAGCATCTGATCCGCGATGCGCGGGCGGTGGAAGCCGCTGGGGCATTTGCTGTGGTTCTGGAAGCCGTTCCGCGAGAACTGGCGGCGCAGATTACGCGCGAATTGCGCATTCCCACGATCGGCATCGGGGCAGGGCCGGATTGCGACGGCCAGATCCTGGTGCTGCACGACATCCTGGGGCTGACTTTTCGTCCGGTGCCGAAGTTCGCGCGGCAATACGCTGATGCGGGAAGAATCATTTCCGATGCCGTGCGCGAGTATTGCCAGGATGTGCGAACGGGGACGTTCCCGTCGGATGGCGAATCCTACCATGCAGCAAGGACGTTGAAAGAAGAGGAGAGGGAAGCGCCCGTCAATACCGACGGCGATTGGTAGAAACGGCTGAGTGAAATCCCTCGTGTTGCGTTAGCTTTCATTTTCGCGCGCTAAGCGCCACGATAATCCTGTTTCAAAACAAGGAGCTGGAGTCATGACCCCGGAAGAGATGCGAACGCTCTATGACTACAATGCCTGGGCGAACCATAGGCAAATGCAGGCGGCTTCGAAGCTCACTCGGGAGCAATTCATAAAGCCGCTAGGTTCCAGCTTTGGCTCGGTTCGCGACACGCTCGCGCATATCTACGGAGCGGAATGGCTTTGGCTCGAACGGTTTCAGGGGCGCTCTCCGTCATCGCTGCCGGACGCAGCGCAATTCACCGACGTCCTAACCCTCGGAGCCCGATGGAACGAGTTCGAGCCGCGGCTCGTGAACTTCGTGCGCGGACTTACGCAGGCAGACCTCGACCGCGTGATGGAATACAAGACGCTGAAGTTCGGCGTGTACAAAAACCCTTTATGGCAATCGATGCAGCACCTGGTCAATCACGGAACGTACCACCGCGGCCAGGTGACAACGCTTTTGCGGCAACTTGGCGCTGAGCCCCTCTTGACGGACTTGATGCATTTCTACCGCGAGCGCTCTTTGGCGGCAGGCGCTTAGTTTTTCCAATTCCGGACTTCAGATACCGACCTGGGGCGCAGCCATGCTGCGCCCCTACAAGGGTAAAAGGGCTTGTGGAAATCATCCGAACGATTGCGTGGATGAAGGAGATGGCACGGCAGGGTCGCGCGGAGGGCCGCAGTATCGGCCTTGTTCCCACCATGGGAGCGCTCCATGAAGGCCACCTGTCTCTGGTCGCTCGAGCGAAAAAGGAATGCTCGCCGCTGATCGCTTCGATTTTTGTCAATCCCAAGCAATTCGGCCCGAATGAGGATTTTGCAAAATATCCGCGGGCGTTTGAGAGCGACAGCGAAAAGCTAAAGCAAGCCGGAGTGGATGCCTTGTTCGCTCCAGAGGCAGCGGAAATCTATCCGAAGGATTTTTCGACCTATGTCCACGTGGCAGGCCTCAGCGAGAAGCTCGAAGGTCGCTCGCGGCCCGGGCATTTCCGCGGCGTGGCGACGGTGGTGATGAAGCTCCTGCAAATCGTGCAGCCGCATCGCGCCTATTTTGGAAGAAAAGATGCGCAGCAGGCGCGGCTCATCACGCAGATGGCGCGCGATTTGAATCTTGATTCGGAAATTGTGGTTTCTCCCATTGTGCGCGAACCCGACGGCCTGGCGCTTTCCTCGCGCAACGTTTATTTGAATCCCGCCGAACGCCAGGCTGCGACCGTTCTGCATGGCGCGCTGGAAGCTGCCAAGAGTGAGCTGGCCCACGGAGTGCGCGATGGGCTGCAGTTGAAAGACGTCCTTCAGCGCACACTACGCAAGCAGAGCGTGGCGAGAGTGGACTACGCGGAAATCGTGGATGCCGACTCTTTCGACCCGGTCGTGCGTATCAGCAAGCCCTGCTATGTCCTTTTGGCGGTGTTCATCGGCAAGACGCGATTGATTGACAATCTTTATGTGGAGCCAAGGTCGCCTGATTCGGACGACCTGGTGTTTCATCTTTAGCATACGGCATGCGACGCCATCGGTTTATTGGCCATTCCACCTGTTAGACTTTCCGAACAGCTACAATTTCAGGCGGAGGTAACCAAAATGAACTCACGCGTTCGCGCTATTTCTGTTTCTCTCGTTCTGGCCTTGCTGCCAGGATTGTTGAGAGCCGGCGGGACGGTTCCCAAGGGCACGGCGATTTCGGTCATCACGGATCAAGCCGTTGGTTCGAAGAACGCAAAAGTCGGGCAACCGGTGACCGGTTCGGTGTCCAAGGACGTGACGGTCAAGGGCAAAGTGCTCATCCCGAAAGGATCTGAGGCGAAATTGACGGTGAGTGGCGTACAAGCTTCCGGACGACTGTCAACACCCGCAAAGCTGTATCTTCATCTCGTCAGCGTGACAGTGAAGGGCAAGGCTTACACCTTCGCGACCAGTTCAGCCGGAAGAAGCGAGAAGGGCAAAGGCAAGCGGGATGCTGGATTTATCGGCGGAGGGGCGGCGGGCGGCGCGGCGATCGGGGCGCTGGCAGGTGGCGGCAAGGGCGCAGCCATCGGGGCTGCTGCTGGTGCGGGAGCCGGTACTGCGGGGGCAGCAGCCACTGGCAAAAAGGATATTGAGTTTCCCGCCGAGACGCGGCTTACATTCACCACGCGAACTGACGTGGTCATCCAGTAGAAGTCGACTCGGATCAGCACTACCACAAAGTTGAGGCAGCATCGGCCACTCCGTCACGGAACGGCGAGGCCTCGTTCGGTGGTACGTTTCTTCCGCCGGTAGAGCTGTTGGTCGGCAGCCTCGATGATTTCCGCGGGAGTTCTGCCGTCATCCGGGTAAACTCCAATCCCTATACTGACGCTGAGCTGCGGGCTGTCCTGATCGGACTGCAGCCGGCGCTCAATGCGCTCGGCCACGTGCTCTGCCATACCGCGGTCCGAATCGATCAGCAACACTGCAAATTCGTCTCCGCCGTAGCGCGCGGCCAGATCGGTCGTGCGGCAATGCTCCTTCATGACCGCCGCGAGCCGGCGCAGGGCGCGGTTACCGGCCAAGTGTCCTTGAAGGTCGTTAAGCCGCTTTAGCCCGTCGAGATCGAGCAACAAAAGAGTGAAGGATCGTTGGCTGCGGTCGGCGCGGAGCACCTCGCGCTCGAGGCGATCCATGAATTCGCGGTAATTCGCCAATCCCGTCAGACCGTCATGGCGCGCCTGGTAAAGAGCCTGCTCTTCAGACTTTTTCCGATCCGTGACGTCTACGGCTGCGCCCAGACATCCAATGATCTGACCGGCAGCAGACCGCAAAGGTCCGACGCGGATTTCCAGTACGCGGCCTTTCCAGGTGTATTCAAAGTGCGAAGTGCTTCCCCCAAGAGCCGCGTAATGTTCAACAATAGGCGTGACATGAGGATCCGCAACGCCCAAGAACTCGCGGACGTCGTGCCTTCGAAGCGACCGCTGACGGACCCTCACGGCCGGCAGTCCACTCCCCCAGTGCGTGAGGATTCTGAGATTTCGATCCGTGGTCCAGAGAAGGCCGGGCACCTGGTCCATCAAGAGGCGAAGAGGCGCTGCTTCGGGCGACCAGAGCGACTCGGGAGGATCTAACGCCTGTGCCATCTCAAGAATGCCCTCGGCTTCGCCGTGGTCACCCCGAATCACGCTGCGGTGTATGGCCAAGAGAACCCTCGAGCCGTTCTTGTGGAGGCGCTCGCCCAACTCCACGCGCTTACCGCCATCCACCGGTTCAGACAAGAGGGACTCCCATTGGGGCAACTCGTACAGCGGCAAAAGGCGGCCGAGAGGCTGACCAATCATTTCTTCCTGCGTGTAGCCGTACAGTCGCGTCGCTCCAGTGCTCCAAGAACCAATCGTCCCCTGGGGAGACACGGTAAGCACCGCCTCTTCCGAAAACTTGAGAAGAGCTGCAAGCAGATGCTCAAGGGCCGGTCTATGCGCCATCAATCCAAATGCGTCTTTCAGAACGGGAAATACGTTCGGCGGGAAGGGCAATTCCTGCTGGCGAGAGGGCCGGGCCTCGAGACGTAAGTGATGCGAGCGTTTTCGCATCCTGACCGAGGAAATTTTATCAAGTCCGTTTGCGGGGACAAGGGTTGGCCACGAGAGAGCTACGGGAAAGTAACCATCTGCTGAACCATTTAGACTCGGGCCAGTTTGAAACACGGTTCTTGAAGGCCTTCTTCTGCGACGAGAATGGTCTTGCCAATTAAACCGGACTAATTTAGTCTTATATCTAGTTGCAACTCACTTGCAAGGAGACAGGTTTAGGACTGTGTTCATTTATCGAAGTCTGCTACTGGTTTCCGTCCTGGTTCTGGCCACAGTTTCTCTTCCGGATTCCCTTCACGCTCAGGAGAATCCGTACTTTGTGGCGTACGACCACTACCTCGAAGAACCGGGGAACCTGGAGATTGCGTATTTCTCGGCCTTTGGCACGCAGCGTGGCGGCAACGACTTCCAGGCCCATTGGATGGAATTCGAATACGGCGCCACGGCCTGGTGGACCACGGAGTTTTATCTCGACGGCCAGTCGACCTTCGGGGACAGCACCATTTTTACGGGGATTCGCTGGGAGAACCGTTTCCGCCCGCTCAAAAGAGAACACTTGATCAACCCGGTTTTGTACGTGGAGTACGAACACAAGAACGGCGCCGACAAGATTTTGAAGGAAGGCGAAGGGCACGATGTGGAGGCGGATTTTCTCACGCCGAATTCCGTAGCCCGGCAGGAAATGATCAACGAGCTGGAGTTCAAGCTCATTCTATCGAGCACGTTCAAAGGCTGGAACTTTACGCAAAATACCCTGGCTGCCAAGAATCTCGGCCATGAGCCCTGGGAATTTGGGTACGCTCTCGGCGCAAGCCGCCCTTTGGCGTTGAAGGCCTCGGCCAAACGCTGCACCCTCTGTCCCCAGAATTTCATTGCCGGAGTAGAAATGTACGGCGGCTTGGGTGATCGATACCACTTCGGCTTGCACGATACCTCGCATTACGCGGCGCCGGTCCTCGGCTGGAATTTGCCTTCCGGGTGGACGCTGCGCATTTCCCCCGGGTTTGGGCTAAACGATAATAGCCACCAGTTTCTTCTGCGCTGGGGCGTTTCGCGGGAGATCAGCGGTTTCGGCTCGATAGTCAGCCGACTCCTGAGGAGCCACCCGTGAGAATCCGCAAGGCGAGTGTGATCATTCCGCTGCTGGCGGCTTTTTCTTTCCGCGCCGCCTTTGGACAAGAAAACACGAGTGCGTCGAAGCAAAAACCGCAGGCCGCATCCCTGTACCAAGAAATTAGCAAAGCGCCTCGAAAAGCACGCTCCAAGCGGAATCCGCTCGAGAAGGATCCCGACGCCGTTGCCGCAGGCCGCACCTTGTTCGCACAGCGTTGTGCGGAGTGCCACGGCGATAATGCCGAAGGCGGCAAGAAAGGACCGAGCCTGCGCGTTTCCGAGATTCAAGACGCCGAGCCCGGAGCGATTTTCTGGATCTTAACGAATGGGGTCGTCCGGAAGGGAATGCCGGTATGGTCGAAACTCCCCGAGCCGCAGCGCTGGCAGCTTGTCAGTTTCATTAAGTCACTCGGCCCTGCGCCTGCAAAAACAGAGGCAGCGGCCAGCTAGGGCATCTCAACCGCGCCAGCGTTAAGGATTGGATTTCGCGGCGTCGTTGAGGATCATTGCCAGGCGAACGCCTGCTTTCGCAAGGCCTTTCTCCGCCGTATTCGCCGCTCGGCTCTGGTAGGTTTCGTCCGCCGTCAAATGCTTCTCAAACTGGCGCTTTGCGATGTGATTGTTGTCCGAGCAGCTTCTCGGTTTCACGTCCGGTTCGATGGGAGTTTTTACGGCGAACGCATCGTAAACTTCGGTTTCCGCGCGCTCGTGGACTTCCCAAGCCCAGGTCTCCGCGTGAATGCCTGCCGCCTCCCACGATGCTCCTTCGTCGCGGAATTTCTCATCAAGGTCATCCGCATAGCGGTGCGGATTCGAGATTTCCATGTCGCGCTCGACAATTTCCGTGTCCCAAATCTGATGCAGATTCGGCGAGTAATCTTCCCGCTCGGAATGAAGCGGGTTGAGCAGGGGTTCGTGATGAAGATACTTCACGGGGACGCAGTTTCCCCCATTGTCGCCGTTGTTGATGACGTGCAGCGGCTGGTGCATGTCACCGACAAAATGGATCAGATAACGGACCGCCTCGGCACGTTTTATGGGATCGGCCGACTTATCTTTAAGAATGGCGCGCTGCTCTTCGATCGCGCGCGTCACGCATCCGTCCGTGCCGCAATATTCCTCGAGCGAACCTTTATGCTGTCCGCGCGGAATGTCAATGTAATGCCACGGACCGTTGTGTCGCTCGTTCCGCACATCGTCCGGCCAGGTGGAAGCATCCACCATAAGATCCGGCGTGGTATTGCCGCACCCGCGCTTCAACTTCGGATCAATAGGATTTTCTCCCAACAACTGGTCGACCAGCCGGCGCCCTTCCCGAGTGAGATGTTTTTCAGCAATTAGCGCGACGGTTTGATGGCCTTTGCAGCCCCAGCAGCGGGCCGAAGGCACAACACAAAAATACGCGGCAAGCGCGCCAGCAAAAAGAAAGACTCTCTGTTTCATGATCAAACCCGTGTGAACACTTGATGAGCGGAAGCTCCTGAGGACTCAGTCGCTCAGCCATCGCCCGATGGGCTTCCAGGATTCGGTGTGGTCGCAGATCACCCGCAATGTCGCGGTGATGGGAATTGCCAGAACGAGTCCCATTCCGCCCCACACCCAGCCCCAGAAAAGCAGCGATACAGTAATCGCCACCGCGTTCAGGCGCACGCGGCGGCCCACCAATTTCGGCGCGACGAGATTCAACGCCAGCACGTGAATGGTGGTGAGCACGGCGGCAATGACTGCGAACTGACCGATGGTCGTCCATTTGGTGAGCGCAATCATAAACGGGGGAAGCCAGGCGAGCACCGCGCCGATGTAGGGCACCATGTTCAGCAATCCGGAGACGATGCCCGTCAGAATCGGGAACTCCATCCCTAGCGCCCAGAAAAAAAGGCTGCTCGCGGCAATCACCAGCAGCGTCACCACCGTCATGCCCGCGAGGTAATCGCGCAGAACGTCGCGTACATCCTCCAGCGTTTCCTTGACCTGAGTGCGGCGGGAGACGGGAAACAGCTGTAGTGTTCCGTGCCAGACCTTACGTTTTTCCGCCAGCATGAAAAACACCAAAAAAGGCACGAACGTAACGACAAGAAAAAACGCAAACAGAGAGCGGATCCCGCCGGGCTGGATCAGGGTGCGCAAGACGCTTGGTTCCACCGGCGCGGCCGTGCCGGTGGAAGCGCCTCCGGTTGGCGCAATCTGCGAAACCTGGCCTTCGATTCCTTGAATCTTGCTCTGCACCGCCAATGCCAAGTGCTGCAACTGCGCGCTATACCTGGGCCAGTCCGCCGCGAAGTCAGCGATTCTGGTCCAAAGTCCGTAGCCTACCGCAGCCAAAACGGCGCTAAGGACCAGCACCATCACCATCGCGCCCAGCGTACGTGGAAGCCTAAGTCTTTCCAGGAATTCAACCGCCGGGTCAAGGAAATAGGCGAGAAGAATGGAGAAAAGGAGGGTAATTACAACTCCCGCCGCATAGTAGAAGAAGAGCAGAATGATGGCAGCGGCGATCACCCGCGCGCTAAAGCTGGACACGGTTAGGCGCACGGCAGATGGCGGTGTTTGGGCGACGGACACGAGGGCTCCGGTTGTACAAGGTAGCACATTCTTGCAAAACGCATCGGAAGGAGGTGCTTTAGCTGGTTGAAAGCAGCGTTCCGCTAGCCGTCTATAATCAGGCTTCGGCTTTTTTTATGAAAAGGCCATCCGCCGACCAGATTTCATGGCCGTCACTTCCCATGTGTTAGACTTTTGACCTCAGGAACGCAGGCCGCTGCTGCAACTCTTCCGCTGCCGCGACCCGTGGGAGAAAATGCCTCTCTTTCATGGCCAAAGAACTCTTTGGAACCGACGGAATTCGCGGTACTCCCGGCAGTCCGCCTCTCGATGACACCACGCTTTATGCCACCGGGTATTCGCTAGGCGATTATCTCAAGCGCGAACATGGCTCCGCGCGTGTGCTTATCGGCATGGACACGCGGGAATCCGGTCCGCACATTGCGTCTGTTCTTGCGGCGGGTCTCACTGAGGCCGGCGCAACCGTTGCTTTCTCCGGAGTTATTACGACGCCCGGAGTAGCTTGTCTCGTCCGCCAGAACGATTTTCAAGCCGGCGTGGTAATCTCCGCCTCGCACAATCCGTTTCAGGACAATGGCGTGAAGCTTTTTTCGCATGCGGGCATGAAGTTCCCCGACACCGTGGAAGAGGAACTGGAAGCTGACATCTTCCGACATCGCGGAGAGGCAGCCCCCAACAATCCGCCATCCCTCGCCGCTGACGAGTCGCTTGATGCTGAATACCTGGAATTCTTGCGCGGCAAGGTGATTCCCGGCGCAAACTTGCGCGGCTTTCGAATGGTTCTCGACTGTGCCAATGGCGCTTCACACAAACTTGGCCCGGAATTGTTTCGCTCGCTTGGCGCCGATGTTGTTGCCATGGGCGCTTCCCCCGACGGAAGAAATATCAACGCAGCCTGCGGCTCACTTCATCTCGAGAGTTTGCAGAAACGTGTCGTCGAGGAGAAAGCGCGATTGGGAGTGGCCTTCGACGGAGATGCTGACCGCGCGCTTTTTGTCTGCGAAACGGGAAAAGTGGTGAACGGAGACGGCGTGCTGCTGGCTGCCGCCCGCTTCCTGAAATCGCAGAACAAACTCGCAGGCAACCGCGTTGTCGCCACCTCCATGTCCAACCTGGGACTCGAGCGCATCCTGGCCCAGGAACAGATCACGCTCGCGCGCGCCGCCGTGGGCGACCGCTACGTCCTCGAAGAAATGCTGCGCAGCGGCAACGTACTTGGCGGTGAACAGTCGGGCCACATCATTTTTCTCGACGACAGCCCGGCGGGCGACGGCTTGCTCACGGCCGTGAAAATTGCTTCGCTCGTCTCCATGCACGGAAAAATCGAATCACTTGTGGAAGGGTTGAAGGATTATCCGCAGCAGATCGTCAACGTAAAGGTGCGCTCCAAGCCGCCACTTGATTCACTGCCCGAGGTTTCTCGCGCTCTGGCCGAGGCGCAATCCGCACTTGGTGAAAACGGTCGCATCGTGCTTCGCTACTCCGGCACCGAGCAGTTGGCCCGCGTCATGGTCGAAGCCGAACACGAAGCTGACGTCCAGCGATTCACGCTGTCCCTCGCCAACGCCGTCCGCTTCTCCATCGGCGCTTGAGAAGCCTAAGGCCCCTCCACCTGTCATCCTGAGGGCATCGGGTGAGGAGGGCTGCAGGATCTAGAGCTACCCTGGTATTACAAACCATCCAACGAGGTTACAAGAATCCTCAGTTGTCGGGAACTTTTCCGCGTCTCGCGACATTACCGTTAGTGAAGGACTTGAGGCGGCTTACGATGCAAGACGCATTGCCGGCGTTCGTTCTAAACTCGGAGACTCTTCCGCGAAAAGCCATGAGCGAGACGCCCGCCAACCCGGAAGACTCAGCCGCACAAACAGGACCTCAACGGCCAGGCCTGAGCGACGAGCGGCTCATGCTCGCTTTCGCGCACGGCTCTTCCGAGGCCTTCACCGAGCTCTTTCACCGCTACAAGCAACCAGTCTATGGCTTCTTCTGCCGCCGCGTTTCCGATCCCGCCAGTGCCGAAGAGCTTACCCAGGAAACGTTTTTCGCTTTGCTTCGCGCCTCCGGGCGTTATGAACCTCGCGCCCTGTTTCGCACCTACCTATACTCGATTGGGTTCAAAATCCTGCGCGCTCACCG
>Ga0126369_10000209_pt1 | contig 37412 bp, 37 predicted proteins | sample PanSoiMetaPlot_1_FD_109646 | JGI IMG/M metagenome (GOLD analysis project Ga0126369, IMG submission 109646) | Tropical forest soil microbial communities from Panama - MetaG Plot_1 | ecosystem: Environmental > Terrestrial > Soil > Tropical forest > Bulk soil | place: Panama | collected 2016-02-17
ACCGTCCCCGGTCCATTCACGATGTCGAAGCAGGCGCAGAATGAATTCTACAAATCCGACGAGGTCATGGCGCTTCATTATGCTGCGGCGGTGAACGAGGAGATCAAGGATCTGTTCGCGGCCGGCGCCGATATCGTGCAGATCGACGAGCCCTGGATGCAGTCGCGACCGGAAAAGGCGCGCCAATACGGGCTAAAGGCGCTTGATCGCGCGCTGGCGGGCGTCGGGGGGACGACGGCGGTACACATCTGCTTCGGCTATGCCGCGGTGGTAAAGGACAAGCCCTCCGGTTATTCGTTCCTGGCGGAGTTCGAACGCTCGGCGGTCGATCAGGTCTCGATTGAGGCCGCTCAGCCCAAGCTCGATCTTTCGGTCTTGCAACAGCTGCCGTCCAAGAGGATCATTCTCGGCGTGATCGACCTTTCGGACCCCACCGTCGAGGCACCCGAAACGGTTGCCGGCCGTATCCGCAAGGCATTGCCCTTTGCGTCGGCCGAACGGATCGTGGTGTCGCCGGATTGCGGCCTTAAATATCTTCCGCGCGAGGTCGCATTCGGAAAAATGCGTGCAATGGTCGAAGGTGCCGCGATCGTGCGCCACGAGCTCGCCGGATGAGCAATGGTCCGCAAGAAGGATGAGGAGCCAGCCATGCCCTACGTGACCGAAGACAACCTGACCGATGTCGTGACGGAGCGGTGGAAGGACATTCCCGATCCGCGCCTGCGACGGATCATGCAATCGCTGATCAGACATTTTCATGGTTTCGTGCGCGATATCGAGCCGACGCAGGCGGAATGGGCAGCAGCGATCGATTGGCTCACCCGCACGGGAAAGCTCTGCTCGGAGAAGCGACAGGAATTCGTCCTCGCCTCGGACGTGCTGGGTGTGAGCATGCTGGTGGACGCGATCAACCATCGCCGGCCCAGCGCAGCGACGCCGAGCACGGTCGAAGGTCCGTTCCACGTGCCCAACGCGCCGGCAATGGCACAGGGCGGCGACATGGCGCAGGGTGCTCCCGGCATTCCCTGTTTCTTGACCGGCAAGGTGCACGGCCTAGACGGCGAGCCGATCGCGGGGGCGGTGCTCGATCTGTGGCAAACCGACGGCGAAGGCCTTTACGAGGACCAACGCGATGTGAAAGGGCCGTGGATGCGTGGCCTCTACCGCACGCAAGCCGACGGCAGCTATGTGATCCGGACGGTGGCGCCGATCGCCTACACCATCCCGATGGATGGAACCGTCGGGGAGCTCATGGAACGAACCAACATCAGCCATATGCGGCCGGCCCATATTCATTTCGCGGTCTCTGCGCCGGGCTACCATGGCCTTATCACGCACCTTTTTCAGAAAGGCGATGAGTATATCAACACCGACGTGGTGTATGCCGTGAAGGAACCGCTGATCGTCGACTTCGTCAAAAAATCGCCGGGCAAAACGCCGACCGGCGAGACTGTGGCGACGCCATTCTACGAAGTTAAATACGATTTCGTGCTGGCGAAGGGGGTGGAGGCTCTCGCCGCAGCCGAGTGAAGAGCGCAACGACGCTCACGGCGCGGCCAAGGACGCGCTTGAGCGCTGCCTCGACAGTGGGGAACTTTATCGACCTCGATCAACCTTGCCTCTGTACGTAGTTCGGCTTTCTGTCTTCATGGGCGTGGACCTCGCGAGGGAGGCTGCGGAGACGACAACCGCTAGAGGGCTCGACTCATGAAGCGATCCAAGCCGCCGTTCCGTGCCGATCACGTCGGAAGTCTGTTGCGCCCGGCGGCGGTGAAGACGGCGCGTGGGAAACGTGCGAACGGCGAGATGAGCGCTGCGGATCTCAAGGCGGCCGAGGACCGGGAGATTGAACGAGTCATCAAGAAACAAGAGGAGGTGGGGCTTCAAGCCGTAACTGATGGCGAGTTTCGCCGCTCCTGGTGGCACCTCGATTTTCTTTGGGGTCTCGATGGCGCCGAGCGTCATGTCATGGATACCGGCATTGCATTTGCCGGCGTTACTACTCGTAACGAGGGGGTGCGCGTCACCGGCAAGCTTGGATTTTCCGGCCATCCGATGATCGAGCATTTCAAATTCGTGCAGGCGCACACCGCGCGCATGCCGAAAATTACGATACCGGCACCCTCCGCGATCTACGGCCGGCCGCTGAAGACCCCGATCGACAAGAGCGTGTATCCCGGGCTCGACCAATTTTTCGCCGACCTGGGCCAGGCTTACCGCAGGGCGGTGCGCGCCTTCGCCGATGCCGGGTGCCGCTATCTCCAGCTTGATGAAGTCTTCATTGCCATGCTGTGCGATCCGAAATATCGCCAGCAAATGGTCGATCGCGGCGACAATCCCGGGCGACTCGGCGAGATTTACGGCGATCTCATCAATACGGCGATGTCGGATATCCCTTCCGACATGACTATCACCATGCATCTGTGCCGCGGCAATTACAAATCAACCTACATGGGGACCGGCGGCTATGAAGCCGTACAGGAAATCCTATTCAACAAGATCAAAGTGCACGGATATTTCATGGAGTACGACGATCCGCGTTCGGGCGGTTTCGAGCCGCTGCGCATGCTGCCCAAAGGTAAGCTCGTTGTGCTCGGCATCGTGACCACCAAGACTGGCAAGCTCGAGAGCAAGGACGAGCTCAAGCGCCGTATCGATCAGGCGGCGAAATACGCTCCGCTCGATCAGCTCTGCATTTCCGGGCAATGCGGCTTTGCTTCGACCGAGGAAGGCAATTTGCTGACCGAGGAGGAGCAGTGGGCAAAACTGCGCCGCATCGTCGAAGTCGCTGACGAGGTGTGGGGCTAGCGCAAATGGCGAGCGGCAAATACTGACAGCCGGCAGCAAATAAAAACCGTGGAAACCTCATGACAGGCATGGTGGCCGGCAAAGTCGCCATCGTGACCGGCGCCGGTCGCGGCATCGGCCGCGGTGTCGCACTGCTCATGGCGAGCGAGGGCGCCCGCGTCGTCGTCTGCGACATCGGCGCCAGCCTTGAAGGGGCGGGTAGCGATCCCTCAGCCGCGCAACAGGTGGTGGACGAGATCAAACGCGCCGGCGGCGAGGCGATCGCGTCTACGCTGTCGATCGCGGAGCCGAAGAACGCCGAGGAGATCGTGAAATCCGCGCTCGCCGCCTTCGGCCGCGTCGATATCCTGGTCAACAATGCCGGCATCTTGCGCGACCGCATCTTCCATCGCATGAGCTGGTCGGATTGGTCGGACGTGCTGGCGGTTCATCTCAATGGCTCGTTCAACATGAGCCGAGCCTGCGCGGTTCATTTTCGTGGGCAGAGTGGCGGCGCGTTCGTGCACATGACCTCGACCTCCGCGCTGGTTGGTAATTTCGGTCAAGCCAATTACATGGCGGCCAAGTTTGGTATCGTCGGGCTCTCGCGCGCAATCGCCCTCGACATGCAGCGCTTCAAGGTGCGTTCAAATTGCATAGCGCCATTTGCTTGGACGCGCATGATCGATTCGATCCCGATGGATACACCAGAGGAAAAGATGCGGGTTGAGCGCATGCAGCAGATGACGCCGGAAAAGATCGCGCCGCTTACGGTCTATCTCGCCTCCGATAACGCGGAGACCATCTCCGGCCAAATTTTCGGCGTTCGCAACAACGAGATTTTCCTGTTCTGCCAGCCTCGCGTAGTCCGTACGATCCATCGCTCCGACGGCTGGACGCCCGAAAGCATCAGCCAGCAGCTCAAGGGCGCGCTGGGGCCTTCGTTCACGCCGCTCGAGCGTTCCAGCGACGTCTTCTCCTGGGATCCGATATAACTCGACACATGCCTTTTGCCGATCGCCTCCGAAGCTGCCGCGCAGCGAGATCGTCCGGGAGCCGAAAGGAGGGCATTCGTTTCCCCGAACCGCCGAGGTCGCGGCGAAGTGGAACCGATCCAGCGGACGCGTTTTGAGACACATGGCCCAGGCCGAGCTTAATGCCGCCGCCGACGAACTCGCCCAGATCCGCGAGTCCGTACGCACCCTCTGCGCCAAATTTCCCGGCGAATATTGGCGCGCACTCGATCGCGAGCGTGCCTATCCGACTGAGTTCGTCGCAGCACTCACTGAAGCGGGCTTCCTGGCTGCGCTGATCCCGGAGGAGTACGGCGGCAGCGGGCTGAGCATGACGGCCGCTGCCGCGATCATGGAAGAGATCCAGGCCTCCGGCTGCAATGGCGCCGCCTGTCACGCGCAGATGTACACGATGGGGACGCTATTGCGGCACGGCAGTCCAGCGCAGAAGGCGCGCTGGCTGCCGCCGATTGCAGCGGGCGAGCTGCGATTACAGGCCTTCGGAGTCACCGAGCCCACATCCGGCTCCGATACCCTCAATCTGCGCACCACCGCGGTGCGAGAGGGCGATCACTACATCATCAATGGACAGAAAATCTGGACGTCGCGCGCCGAGCATTCGGATCTGCTGCTACTCATTGCCCGCACCACCCCGCGCGAAGCGGCAAAGACGCGCACCGACGGACTCTCCGTCTTCCTCGTCGACATGCGCCTCGCCCAGGGCACCGGCATCAGCGTCAATCCGATCCGCACCATGATGAACCACGCGACGACGGAGCTGTTTTTCGACGATCTGCGCGTTCCCGCGGAAAATCTCGTCGGCGAAGAGGGCCTGGGTTTTCGCTACATCCTGAGCGGGATGAATGCCGAGCGCATCCTAATTGCAGCGGAATGTATCGGCGACGCGAAGTGGTTCATCGCCAAGGCGACCGGCTATGCCAGGGAGCGGATCGTGTTCGGTCGGCCGATCGCGCAGAATCAGGGAGTGCAATTCCCGATCGCGCGGGCCTATGCGCAGATGCGCGCAGCCGAGCTCATGGTCCGCGCGGCCGCAGCCCTTTATGACGCCCGGCGCGATTGCGGCGCGGAGGCAAACCTCGCCAAACTCCTTGCTGCCGATGCCTCGTGGGCAGCGGCCGACATGTGCCTGCAGACCCACGGCGGCTTCGGCTTTGCCGAGGAGTTCGACATCGAGCGCAAGTTTCGCGAAACCCGGCTCTATCAGACCGCGCCGATCTCGACGAATTTAATCTTGTCGTACCTCGCCGAACACGTTCTCGGCCTGCCGCGCTCCTACTGAAGCGGCGATGGCGGGGAAAAATCCGAATTCCGGCTTGCCGATGCGGCAACCCGTTGGCTAGGAGATGGTTATAGGCGGGGTAGCCGCGATGAGTACCACGCTTGTGGCTGATATCGGCGGCAGTAAAAGCCGGTTTGCGCTGAGCAATTCCTCCGGAGCGTTCGAGCGCATGCTGGTCATCGACAATGATACGGTCGCCGGGCTGGATGCGGCTGTCGCGCGTTACCTTGAGGAGACCGGTGCGCGCCCGCGCGCGGCCACGCTGGCCGTCGCCGGGCCGATCGGCGGCGAGGAGGTAGTGCTTACCAATCGCCCGGGCTGGCGGCTGCGACGCGGCGAGTTTGCGAAGCGCTTCGGATTTCTGCAGTTGCGGGTGCTGAACGATTTCGAGGCGATTGCGTGGGCCGTGCCGCTTCTCGGCGCGGCACAGACGCGGCCGCTGGGCAAGCTCGTGGCGGTGCGGGAAGGTGTCAAGGTCGTGCTCGGTCCAGGTACCGGGCTGGGTGTGGCCGCCCTTTTGCCCGCGAACGGCCGCTGGCATGTGCTCGCGAGCGAGGGCGGGCATGCCTCCTTTGGTCCGCAGGAAGCGGACGAAGTCGAAGTGTTTGCGCGCCTTCGCGAGGAATGCGGCGCGGTGAGCGCCGAGGCGGTACTGTCCGGACCCGGTCTTGTGCGGCTGGCACGTGCGCTCGACCCGCGCGCGGCCCGCCATGAGCCGGAGACCCTTGTCGCTGGCGCACTGGCGCGCGAGCCCGCGGCGCAGGCGGCGGCACGGCTTTTCGTGCGCTTGCTCGGCCGCTTTGCCGGCGGGCTAGCCCTCACCTTCAAGGCATTGGGTGGCGTTTACATTGCCGGCGGGGTCGCCTACGGCCTCGGGCCGCTGCTGGATGAGCCGCAGTTCCGCTCCGCATTCGAGGCGCACCCGCCGCACACGAGCTTACTCAAGACGATCCCGACCTTCCTCATCACCTGCGAGCAGCCCGGGCTGATCGGCTGCGCGGCAGTGTCGGACGAGCATGCGCTAACCGCCTAGGTGGCGAACGGCAACTTCGGACGCTGCGCGGTCGGGGAACCCCTCACGCCAAACCGAGGTCGGTGAATGCGTCCTTGTGATGTTCGGCGCCGTCTGGCGAGAAGCAGCAGAAAACGACTCGCGTGATACCACGCGGCGCGTGCGCGATCTCCGCCACCACCGTTCCGACGGCGATGCGTGCTGCGCGTTCCGGCGGAAATCGATAGACGCCGGTCGAGATCGCCGGAAATGCGATCGAGCTCAAGCTCTGTTCGGCAGCGAGCGCAAGCGCGGTGCGATAACACGACGCCAGCAATTCTTCCTCGCCCTTCTGGCCGCCGCCCCAAACCGGGCCTACGGCGTGAATGACGTGCTTGGCTTTTAACCGATAACCGCGGGTCATCTTGGCTGAGCCGGTCTCACAGCCGCCGAGCGCTCGGCACTCGGCGAGAAGTTCGGGCCCGGCGGCGCGATGGATAGCGCCGTCCACGCCACCGCCGCCGAGCAAGGTACGGTTGGCAGCGTTGACGATGGCATCGACATCCAACGTGGTGATGTCGGCAATACAGATTTCGAGCCGGGCCGATCCGATCTCGGCCGTGAGAAGAGGAGCGCTCATGAGTAGATTCTAGCGCAATCGCCTGCACTTGCGCAGCGTCGGAACGGTTTGCAGTTGTTAGTTCTGCTCAGCCAATTGCGGCTCTGCCCGAGCGGCAAGATCTATCGTGCTGCGGCGGCCGATATCCTCAAAATGGGCGTCAAGGAAACGTCGCGTCGCACGCTGACCGAGTTTGCGCAGCATCTCGAAATAGTCGTAGTCGGTCTTCAACGCCCCGCGCGCGCTGAGAGGTTCGTCCAGATCCTCCATTCCGATACGATGGAGGCGCAGCCGCCGGAATTCGCCAGGCCGCGTCCCGCGCGGCAACCGCCCTTGCTCGATGAGCCGGTTGACGAAGGCGACGCCGCGCAACTCGGAAAGGAGCGAGGCGTTGAAGCTGATTTCGTTAACCCGGCTCATGATCTCGCGGGTGCGTATCGGCACTTTGCGGCGCTGCGGCGGATTAATCTGAACGATCAGAGCGTCCTCGGTTGCGGTGGTGCGCAGAAAGGGAATGAGCACAGGATTGCCGCTATAACCGCCGTCCCAATATGGCACGCCGTCGATCTCCATGGCACGGAAGAGCGGCGGAAGAGCGGCCGAGGCCATGACCACCTCGGCGGTCACTTCCGCGCGCGTGAACACACGCAGGTCTCCAGTCTGGACATTGGTCGCCGAGATGAAGAGTTCCAGGCGCTGGCCGCGGCGAATGGCTGCAAAGTCGACTAAACGCTCGATCAGCTCCTTGAGCGGGTTGATGTTGAGAGGATTGAGATCGTAAGGGGACAACATTCCTCCCATCGCGCGCATCCACAATCCCTCGCGCGCAACGAAAGGGAAAAGCCGCTCGACCACAGTGCGCTGCAAGTCGGGCAGGTGGCCGTCCACGCTCACTGCGCGCCAAAAATCGGCGAGCCGCTGTCGCGCCTCGTCTGGCCCGCCGTGGATGAGCCCATCGGCCAGCATGATCGCGTTCACGGCTCCCGCCGATGCCCCGGAAATGCCTTCGATCTCGACGCGCCCGTCCTCGAGCAATTGGTCGAGCACCCCCCAGGTGAACGCGCCATGCGCGCCGCCGCCCTGCAGCGCAAGATTGATCGGTTTTGCCGGTCCCTTTCTCGCTCGCCCGGGTGCAAGCAGCCGGCGCGGCGGCGTGCGCGGTGTGAGCGCCATCGAGAAAAGATTCGCAAGCAGAATCGGAATCATTTGCAACCGTGGGTTGGGGTCTCGACAGCGGGGAATTGATGGATATGGGAAGCGAATTGCTGCATTGCAATATCAGTTATGGCGTCGCAGCAAGAGCGAAACACCGACAAAAGGAGTAAGGTGGCCGGCATGTCGAGAGCCAAAGCCACGCGCAGCCGTTCGATCCGGCGACGGCCGGTATTTCCGTCGCCTGACCACGATCACGATCGCTGCTCAAGCGATGCGATGGCCGCGGCCGAGGTCTTATGCGCGCAACATGGGCAGCGCCTCACGCCAATACGCCGCAAGGTGCTTGCGACGCTACTCGGAACGCACAAGCCGCTGGGAGCTTACGAGATTGTCGAGCGGCTGGCGCTCAAAGGACCGCGCCCGGCGCCGATCACGGCCTACCGAGCGCTCGAGTTCCTCCGTGAGAACGGCCTCGTGCATCGGATCGAAAGCCGCAATGCGTTCGTCGCTTGCGTACACAATCACTCCGCCGCTGCGCTCGTGGTATTTTTGATTTGCGAGCGCTGCGGCGCAGTGGGGGAGGCGTCCTCGGAGGACGTCACCGCGACGTTGACATCGGCCGCGCGCGCTGCCGGCTTCGTGCCGAAATCGCCGGTGATCGAGGTCACCGGCATCTGCGCGCATTGCCGCGAGGCGTGATGCGGAACCCGTCGCGTTGACGCCGGCGGTGCCGTCTGGCACTTCCTGCGCCAAAGGAGGCCATGCATGACCGAAGCCGGGCTACAGCCACGCCGCCGATCGGTGTCCGTTGACGTTGGCGGCGTCACTGTCGGCGGCGACGCCCCCGTCGTCGTGCAGTCCATGACTAATACCGATACCGCCGATGTCGAGGAAACGGCACGGCAGGTGGCGGCTCTGGCGAGTGCGGGGTCCGAGATCGTGCGCATCACCGTGGACCGCAACGAGGCGGCAGCCGCGGTTCCACGCATCAAGGAGCGGTTGCTGAAGATGGGCGTGGGCGTGCCGATCGTGGGCGATTTTCATTACATCGGCCATAAACTTTTGGCCGATTATCCGGCCTGCGCGGAGGCGCTCGATAAGTATCGGATCAATCCCGGCAACGTCGGCTTCAAAGAAAAGAAGGACCGGCAGTTCGGCGCGATTGTTGAGACCGCGATCAAACACGGTAAGCCGGTGCGCATTGGGGCGAATTGGGGCTCGCTCGATCAGGAACTTCTGACGCGGCTGATGGATGAGAACGCGCGGTCGCCAAAGCCGCGCGACGCGCGCGAGGTGACGCGCGAGGCGATGGTGCAATCGGCCCTTCTCTCCGCGACGCGCGCGGAAGAAATCGGGCTCTCGCGCGACCGTATCATCTTGTCCGCCAAAGTATCGGCAGTGCAGGACCTGATCGCAGTTTATAGTGAACTCGCGCGGTGTTCGGACTATGCGCTTCATCTCGGGCTGACCGAGGCTGGCATGGGGTCGAAGGGGATCGTGGCCTCGGCAGCGGCGCTGAGCGTTCTGTTGCAACAGGGTATTGGTGACACCATCCGCATTTCACTTACGCCGGAGCCCGGCGGCGACCGCACTCTCGAGGTCAAGGTGGCGCAGGAATTGTTGCAAACCATGGGCTTTCGGGTTTTCGTGCCCCTCGTCGCCGCCTGTCCGGGATGCGGACGCACGACCTCGACCACGTTTCAGGAACTCGCCCGCGACATTCAGGGCTTCATCCACGCATCGATGCCCGAGTGGAAGCGGCGCTATCCCGGCGTGGAGCGGCTCAACGTCGCCGTGATGGGCTGCATCGTCAATGGGCCGGGCGAAAGCAAGCACGCCGACATCGGTATTTCGCTCCCCGGCACTGGCGAGCAACCGGCCGCACCGGTATTCATCGATGGCAAAAAGGTGGCGACGCTGCGCGGCGCTGCGGTGGCCGCGGGCTTCAAGCAGATGGTGGTCGATTACATCGAAAACCGCTTCGGGCAGGGCGGCGCCGGACGTACGGCGGCGGAATAGGCGCGCCGCCCGCGTCGATCACCTAATTTCAATCGGAGACTGAGCGAGTCGGGCGCGCAAGCGCTAGTGCGGTGCGTGCGGCGTGCGCGAAAGTTCGGCGAGCAGTCCAATGACCGTGATCAAAACACAAAGAAGCACAATCTTTTCCACGCACGCCCTCCCACGTATCCCCTAGCGGCGCCTCTTTAGAACGTGATCGCGGCGGCACAGGTTCCCTGTCGTGGCAAAGTGATGGCGGGCTGGGATTAACCTGCCGTTAAATTTATTGGCGGATTTGCGACATGCCGACGCCGAGCGGCGTCACTTCATGGGCACTGATATCGCGACCTCGCGCGGCACGGCAAGTCACGCTGCTTTCGGCGGCAGGTTCGCCAGCTCCGCCGCATAGACGTCTTCCATGCGCGATTGCATGCCGTGTCGGGCGAGCGCCTCGGCGAACATACGGCGTACCAGCGACCGCTCGTCGGCGTAGTCGATCTGGGTTCCGCCCAGTCGCGTCGAGATCCATGACATCGGCACGCCCTGGGCGTTGCGCGGCGTCCAGTGCTTGAACGCGAGATAGCGCGCCGGGGCCGGGCCGGAATTGAAGTGCTGATGAAACCACGCATTGGGCGGCACAATGAGGGTGCCGACCTGCCAGTCGAACCGCCGCGGCTCCTGCCCTTGCGGCCACATCAGCGAATAACCCTCGCCCGATAGCACGATCACGTGCGCGCCGGGCCCATGGGCGTGCGCCTTCTTGTAAGTGCCGACGGGGAATTGCGAGATGTGGCTGGCGATCGATCCGCGCGCCATGTTGAAGCGGATGTGCCCGCCGCCGGCGCCACGCTCCTTGGCCGCGATTAACGGCAGGTTGACGGCATCCGCCACGAAATTGGTCTGCAGCAGGAACCCCACTTGTTCGCCCTTGCCGCTGTAGTAATCGGGCTCGCCGGAGAAGCGATTTTTGAAGTCGTACAGGTGATTGAACACGAAATCGGTGTCGTCATAGAGATTGATGACCGATGGCGCGTTGGTTACCGCGACATAACGCACGCTCTCCTGACCCGAGCCGTTGAAATGTTGGTACCAGCAATTGAGCGGGATGGCGAAAATCGCGCCTGCCTTCCACTCAAAGGTGACGCGGGCGCCAGCATTATTCCACACGGCGGTGGAGCCACGGCCCGACAGCACCAGAATCATCTCCTCGAATAGGTGATGTTGCGGTTCGAGCTTCTTGCTAGGCGCTATCTCGCACACGTAACAGTCATTCGAGGTGCGCGAGGCTTCGTGATTTATGAACACACCCATGCCGGACTTGCGTGCCCAAGGCTTCAACTCGACAGTGCGCAGGTTCGCAACGTACTGCGCGCCGATGACGTCGAGCCCTTCCGCGCGAACGAAGCGCAGGTAAGGCGAGTCTTTCTCGGTCTTGAACTTATCCGCCAGGTCCCGTGGGACGATCGCGTCTTGAGCCATGGAAATTCTCTACGCGCGCGATCCTGGTTTATCAGGAGCGGACACCTTGCGGCAATGCCGTCGCGGCGCATATGAGTGACTTGAGCAGAACGATGCGCCGTCCAAGCGCGTCGTGCGGGGTGCTTCACGCGAAAGGCTTATCTGGTCGACCCACATGGTGACTGCCAGCAGATTACAGCTGCGGCCCCAAAAAAGACCCGCGTGGCTTTCCCGGTTGGCGCGGGGAGCTGCCCTGGCCATCGCAGTGGTGTTACTGCTTCCGTACGCCTTGGTGCCGCTTTATCGGGTGCTCAATCCGGTCTCGACACTAATGCTGTGGCGCTGGGCAACGGGCGTGCGTGTGGAGCGAGGTTTCGTGCCGATCGAGCGCATGGCCCCGACGCTGCCGGCCACCGTGATCGCATCCGAAGATGGCCGCTTCTGCACTCATCGCGGCGTCGATTGGCGGGAGATCCGCGAGCGGCTGGATGATGTCGACGAGATCAGCGCGGCGCGCGCGGTATCCAGCATTACCCAGCAGACTGCCAAGAACCTGTTCCTGTGGCCAGGGCGCAGTTTACTGCGCAAGGCATTGGAGTTACCGCTCGCGCTGTGGATCGATCTTGTCCTGCCCAAATGGCGTGTGCTCGAAATCTACCTCAACATCGCTGAATGGGGTCCGAACGGGCAATTCGGCGCAGAGAGCGGCAGCCGCTACGCGTTCAACAAGTCGGTGCGCTCGCTCACGCCCCGCGAGGCCGCGTTGTTGGCCGCGGTGCTGCCGAACCCGCGGCGGCGCAGCGCCAAGCAGCCGGGGCCGGCGGTGCGCCGGCTCGCCGCCATCTATGAGGCCCGCGGCGCGGCTCAGGCGTCGCTCGCGTTCTGTGCGAAGCCCGCCAAGCGAAGCGACGCGCGCGGCCTGCTCGCGGCTCTGGCTTTGGCGCGCCCGATCCACTATAAGCGCGGCTTCGAAACGCGATAGGCGCGAAACAATTCGCCTCGAAGCCGCCAAAAAAACCAGGAGTACGACCATGGCCGTCCCCAAACGCAAGACATCGCCGTCGCGGCGCGGAATGCGTCGCTCCGCGGATGCGCTCGCGCGGCCGACTTACGTAGAGGATAAGGACTCGGGTGAACTGCGCCGGCCGCACCACATCGACCTGAAGACCGGCATGTACCGCGGCCGCCAAGTGCTCAAAGCCAAGAAAGAGGTCTGATTCTCGCTTAATAGACCGCGCACGGCGATGGTCGCCCGCCGGAAGTCGCCTGCGGGGCTAGTTTTGCAAACTTCGCGTGAAGAAAGCCAACTGGCATGTACCTGATCGCTTTCCCCCTGCTCCTCATCCCGTTTGCGTTCTTCAACATGGTTGTTTTTCTCCTCAATATGCCGCTCACCGGTGAGGGGAAAAGTGTGGTCTTCGAGATACCCCTTGTCTCCGAGATGACCATGCCTCCGGTCTTTGACCGCAGCATGCCAGTCACTATGAGCGATCTGATCGTCGCGATTGGCATGCTCCTGCTCTACGTCGAGGTCGTCAAAGCGGTGCGGCCCGGGGGCAAGTCGATATGGGATCATTTGCTTTCATTTATTCTGTTCGTGGCCATGGCAGCCGAACTCGCGTTCGTGCCGCGAGCGATGTCGTCGACCTTGCTGCTGCTCGCCGTGCTCGGATTTGTGGATTTCATCGCTGGCGTCTCCATTCGACTGGCGCAGCCTAAAATCGTATTCGAACGCGCGGCTCCGGCGCCGGTGCACCAAGCAAGCGATCACTTATAGATTTGTTGTGAACTGCTCATCCACGTACCTTCTCGCGGCGATGCTGACTTCTCCTGCGCGGCGGCAGATCGGACTGTGATCGGATACCGTGACCTAGCTCAAGAATTGTCATGAGCCGCGATTTTCAGTTGCCGGGGCGCTCGCCAGTGATTGCTTGCGAGGGCATGGCCGCAACGTCGCATCCGCTGGCGAGTCTCGCCGCGGTCGAGACACTACGCGCCGGGGGCACCGCCGCCGATGCAGCAGTGACGGCGGTTGCCGTGCTGTGCGTGGTCGAACCGCACATGACCGGCATCGGCGGGGACTGCTTCTGCATGCTGCATGTGCCGGGAAAGCCGGTCTGGGGTTATAACGGCTCCGGACGCGCCGGCGCGCGAGCATCGCTCGACGCGCTGCTGGAGCGAGGCATCCGTTCAATCGCCTCCCACTCGATCCACGCCGTGACTGTTCCTGGTGCCACCGATGCCTGGGCGGCGATCCTTGGCGCGCATGGCCGCTTTTCTCTTTCTCGCGCGCTCGCCCCGGCAATCCGCTACGCTGACACCGGATTTCCAGTCGCGTCGCGGGTCGCCTGGGACTGGGCCAGGGAGCACGAGAAGCTTAGCGGGGATGCCGGCGCCGCTAGGCATTTTCTCTTCGAGGGCCGCGCACCGGCGGAAGGCGACATCGTCAAACTGCCGGCACTCGCTCGAACGCTCGAGACGATTGCGGAAAACGGGCCGCGGGCTTTCTACGAGGGTCCGATCGCGGACGACATCGTCGCCACCGTCGCGGCGCGCGGCTCCTTCCTTGCCGCGGACGACTTCGCTCGCCATCACGGCGAGGTCGTCGCGCCGATTGCCACGAACTACCGCGGCCTGGACGTCCTGGAATTGCCGCCCAACAGCCAAGGCCTGACCGCGTTGCTGATGCTTAATATCCTGGAGCGTTTCGATCTCGCCGCGCTCGATCCGCTCGGCTCTGAGCGCTTCCACCTGGCGCTTGAGGCCGCGCGGCTTGCCTATGCCGTACGTGACACTCACATCGCCGATCCCGATTTCATGCGCGTCGCAGTTCCAAGCTTGCTCGATAAAGGTTTCGCGGCCGCGCTAGCGGGTCGGATCGACCGTGCGAGGCGCGTGCCGTTGCAGGGCGTGCCATCGGTGGTCGATAGTGACACCGTGCACGTTGCGGTAGTCGATCGCGACCGGATGGCGGTCTCCGTGATCAATACACTCTATTCCCATTTCGGGGTGGGCATCTGCACGGCAAAGACTGGCATCATGCTGACCAACCGCGGCGCTTGTTTCGTGGTCGATCCGGATCATCCCAATGCGTTCGGCCCGAGCAAGCGACCGATGCACACCATCATTCCGGCGCTCGCCTTTCGTGCGGGGCGCTGCGAGCTCTCGTTCGGCGTGATGGGTGCACACTATCAGCCGATGGGTCACGCGCAGATCGTCACGAATATCATCGACTATGCGATGGACGTGCAGGCGGCGATCGACGCACCACGCGCGTTCTTCGAAGGACCGACGAGCGTAGTTGAGCGGGGGTTGCCGCGAGCGAGCGCTGAAGGACTGTTGGCGCGCGGGCACGAGGTGGCATTTGCGCCATCACCGTGGGGTGGCGCACAGGCAGTCCACGTCGACTGGGAGCGGGGCGTGCTGATCGGCGGCTCCGATCCGCGAAAAGACGGCTGCGCGCTGGGATATTAGCTGGCTCTGCCGGCGTCGGGCGCGTCCGATCTGCTGGGAATCAAGTCTTATCCTTATCGCTCAGCCGGTCGAGACGCTTCTGCATCTCTTCCATCTGTCGCTTGAGGTCGTGGATCTCGTCGCTGCTGGCGCTCGGCGGCGAATTGCCTTTGTCGGCATCGCCCGGGGACTGTCCCTCGCGCCGTCCGAACGGAGTGAACATGGCAAAGGCGCGTTCGAACATTTCCATATTACGCCGCACCTGGTCCTCGAGCGCGCCGAAAGGGCTGCCGCCGAAAGCCTGCGCCATATGCTGGCGAAACTTTTCCTGCTCGCGGGTAAGCGACTCGATCGATACTTCGAGGTAGCGTGGAACCAGCATCTGCATGCTGTCGCCATAGAAACGGATCAGCTGACGCAGAAAGGCGATAGGCAGGAGGCTTTGTCCCTCCTTATTCTCCTGTTCAAAAATGATTTGCGCCAAGACTTGGCGGGTGATGTCTTCCCCGGTCTTGGCGTCGTGGACGATGAAATCCTCTCCAGCCTTCACCATGGCCGCGAGGTCTTCGAGTGTGACATAGGTGCTCGTACCGGTGTTGTAGAGCCGTCGGTTGGCGTATTTCTTGATCGTGACTGGTTCCGCAGCCATGGTGAGCTCGGTCGGCGCCTATGCGTTGGGCAGCATAGCCTGTTTCTTTCGAGCCCGGCCACCGTTTTCATCTGCAGTGGCGCGCCGGCAAGGGCGCGTCGGCCCGCTTATCCTCGCGGCGAATTGATGCAGAACAGCCCGGCAATCCTTCCAATTGACAGGCTAATGCCCAGATCCCATGGATGCCGCAACGGCCGGCGCACCGCTTGCGCCTGATGCGGGGCACGCCCGGAACCGATAGTCAGCCGATTAGGCGAGTCCGCAGCCATGCAGCCGGATACCGAAGGGAGTTACAAAATGAAGGACGATATTGTCATCGTCGCCGCCGCCCGCACGCCCGTCGGGGCCTTCAACGGGGCGTTCGCGACTCTTCCCGCCCACGAACTCGGGAAGGTTGCGATCCAGGAGACACTCAAGCGCGCCGGGATCGAGGGGGCCCAGGTCTCCGAGGTAATCATGGGTCAAATACTCACGGCCGGCCAGGGCCAGAACCCGGCTCGCCAGGCCTCTGTCGCTGCGGGGGTCCCAGTGGAGAGTCCAGCCTGGGGCGTCAACCAGCTTTGCGGGTCCGGCTTGCGCGCGGTCGCGCTTGGCTACCAAGCCATTCTCAACGGCGACTCCGAAATCGTGGTTGCCGGGGGTCAAGAATCCATGAGCCAGGCACCGCACTGCGCCCACCTGCGCGGCGGCGTGAAAATGGGCAACTTCGACATGGTCGATACCATGATCAAGGACGGCCTTTGGGATGCATTCAACGGCTATCATATGGGCAACACGGCCGAGAACGTCGCGCGCAAGTGGCAGATCACCCGCGCGCAGCAGGACGAGTTCGCGGTGGCCTCCCAGAACAAGGCGGAAGCTGCGCAGAAGGCCGGAAAGTTCAAGGACGAGATCGTGCCGGTGACTGTGAAGACGCGCAAAGGCGATATCGTCGCCGATACTGACGAACATCCCAAACATGGAACGACGCTCGAGACGATAGCCAAGCTGCGGCCGGCATTCGCCAAGGACGGCACGGTCACTGCTGCCAATGCCTCGGGCATCAACGACGGCGCCGCCGCCGTCGTGCTCATGAAAGCAAGCGAGGCCGCCAAGCTCGGCAAGGCGCCGCTTGCGCGCATCGTATCCTGGGCGCATGCGGGAGTTGATCCGGCCATCATGGGTACCGGGCCCATCCCGGCATCGCGCGCCGCACTCAAGAAAGCTGGCTGGAACGTTGCTGACCTCGATCTCGTGGAAGCTAACGAGGCATTTGCCGCGCAGGCTTGCGCAGTCAATAAGGATCTCGGCTGGGATGCCGCGAAGGTCAACGTCAACGGCGGGGCGATTGCGCTCGGTCATCCGATCGGCGCGTCAGGGGGGCGCGTGCTTGTGACGCTGCTCTACGAAATGCAGAAGCGCAACGCAAAGAAGGGTCTCGCTACTCTTTGCATCGGCGGCGGCATGGGCATTGCGATGTGTGTCGAAAGATGAGACCACACAGGAGCCGGAACACGACGTGGGCGACGACATGAGCATTCGGTTCGGCGCCCGGCGTCCAACCAAAGGGTTCGGCGTAGGGAGGAGTGAAAATGTCACGCGTCGCGGTGGTGACGGGCGGAACGCGCGGAATCGGTGAAGCAATATCGAAGGCTCTCAAGGCGGCCGGATACAAGGTCGCCGCCAACTACGGAGGCAACGACGCAGCAGCGCAGAAATTCAAAGGTGATACCGGCATTCCAGTCTACAAATGGGATGTCTCCTCGTACGAATCCTGTGCCGCCGGGGTCAAACAAGTCGAGGCCGATCTCGGGCCGGTCGAGGTGCTGGTGAACAATGCCGGCATAACGCGCGACACCATGTTTCATCGCATGACACCTGAGCAATGGAGCGCGGTGATCAACACCAATCTAAATTCGCTGTTCAACATGTGCCGACCCGTGATCGAAGGGATGCGCAGCCGCAAATTCGGCCGCATCATCAACATCTCCTCGATCAACGGGCAGAAGGGACAAATCGGCCAGGCGAATTATTCTGCCGCCAAGGCCGGAGAGCTGGGATTCACGAGAGCGCTGGCGCAGGAAAGCGCTAAGAGCGGCGTTACCATCAATGCGGTCTGTCCTGGCTATATCGCAACCGAAATGGTCAAGGCCGTGCCGCAGGACGTTCTCGAGAAGAACATCTTGCCGCACATCCCAATCGGGCGATTGGGGGAGCCCGAGGAGATCGCGCGCTGCGTCGTCTTCCTGGCGTCCGACGATGCCGGCTTCATCACGGGCTCGACGCTAACCGCAAACGGCGGCCAATATCTGGTTTGACGGATGAACGTGACCGGGACCTCACGTCGCGGCCGAGGGCGCCCAGTCCTTTGGAGCTAGCTCGAATCTGCTGAACTCGAATCCGGGCGCGACCGTGCAGCCGACCAGCGTCCATTCCCCGAGGCTCTGCGCCGCCTGCCAGGTGTGAGCCGGCACGATCGCCTGCGGTCGCTCTCCGGCAGCAAGATCAGCTCCGAGCGTGATGCACTCGATCGGACCCTTGGCGTTCGCCGCAATTTCAAGCTTGAGCGGCGCGCCCGCGTGATAGTGAAAGATCTCGACCGCATCGACCTTGTGCCAGTGCGAGCGCTCGCCGCGCGCGAGCAAGAAATAGATCGCGGTCGATGCCGCACGCCCACCGTCTACCGTGTGCGGATCGCGAAACGTCTGGCGATAATGTCCGCCTTCAGGATGGGCTTGAGGTCAAGCAGGCGCATCATCTCGGCGGCGGAAAGCATGCTGGCTCCTTCGTTGGGCGCTGGACTGTCTTTTGGAGGCGACAAGCTTACGCTGCCGTCGCGTCCCGGCCCGCTCGTTTGCTCGAGCGTGCGATATCCCCGGGCACCTCCGCAAGCTGCGGACCCGATGCCGTCGGTCGCGAATGAATGGAAACCGCTAAGTTACGACCTATTCTTACGCTCGCGGATTTCGGCGAACACTTTCCAAGCCGGGCTGCCGGCTAGCCCAACCGAACTCGCTACATCCGCCAGGTCCGCGCGCAAAAACGGGTTTGCCGCTTTTTCTGCGCGCATGGTCGACGGTATCGTCGGCTGACCCGTGGCGAGAAGTTTTTCCACCTCCGTCTCCCGCGCCTTGAGCGCCGCATTGCCAGGTTCGACCGTTTTCGCGAAGCGGATATTGGCCTTGGTATATTCGTGCCCGCAGTAGATGCGCGTATCGTCGGGCAAAGCGCGCAGCTTAAGCAGCGATTGCCACATCATTTCCGCCGTACCCTCGATGACGCGCCCGCAACCGATCGAGAACAAAGTGTCGCCGACAAAGGCCAAGTTGTCGGCCGGAAAGAAATAGCTAATGTGACCGGCGGTGTGTCCCGGCGTCTCGAGCACGCGACCTCGCAGCGCGCCGACCTGGACCTCATCACCTTCTCGCACGGTCACGTCCACCAGTGGAATGCGCGCGGCCTCTCCGTGCGGGGCAACAACCCGACAATCGTGACGCTGCTTGAGCTCGGCAATACCCCCCGTGTGATCCGCGTGATGATGGGTGACGAGAATATCGCTGAGCAGCCATCCGGTTGTTTTCAATGCGGTCTCGACTGGTGCGGCTTCCGGCGCATCAATTGCTGCCGTCGCACCGCTCGTCGGATCGTGCAGCAGCACGCCATAATTGTCCTTCAGGCACAGAAACAGATGGGTTTGTGCGGGCATATCGTTCTCCGGACTGCATCGACGCAATCGGCGTGATTAGGCACCCTGCACTTTATACCTGCAAGGGTCGGGAAAATATGTTCCGGCCGCCGGAAGCCAGGGGAACGTGCTACGCTGTTACCATGTCAATTGACGTCGTCGATCTTCGCAATTTTTATGCGCAACGCCTCGGCGTCGTCGCGCGCCGATTCGTCGGGCGCGGCATCCGCAGGCGTTTTGCCGATACGCGCGGAATGAGCGTGCTGGGCGTCGGCTACCCGACGCCCTACTTGGGCTTATTTCGCGAGGAGGCCGAACGCTGCCTCGCTTTCATGCCGGCGGTGCAGGGGGTGGTGAAATGGCCGACTGACCGGCCAAGTCTTGCTGCGCTCGTTGACGAGTTGGAAATGCCCTTGACCGACTCCGCGGTTGACCGGGTGCTCCTGGTACACGCTCTCGAAATGGCGCGCGATCCCATCGCCTTGCTGCGTGAAGTATGGCGCGTATTGGCTGCCGGCGGACGGCTGCTGATCGTGGTGCCGAACCGGCGCGGAGTGTGGGCGCGGCTTGACACGACGCCCTTCGGGCACGGGCGGCCCTATTCGCGCTCGCAGATTACCCAACTGTTGCGCGAGGCCTGGTTTACGCCCACGGGCTGGGTGGACGCGTTGCATGTGCCGCCAGTCGCGCGCGGCTGGTTCTTGCGCTCCGCAGTTGCGTGGGAGCGTGCGGGCTCGGCCGTTGCTGCGCCTTTTGCGGGTGTGCACATCGTCGAGGCGACGAAGCAGGTCTATCGCGCCATTCCCGCGCGCCGGGAGCGCGCGCGGCTCGTGCCTGCGCTCGAGCCGGCACTCGTTCCTTCGCCTCGCTAGCCTCCGTGCGGGTCAACCCGCTGTGCCGTCACTCGTCCCGCGTGGAAGGTCCGCCTCCGCCCTCACCGCCGCCCCGCATATCCGGACGCGGGCCACGATGGCGGCGCCGGCGGCGATGCAGGGGGAAACGGTCCGGCTGGTTATCATGACCGTTTTGACCCGGTTGGCCACCTTGGTGAGGCTGATGCTGCTGCCCAGTGATGAATGAAGGCAATCGGTCCACGTCGCCGTCGGCCGGGGCTTGGCCCGGCGGTAAGTGTGGCTGGTGATACTGGCGCTGTTGATGCTGTGGGAAGGGCTGCGGGTCCCGAGGCATGTAGGGTTGCGGCTCGCGAGTGCCATAAGGCGAATCGGAGGAACCGCTCATCGCCCTTTGTCCATCGTCACCGTCGTCAAATCCACCCTCGCGCGCCGCTTGTGTTTCGTTCTCCGGGCGTGAGAAGTGGGGATTGTTCTGGCGGAACTGCTCCTGCGCCGCGGCGATCACGCGATAATAGTGCTCGGCGTGTTGATAGTAGTTCTCCGCCGCAATCGGATCACCGGAAGTCAGCGCGTCCCTCGCAAGCTGGACATATTTTTCCGCAATGTGGGATGGATTGCCGCGAATTTTCACATCCGGACCATTGGATTCGTATACCCGGACCATCGGATTGTGACTCTTGCGGTGGTTGTTGCGCCCGCGCATCCGTTTATTCTGACCGTTTCTCATGATTTGCCTATTGCCAAGCCCTTCATTGTGGCGGCTCGCTGCCGCCGTGCCTTCACCAAACGCCTCCATTCCTCGGCGAGCGGCGCAAATGATCGCGTCCTCGCCCGGTTAGCCAGGAGGCACAAGCGGCAGCATTCGCCGCAATGTCACGTTTCGTGTCGCGAAGCAGCAACCCCTTGTCCGCGGCGCGCCGCGGCGTTGCCCAGCTCTTCCTCATAAGCATGTCCGCGTCGCCCGCGGATCAGCGCCGAACCGATAAAACATCCAATCCCGATTGGGCGAACCGTTTGCCGGGTCATCCGGCGTCCTTCGTCCGCTTTGTCCGCACCGTCGGCTCTCCGCAGTCCTAGTCCGGGGCTCGTTATCGGCGCTCAACTATCTCGGGTCGATTCCGTGGACGAAACCTAGTCGGTCTTAGTCCACAATCCAAGTGCTTTTTTCGTACCAGGAAGGTGAATCCCTCATGGCCGTGCCCGCATCACCAGAGCCCGGGCGATGCCTGATAGATCGTATCGTGTCGTGACGGGCTCAAGCCCCACAGGGGCGAAGATCGACGTCACAGTCCCAAGCTGACCCTCTCCCAGTTCGAGGGCCAAGACACCACCAGGTGCGAGCAGACGGCACACATCGGATGTAATCGCGCGATAGCCGTCAAGCCCATCGGGCCCGCCATCCAGCGCGCGTCGCGGATCGAAATCGCGGACCTCGGGTTGTAAGCCCGCAATGTCGCCGCACGCGACGTAAGGCGGATTGGACACGAGGATGTCCGCCGGCCCGCTGAGGCCCGCTGCGTAGTTGCAGACCACAAACGACGCACGAGCAGAAAGGCCCAGCGCGGCGGCGTTGTCGCGAGCGCAAAGGAGTGCCGCAAAGCTAATATCCGTACCAATGCCGAAAGCGCCTTCTATCTCCGAGAGTAGCGCCAGCAGCAGCGCCCCCGAACCAGTCCCGAGATCGACGATGCTGAGCCCGCGCGCTTTGCGGCTATCACTGAGCGACGATAGCGTCGCTTCGACAACCGTCTCGGTTTCCGGCCGAGGCACGAGGGTATCGGCATTAACTTTGAATGGCAGTCCCCAAAATTCTTTGTGGCCGAGAATGCGCGCGATGGGTTCGCGCCCTAGCCGACGCGCCGAAAGCTCCGCGATGTCGGCCGCTTCTTCGGGGGTGAGCACGCGGCCCGAATGGGCCGCGAGCGCCGTACGATCGAGGCCCAACGCGTGACCGAGGATGATGCGGGCATCGAGCCCGGGCGCATCGAGACCACGCTGGCGAAACTTGCGCGCCAGCTGGCGCTGGGCGGCGTCGATCGAGCCACCGGCGTATACGTCAGCGTCCGCCACGGGGAGCCGCAAAATGGGGGTTCACGTGGGCGCCGCCTCAGCCGCCAGCAATTCGGCTTGATGCTCTGTCACCAACGCGTCGATGATCTCGCCGAGGGCGTCGCCTTCGATCACCTGCGGCAGCTTGTAGAGCGTGAGATTGATGCGATGGTCGCTCACGCGCCCTTGGGGAAAATTATAGGTGCGGATGCGCTCAGAGCGGTCACCGGTGCCGACTTGCCCTCGACGTTCGGCGGCGCGGGCAGCATCCCGCTTCTGACGCTCGAAGTCGTAGAGTCTGGCGCGCAGGACGGCCATGGCCTTGGCGCGGTTTCTGTGTTGTGAACGATCCTCCTGCATCATGACAACGATGCCGGACGGGATGTGGGTTACGCGTACCGCAGATTCGGTCTTGTTGACGTGCTGCCCGCCGGCGCCGCCCGAGCGCAGGGTGTCAATCTTCAGGTCATCGTCGTCGATGTCTATGTCGACTTCAGCCGCCTCAGGGAGCACGGCGACAGTGGCGGTAGAGGTGTGGATTCGGCCGGCAGCTTCGGTGTCGGGCACGCGCTGGACGCGGTGGACGCCTGATTCGAATTTCAGCTTGGCGAACGCACCGCGGCCGCGGATTTCCCCCACGATTTCCTTAAAGCCTCCCATGGTGCCTTCGCTCGAAGAGATCACCTCTACTTTCCAGCCCTGATTGGCCGCATAGCGCTCGTACATACGGAACAAATCGCCGGCGAAGAGCGCGGCCTCATCGCCGCCGGTGCCGGCACGGATTTCGAGGATCACGTTGCGCTCGTCCATCGCATCCTTGGGGACGAGGGCGAGCTTGATCTCCCGCTCGAGTGCCGCCCGTTTCTGCTCGAGCTGCGGTCGTTCCGCGGCGGCCATCGCGCGCATTTCGGAATCGGTCGCCGAGTCAGCGACGAGAGCGTCGAGGCCGTCGATCTCCGCAACGATGCTGCGATAGTTCTTCACCGTCTCGACGATGGGAGCGAGTTCCGCGAATTCGCGCGAGAGTTTAACGTAAGTATCCGGAGTCACTGGGCTTGCAAGCTCACGTTCGACCGCCCTGTGCCGAGCAAGGAGTGCGTCCAGTTTCTGTTCAGGAAGCATGATTTCGCGCAATCATAAAAAGGCAGGATGCACGGCGCCGCCGGCGCCGGTCGGCTTCACTGCTGTCATTGAGGTAGTGTGCGAGGATCAAATCTGTAGCCCCTGCTCGGTTGCAAAGGCTTTGAGCCGCTCGCGGATCGGCACACCGCCCGTCCGGCTCTCGATCAACGGTTCAAGCAACGCTGCGGCCTTGCGGACGTTGACGTCGAGAAGCATGGCTTTCACCGGACCCACCGCGGAAGGTGAAAGCGAGAGTGCGCGATATCCGATGGCAACGAGAGCGAGTGCCCCAATCGGTTTCGAGGCAAGCTCGCCGCATACTGTGACCGGCTTCGCGTGAGCGCGCCCTTTGTCCGCAATGGTCTTGAGCGCACGCAACACAGGCACCGAAATCGCATCAAAACGATCGGCTACCCGCGAATTCCCGCGGTCGGCGGCATAGAAAAACTGCACGAGATCATTGGAGCCAACCGAAAGGAAGTCGACGCGATCGAGCAACTCGTCGAGCTGGTAGAGCAGCGAGGGAACCTCGAGCATGGTGCCAACCTCAACTCGCTCGGGTAGCTTGTGACTGTGCCGGCGCAGGTGCGTGAGCTCACGTTCCACAAGCGACTTGGCCTCATCGAATTCCTCCACGGTAGCGACCATCGGAAACATGATCTTCAGATCGCGTCCACCGGCCGCACGCAGCAGCGCGCGGATCTGGCTGCGCAGCAGGCCCGGCCGATCAAGGCCGAGCCTTATGGCGCGCCAACCGAGCGCCGGATTCTCCTCCTCGAGATTGCGCATGTACGGAAGCACCTTGTCCCCTCCGATGTCGAGGGTACGGAACGTCACCGGCCTGTCGCCGGCGGCATCGAGTACCGCCCGATAAAGCGAGAATTGCTCGGCAGTGCGGGGGAAGGTGGCTGCCACCATGAATTGCAACTCTGTGCGGAACAGGCCGACGCCGGCAGCCCCAGTGTCCTCGATATGCGGCAGGTCGACGGCGAGACCCGCATTGATCATCAGATCAATCTTCTCGCCGTCTTTGGATATGCAAGGCTTGTCTCGCAGTGCCAGATACTGCATCTGCCGACGGGCGCGCAGCCGCACTCGTTCTGCGTATGCAGCTTCCATGTCCGGTGAAGGCCGCAAATGCACGTCGCCGCTCGAGCCCTCGACGATGATGGCGTCGCCTGGGTCGGCTATGCCGGTTGCATTGGCGATCTCGCCCACAGCCGCGATCCCAAGCGCACGGGCAACGATTGCCACGTGTGAATTGGGCCCCCCCTCTTCCAGGACGAGACCGCGCAGGCGCTTGCGATCGTACTCAAGCAAGGCTGCCGGTCCCATCGAGCGCGCCACGAGCACGGCATTTTCGGGCAACCGGTCGCGGGCCGGCGCGTAGTCCTTTCCGAGCAACTGGTGCATCAGGCGGTTAGCTAGCTCGTCGAGGTCGTGTAGGCGCTCGCGCAAATATGGATCGGTTGCGCGCAGCATGCGCGCGCGCGTGTCGGACTGGACGCGCTCGACTGCGGCCTCGGCGGTAAGTCCGGTTGCCACCGCTTCTTCCAGGCGGTGTACCCAACCGCGATCATACGCGAACATGCGGTAGGCTTCGAGTACGTCGCGGTGCTCGCCCCCGTCGACGACTTCGCCGCGCTCAAGCAGCACGTCGAGATCCGAGCGCATGGTCTCGACCGCAGCTTCAAGCCGCTTTAACTCCTTCGGCACGTCGTCCGCGATGAAGTTCGTGATCACCACGCGCGGCTCGTGCAGGACCACATGGCCGAGCGCGATGCCCTCATTGAGGCCGGTGCCGACAAGGTGCAGCGGCCGGCGAGCGGCGGGCTCGGCGCCGGGTTTGGCGATGGCCGAGAGCTCGCCCGAGGCGATCATCTCTGCGAGCACCATCGCCGTGGTCTGCAGCGCTTCCTCCTCCTCCTCGGTATAAGTGCGCCGCGCCCGGTTCTGCACCACAAGCACGCCGAGTGTGTTTCCGGCGCGCAGGACGGGTACGCCGAGGAACGAGTGATAGATCTCTTCGCCCGTTTCCGCGCGATAGGAGAAGGCAGGATGGTTTTGCGCGTCCGATAGGTTAATCGGATTCGCCTCGCTAGCGACCAAGCCGACCAAACCTTCGTCGGAGCGGAGCACGGTCTGGTGGACCGCCGCCTTGTTGAGGCCTTCGGTGGCGTAGAGCTCGAGCGTGCCGTCCACGCGCAACACGTAGACGGAGCAGACCTCCGCCACCATATTGGCGGCGATCAGCACCACGATCTTGTCGAGGCGTTCCTGCGCGCTGACCGGCTCCGCCATCACCTCGCGAAGCCGGCGCAACAGCACGCGCGGACCGCCGAGCGCGCCACGCATGACGTGATTCCTCGGACGGCGCGTGCGGCCGGGGTATATGGTCCCGGTGCCACGCAATCAGGCTAAAGAGCGCCCGGGCCTGTGGCCCACGGCACCTCTCGCTACCGGCCTATAGCGAATGGGGCATGCAAACCGCAAGCCGGTGGACGGGGGCGGGCGACGCCGCGGCGGCCTCGCGCGGGCACAAACACTTTATCTTCTGTCCTCAGATGAGTGGGTGGGGCGGGTGACCGGTGCTACCAGGCATAGCTGGCGGAAATCCGACCGCAGGCGGTGTGAAACCGGTCGGTGTCGACGAGCGCGGCGTAGACCTCGCGCAGGTAAGGAACAGCAGGAAGCCGGAGGTCATTGCTCGACAGACCCGTATCCGGGCCGAACAGCCGTTCGATTGCGCCTGCGATCGCATCCATACCCGCCAGTTGATCGAGCGCGGCGGGGGCGATGTCGCTAGTGATGCAATCGAATAGAACGTCGCGCCCTAGCAGCGGCAAACGCGCCATATCGTTGCCGGCCAATAGCTTAGCCAGCCGATGATCGGGATGGTTGGCGTCGACCAGGGCAGGTTTGACAGTTCGGAATTGAAAGGCCTCCTCGAAGCAGGCCGGTGTGAAACAGCGCGCAAACTCGCTTGCCTCCTCGGCGAGGTAATAACGGTTGAGACTATCGAACCAGACGTAGTGATACCCTTGCTTTGCGAGAAACGGCTCCCATGCCGGCCACGCTGGCGCAAGCGTGTAAGGTGCAAGCGCCTCCGCCACTACCACCTTCGGCCGAAAGCTCTGCCAGTCGCCGTTCAACAGCACCTCCTGCTCAGCGCCTTCGACGTCCACCTTTAGGAATTCGAACACGGGCGGCGCGTGCCGACGGCAAATTTCCTTGAGAGTCGTGACGGGCATCTCAATCGCTTGAGATGATTTTCCAAACTGCATTTGCGCCGCGCGGGCATGGGTCTCGATCATGGTCGAGAGGCCGTGGAAATCATTGACTAGATAAAAGGTGGCCTCGCCGACCGCAGCTCCGAGGAGAGCTTCCACGTGATGGTCGCGCGGCCGTACCGCTCGGCTAAGGCGGGCGAGGGAAGGGTTGGGTTCTACCGTGACGCCGCGCCAGCCCTCGAGATAGAACGCGAACGACGCGTTGTCGTAAACCGGATGTCCTGATCCGACGTCGATGTAGAATCCAGTATGTCGGCCGCCGAAGCAGCGCATGAGATGGAGGTCCTCGAAGCGCTGAGCATAAGAGATCGTCGGCTTCGGCATGAATCACATGTGCGATGGGCGCGACCTGTTGCGAGGCGCGGTAACTATGTCGGGCCCGGGTCTCTCATTTATCCAGCTCGTAGAGGCTATGCAGGGTGCGGACCGCAAGCTCGGTGTAGTTGGCATCGATCAGGAGCGAAAACTTGATCTCGGAGGTGGTGATCGCGCGGATGTTAATTCCCTTTTCTGCCAGCGCCTTGAACGCCTTGGCAGCGACGCCGGCGTGGCTGCGCATGCCAATGCCGATCACTGAGATCTTTGCAACGTCATTCGCGCCGTCCAGGCGCTCGTACCCGACGTGGCCCTTCGCCTTGATCAGAGTCTCTGTCGCCCGCTCATAATCGGAGGCGGGAACGGTGAAGGTCACATCGGTCGTCGCACCGTCGGCGGAGACGTTCTGCACGATCATGTCGACATTGATGCTGGCCTCGGCCAAGGGACCAAAGATGGCGGCCGCCACGCCGGGCTTGTCCTGCACGCGCCGGATCGAGATCTGCGCCTCATCCTTCGAGAATGCGATGCCGGTGACGACCTGCTGTTCCACTATCTCCTCCTCGCCGCAAATGAGCGTTCCAGGGGGCGTCCCGTGCGGGTCAATGTCCTCCGGCCTCTCGAAGGTCGAACGCACGAAAATGCGCACGTTACGCATCATTCCAAGCTCGACGGAGCGCACTTGCATCACTTTGGCACCGAGCGAAGCGAACTCCAACATCTCCTCGTACGCAATCCGCTCCAGGCGTTGAGCGCGCGGCACGACGCGCGGGTCACTGGTGTAAACACCATCGACATCCGTATAGATATCGCAGCGTTGGGCGGCGATCGCGGCCGCAATCGCAACGGCGGAGGTGTCTGATCCACCGCGCCCCAGAGTGGTGACGCGGCCGGTCTCCTTGTGCATGCCCTGGAAACCGGCGAGCACGGCGACCTCCTTGCGCTCCTTGAAACGCTTGATGAGTTCGGCGCCGTTGACGTCGAGGATGCGCGCTGCAGCGTGTGCGTTCGAGGTCAGGATCGGCAACTGCCATCCCTGCCATGAGCGGGCATTGACGCCTAAGCCCTCCAGAATAATCGCGAGTAAGCCGGCGGTCACCTGCTCACCCGAAGACACCACCGCGTCATATTCGCGGGCGTCATGCAAGACCGCAGCCTCGCGACACCAACCAACCAGCCGATCGGTGGTGCCCGCCATCGCCGAGACCACGACCGCGACTTCGTGGCCAGCGTCTACCTCGCGCTTGACGTGCCGAGCCACGTTGCGAATGTGCTCAATATCGGCGACCGAGGTGCCGCCAAATTTCATAACGAGGCGGGCCATAATGGGTTCGCGGACTTCTCCGGTCTGAGTCCAGGCGCGCTCTGCTTTTGGGCTGAGCCCGCGCGCGAAAAGGCGCGTATACATAACGGGGGAGGCTGCATGGCCGCAACCGCGCCTTTGGAGAGCTAGATGGCGACCAGGACGAAGCCGGGTTCAACCGTCGACGAGGCGGAGGTCGCGCATTTTTCTGCGCGAGCCGCCGAGTGGTGGGATCCACGCGGCAGGATGGCCATGCTGCACAAGTTCAACCCGGTGCGGCTCGCCTTCATCAAGCAGACCGCGTGTCGGCATTTCGGCCGCGACGAGCGGTGGCTCGATGCGCTCGCGGGCCTGCGGTTGCTCGACATCGGCTGTGGCGGCGGCATTCTAAGCGAACCGTTGGCGCGCCTGGGGGCTCGCGTGTTGGGGGCTGACCCCTCGCAAACAAACATCGAGGCAGCAAAGCTGCATGCAGCCGCGGCGGGCATTGCTGTCGACTACCGAGCAACCACGGCCGAAGCACTGGCAGACGAAGGCGAGCGCTTCGACCTCGTGCTCGCCATGGAGGTGGTCGAGCACGTGGCTGATCTTGCCCTTTTCATCGGCCGTTGTGCCGAGATGGTCCGCCCCGGCGGGCTCATGATCACGGCGACGCTCAACCGCACACTCAAGAGTTTCGCTTTGGCGATCATCGGCGCCGAATACGTGCTGCGCTGGCTGCCCCGTGGTACCCACCGATGGGATAAGTTCGTGACTCCGAACGAACTCGAAGCGGCGCTCGAGTCCCATGGGCTGCGCGTCATCGACGAGACTGGAATTATCTATAATCTTCTCGCCGACCGCTGGGAGCTCTCGACCGATACAGCAGTGAACTACATAACGGTCGCGGAACGCGGGCTTTCCTAGGACAATCCAATTTGCTCGACCCCTCATGGCTTTGGGCTCTCTTCACGATTATTGCTGCCGCCGCGCAAACCGTGCGTAATGCCACGCAGCGCGAGCTCACCGCAAAACTCGGCACCGTGGGTGCCACTCACGTGCGGTTCCTCTTCGGCTTCCCCTTCGCGCTTGTCTTTCTCGCCGGCGTGATGGTCGCACTCGGGCAAGGATTGCCGCGCCCGCCGCCGATGTTCTGGCCTTGGGTGGTCGTTGGGGCAGTCGCGCAAGTGGGCGCTACCCTGTTGATGCTTGCCGCCATGACCGACCGGTCTTTTGTCGTCGTCTATGCCTACATCAAAACAGAGCCGGTACAGGTTGCACTGTTCGGTTTGGTGTTTCTCGGCGACGCGGTGACGCCCCTCCTGGCAGCAGCCATCGTGACCGCCACCGCCGGGGTCGTCATGATGGCAATCAAGCGGGATACGCCGTCAAGCCTAATGGCCACGCTGCTCGGGCTGGCCGCTGGGGCGATGTTTGCGCTTTCCGCGGTAGGCTTTCGCGGGGCGATTTTGCGCCTCGACGGCTCGAGCTATGTCATGGCGGCGACGCTCACAGTCGTCGTCGGTCTCATGCTGCAATCAGTATTGCTCTCGTTTTACCTGCGCCTGCGCAATCCCGGAGTCCTTACGGTCATCATGCGTGCCTGGCGGCCGTCACTATCTGCGGGGTTCATGGGCGCGCTCGCCTCACAGTTCTGGTTCCTCGCGTTCGCGCTTGCGACTGCCGCGAGCGTGCGCACGCTGGCACTGGTCGAGGTGCTATTCGCGCAAGCGATTTCGCGATTCGCATTCGGGCAGAGGACGAGCCTCCAGGAAGGCGCCGGTATCGTTCTGATTGTGATCGGCGTGATACTTGTGCTGTGGGCGCAGTAATAGGGCGAGCCGTGCCGGCTGGGGCATAAGAGCCTCACGCGGTCCTGCCAGGGGATCGACTGATGCTGGCCGTGCGAGCCGCGCCACATCCCGCCCCGCCGATGAATCGTCTAATTATGCTCGTCGGGCAGCACCGGCAGCGGGTGAAATTCGATTCCTTCCTCGTGCAGGTCTTTGGCCTGCTCGGGCGTAGCCTCTCCGTAGATCGAGCGATGCTCGGTCTCGCCGTAGTGCATCTTGCGCGCCTCTTCGGGAAATTTGCGGCCGACATAATCGGCATTTTTTGTCAGGTGATCGCGCAATTCTTTCAACTTATTGCGGAAGTCGCGCTCCTGCGGCGTCATCATCGCGACCGGGGAGGGCGCGTTGGCGGATTGCTGCGGGGAAGGTGGCGTCTGCGGCGACGGCGAGGAAGGTGGCATCTGCGGCGACGGCGCATCGCGGCGCTTTTTCTTCGTCCCCAGGACGCCCGGCGCCATCATCGTCTTTTCCACCTTCACAGAGTTGCAAACCGGGCATGTGATCAGGGACGCCTTGACCTGCTTGTCATAGGCTGCCGAGTTTTGGAACCAGCTCTCGAATACGTGCCCCTTATCGCAAGCGAGCGTGTAGCGGATCATGAGAGACCCCGGACTGCGCGCAGATGGGCTGGCTCCGCCATAGGTTCGATGATCTCGAACCGGCGCCCGTGTTGAAGGGAGGGGATTTTCGCGCGCGCGGCCGTGACTTCGGCGGGATCGATTACCGCCAGGAGGACGCCCGGCTCGGTGCCGGCCTCGGCCAGAATGCGGCCCCAAGGGTCTACAATAAGGGAATGTCCAAATGTTTCACGGCCATTCTCGTGCTTGCCGCCCTGTGCCGCCGCGAGCACGAAGGCGCCGTTCTCGATCGCACGCGCGCGGATGAGCACATGCCAATGCGCCTCGCCGGTCTGCTTGGTGAAGGCTGAGGGAATGGCGAGAAACGAGCACCCGGCTTCGGCGAGCGCGCGATAAAGCGCGGGGAAACGCAGATCGTAGCAGATGGTGAGGCCGAGCCGACCCCAGGGCAGATCCGCCGCAACGCCGATCTCGCCTGGGCGGTAGTTGCGCGATTCGCGATAACTCTCGCCATCCCCGAGCTCCACATCGAACATGTGGATCTTGTCATAGCGCGCGAGGATGTCACCCTTGGGGTCGATAAGGAACGAACGGTTAACCGCCTTCTCCGGCAGCACCTTGATGGCCAACGAGCCAATGTGCAGAAAGATGCCCAGTTTGCGTGCAAGCTCGCGCAATGCGGCCAGCGTAGCGTCGCTCTCCTCGGGCACGATCGTCGCGAACAGTCGTTCGCGTTTAATCTCCAAGACGTTGGTCATCTCGGGCGTGAGGACGTATTCGGCGCCGGCGTTCTGGGCCTGCTCGATGAGCCTGATCGCGTCATCCAGGTTGGCCTGCGGCGACAGGCCCGCGCGCATCTGCACGAGACCGGCGGTGAACGTCGCATTAGCCGTGGTCATGCAGAGAGCCTTTTACCAATACCCGCGAAGGATCGTCCCGGCCAAGCAGCAAATCTAGCTTGCCCGCCCGATCGAGGGCGAAGAGATCATCATAGCCGCCTACATGGGTCGAGCCGACGAAGATCTGCGGCACGGTCGTCCGCCCGTTCGCCCGAGCTACCATGTCGCTGCGCCGTTTCGGATCGCCGCTCACGTCGACCTCATTGAACGCGACGCCCTTGCGAGACAACAGTCGCTTCGCGGCGTGGCAGTAGGGACAGTAGCGGGTGGTATAAATCTCGATCATGATGCGGCGTGAAAGCTTACCGATTACTTTATATGGGAGCGCGGCTCCCCGCCACAACCCGGGCGAACACCAGCACGTCGCCGCAGGTGGCGCCCGCCCGCAACAACGCGCGTGCGCAGGCGTTGACGGTCGCGCCCGAGGTGAGCACGTCGTCGATGAGCAGCAGTCTTCGCCCGACCACTTCGGGCCCCGCCGGCCGCTGGCACACGAAAGGCGCCCTGCACGTTTTGGGCTCGCTCGGACTTATCGAGCCCGACCTGCTGCGGCGTCGCCTTGACCCGTTTGAGAGCCCTATGTGCGACCATTCGGCCGCTCGCATTGGCTATGACTGGGCCAGCAGTGCGGATTGGTTGAACCGCCGCGCCCACTGGCGACGCCAATGCAGCGGCACCGGAACGAGCGCTTCGGCGTCGGCAAGGAGCTCGCAGCCGGCGCGAGCCATCCAAGCCCCATGGTCGGCGCAAGGTCGAGCCGATCGCCGTATTTCAAGCCATGGACGAGCTTACGAGCGATATCGTCATAACGCACCGCCGCGCGCGCGATCGTACGCGGGCAGTCGGGAGTTCGGTCATCTCCCCCTGCATGGCGGCATTACGCTAGCGTTTCGAATTGCCAACCTCAACGGCATCACAAATACCTCGAGGCCGGGGTTGCGCAGGATCCAGCGTCGTCTCTGCGCTCTCGTCGTGCTAATGCAGACCTGATGATTTCGCCGCATGCCGACATTTTCGACCGCGCCTGCCAGCGTCAACGTCGGGTACGCGCGGCGGCTCTGGGTCCGTCGACGTTTCTCATCGACCGCGTGGCCGAAGATTTGTCGGATCGTCTAGCGGCGGTACTCCGGCGCTTCGAACATGTGCTCGACCTCGGTACGCCGACGGATGCTGCGCGCCGGGCGCTCGCGGCAAGTGGCAAAGTTGGCACCATCATATCGGCCGATATGTTGGCCGGCATCGCGGCGTCCTGGCATCTGCAAGCCAGCGGCGGGGCATCGGAAGCAAGGCTCGTCGTTGCGGCAGACGAGGAGACATTGCCGTTCCGCGAAGGCTCATTCGATCTCGTTGTGTCGGCGCTCGCACTCCAGTTCGTCAATGATCTGCCCGGTACCCTCGTCCAGATCCGCCGCGCACTCAAACCCGATGGCCTGTTGCTCGCGGCGCTCGCGGGCGGTGAGACGCTAACCGAGTTGCGCCAAGCCTTTGCGGCTGCGGAAGCCGAGATCGAGGAGGGGGTATCGCCACGCGTCATTCCATTTCCAGACCTACGCGAGACGGGCGCACTGCTTCAGCGCGCGGGTTTTGCTCTGCCAGTGGCCGACATAGATCGGATCACGGCGCGCTACGCATCGCCAATTTCCTTGATGCATGACCTGCGTCGCATGGGTGCGACAAACGCCCTGCGTGAGCGTAGCCGGCGGCCGCTCAGACGCACGACGTTGATGCGTATGATGCAAATCTATGGCGAGCGTTTCGCCGATTCCGACGGCCGCATCCGGGCAACATTCGAAATCATCTGGCTGTCCGGCTGGGCGCCGCACGAGACCCAGCAGAAGCCGCTGGCGCCTGGTTCGGCGCGCCGACGCTTGGCCGATGCGCTCGGGGCGAAGGAAATTCGGCTGCCGCGCGACGACGATCGTTAGTCCAACTTGAGGCGCAGCCTAGCGGAAGCGTGTGGCGTCCTGCTTTGCTGTTCTTCGATTTCACAACAGCGTCATCAAATGAGCGATCAGCGGCTCGTCGGCGGGTGGCATCGAGTAGTCGCGCAATCGATTGGAACGTACCCATGCCAATTTTTGGCCTTCCAAGGGCGTCACCGTTCCCTGCCAGCGTCGGCATACATAGAGCGGCATCAGCAGATGGAAATCCGGATAGGTGTGGCTGGCGAAAGCGAGCGGTGCGAGACACTCCTCCTCGACAATGATTCCTAGTTCCTCTTTGAGCTCGCGCATCAAGGTGTCCTCGGGCCGCTCACCCGGATCGACCTTGCCGCCGGGAAATTCCCACAAACCGGCCATCGGCCTGCCAGCCGGTCGCTGCGCGATCAGCACGCGCGCGTCCGTGTCGACGAGGGCGCAGGCCGCGACGAGGACGAGCTTCACCTTCACGAGTTTCTAGACCGAGGCTAGGCCAGTATTGACGCTTGGACCGGATGACAGGCGTTCTCCCGTCGCAACATGTTGATGTACGGACTAGCACATCTCACGATGTCCATACGCCAACCGCGTCAGGAGCGATAATCGCCATTGATGGCGACATATTGCTTAGTGAGATCACAGGTCAGCACCCGGTCGCGACCGCGACCAAGCCCCAGCGCAACCTTCAGCGTAATCTCGGGCTTCTTCATCACTGCCGAGACCGCGGCCTCGTCGTAAGAGGGATCGCGCTCGCCTCGGTGAGCGACGCGGATGCCGCCGAACCAGATCGAGAGCCGGTCGCGATCGGCGCGCTCGCCGGCTTTGCCGACTGCCATCACGACGCGGCCCCAATTCGCATCTTCGCCGGCGATGGCGGTCTTGACCAGCGGCGAATTGGCAATAGACAGTGCGATTTTGCGCGCCGACGATTTCGACACGGCACCCTCCACGATGATCTCGACCAACTTGCGCGCGCCTTCGCCGTCGCGGGCCACTTGTTCAGCAAGGTTGGCGAGCACTGCGTCGAACGACTTGCGGAATGCCGGCAGCCGCGGATCGGATGTCTGTACTATCTTCGGCGCCCCACGCATGGCGGCAGCGCCGGTCGCGAACGCGAGCAGGGTGTCGGAAGTCGAGGTGTCTCCGTCGACTGTGACCGCGTTGAAGCTGTCGGCCACGCCTTGCTTGAGCAAGTATTGGAGCACGCGCGACGAGATCGGCGCATCGGTGAAGACGAAGGAGAGCATCGTGCCCATGTCAGGCGCGATCATACCCGCGCCCTTGGCAATGCCGCAGATGGTGACGGGCGCTGCGCCGATCCGCGCCATGGCGGCGGCGCCTTTGGGAAACGTGTCGGTAGTCATGATGGCCTTGGCAGCTTCGTGCCAGGCATTGGGCGCAGCGGTTGCAATCAGGCGGTCCATGACCGCGCCAAACCTATTCGCGTCGAGCGGTTCGCCGATCACGCCGGTGGACGCCAGAAACACCTGAGAAGGTTTGCATCCCGCGGCTGTGGCCGCAATGTTTGCCGTGAGTCTGGTCGCCTGGCGCCCGGACTTGCCGGTAAAAGCGTTGGCATTGCCCGAATTGACGACAAGCGCGCTAGCCGCGCCGGCTTTAAGATGCGCGCGGCACCAATCGACCGGAGCGGAGGGGCATTTCGAGCGTGTGAAAACGCCAGCGACGGCGGTGCCTTGATCGAACAGCGCCAGCAACACGTCGGTGCGCCCGGCATAGCGGATACCGGCAGCGGCGGTCGCCAGCTTGACACCCGCCACCGGTGGCATGTCGGGGAATTGCGCAGGAGCAAGCGGCGAGATGGCGAGTGCCATATGAGCGAACGCGGCGCTAGTCAGTTCTTCTCCCGCTCAGCCGCCTTGTCGAGGCGTTCGACTTTCGCGCTCTGGCGCAGCCTTGTGATGAATTCTGTTTGCGCCTTGCGCGCCAAATAGGCTTCGATCTGATCCTTTACCTTGTCAAATTCCGGCGGCTGTTTGGTGCGTCGGTCCTCGACCTTGATCACGTGCCAGCCAAACTGAGTTTTGACCGGGTTCGAGAGCTGTCCTGGATACATCTTGAAAGCCACATCGGCGAATTCCGGCACCATCTGCTCCTTGGTGAAGTAGCCGAGATCGCCGCCCTCGGTGGCGCCGGGGTCCTTAGACTTTTCCTTGGCCAGCGTAGCAAAATCGGCGCCGCTCTTGAGTTGCTCAAGCACGCTCTTCGCCTCGTTTTCGTCGTCCACCAGGATATGACGGGCGTGTACCTCTTCTTGCCCCGTCATCGATCGCACCGCTTCATCATAGGTCTGGTGCAATGCTTCGTCAGTGAGGGCAGTCTTGGCTTCCCGCTGCAGCTCATAACCCATCAGCAGCTTGTTGCGCAGGAAGGCCAGACGCCGCTTGAAGTCAGGATTGTCGGCGAGCTTCTTCTGGTCGGCAGCTTGCGTGACCATAATGATGTCGGCGAGATAGGAAATCAGATGTTCGCGTTTTGCCTCGGGCGATGTCGCCTGCATGTCGGCGCCCATGTCCTCTTCGGCAAGCGCCAGATCGCCCTGCGTGATGTCGACACCATTGACGCGCGCGATGACCGGGTCGGATGCGGAGGTCGGTGCTTCTGAGGATGAGTTTCTCGAGCAACCTGAGGCAGCCGGTACGATGAAAAGTAAAGCCGCGACTGTGGCGAACGCGATTGGCCGCCGGCGCGGCGCGGGACGGGGCAGCATGTTAAGGGGGGGCATGGCGGGATCCTGGATCGAGCGGCCATTGAAGGACGCGCCGGAGAGTTAGGTAAAACGGCGCTGCTTGGCAATCGCTAAGCGAGATTGTGACGAGAACGTGAGCGTCTGGTCGCCGATTGACAAGGGTGTGACCCCCTCCTATGTCTCCACAAGCCTGGCCGATCCGACCGCAAGCCGCCGCCGTTTGCATGAAAGACGATCGAAAAGCGCGGCATTTCCGCATCCCACGCCCATGGATGCTCGCAGGCACTGTTGCGACAAAAATCGTCTTCTGCCGTGGCGTTCCTCTCCGCCGGATTTGGTAAGGTACGGCATCAAGCCCTGAGAGGACGGGAAGGACTCATCGCATGATCGGCGCCATTGCCCGCAAGCTGTTCGGTTCTTCGAACGAGCGGCGCATCAAGTCCTATTTTCCGCGGGTGGCGACCATCAACGCGTTGGAGCCGCAGCTGGAGAGTCTCTCAGACGAGGCGTTGCGTGCCCGCACCGATGCGTTCAAGCAGCAGTTGGCGGATGGAGCGAGCCTCGACGACATTCTGGTCGAGGCATTTGCCACCTGCCGCGAGGCCGCCAAACGCACGCTTGGGCAACGGCACTTTGACGTGCAGCTCATCGGCGGGATGATCCTGCACGAGGGCCGAATCTCGGAAATGAAAACCGGCGAAGGCAAGACGCTGGTGGCGACGCTGCCGGTCTATCTCAATGCGCTGGCGGGACGCGGCGTGCACGTCGTAACGGTGAATGATTATCTGGCCAAGCGCGATGCCGAATGGATGGGACAGATCTATAATTTCCTGGGGCTGACCGTCGGCGTCATCGTCCACGGGCTGGACGACGAACAGCGCAAGCGCGCTTACGATGCCGACGTGACCTACGGCACGAATAACGAGCTTGGCTTCGACTATCTCCGGGACAATATGAAGTATCGGCTCGAGGACATGGTCCAGCGGGGGCACATCTACGCCATCGTGGACGAGGTCGATTCGATCCTGGTCGACGAAGCGCGAACCCCGCTGATCATCTCGGGTCCGTTGGATGATCGTTCAGAGTTCTACAATACGATCGACGCTTATATGCCGAAGCTCGAGAAGGCCGACTACGAGGTCGACGAGAAGCAGCGCACGGTGACGCTGACGGAAGTCGGCATGGAGAAGATGGAGCAGATGCTGCGCGGAGACGGTCTGCTCAAGGGGCACTCGCTCTACGACGTGGAGAACGTCTCCACCGTTCACCACGTCAACCAGGCGATGAAGGCACATAAGCTGTTCCATCGCGACAAGGATTACATCGTACGCAACGGCGAGGTGATGATCATCGACGAGTTCACCGGCCGCATGATGCCGGGGCGGCGCTATTCGGAGGGCCTGCACCAGGCGCTGGAGGCCAAGGAGCGCCAGCCGATCCAGCCGGAGAACCAGACG
>Ga0126369_10000210_pt1 | contig 37382 bp, 50 predicted proteins | sample PanSoiMetaPlot_1_FD_109646 | JGI IMG/M metagenome (GOLD analysis project Ga0126369, IMG submission 109646) | Tropical forest soil microbial communities from Panama - MetaG Plot_1 | ecosystem: Environmental > Terrestrial > Soil > Tropical forest > Bulk soil | place: Panama | collected 2016-02-17
GCGGCAGTTTCCGCTGCGATGTTTTTAAGGATCGTCACCGTTTTTTCGTCCTGGCCCCCCTTGAATCTAAAAAATTGAATGTGTCGCTGCGCGAAGCTGCGCAATGCGCGTCCTGTCATCATATCGAGCCGCGCCTTCTCGTGATTTACTGCAACCGGCGTTCGATCGCGCCGAAAAAGTCGATCATCCTTTGCTAACTCGACGGCGCATTCGCGACAAAAATTTATTAGCTCGCGATTATCACCCGGAATTCGAATAAGCGGCCGCGTGCCACCGCTCGCATTTTCCAAGCCCTTGATTTCAATTAAGCCCGCCTCTTCCGCTAGGCGCATAAGTTTTTTAGTCTGCTCATCCGCGTCTGCCATAGGTAGAGAACGAGCAATGTCAAAAGCGACGGTCGGGAAGGTTAATCGCCTACGCCTTGAATCACGCAACGATAAGCCCGGCCTGAATAGTGCAGACGTTTATCATAGTATTTCGAATCGATCGGCATTCGGGACCAGGCCGAGCGTGCGGCCGTCATCCCATTTGACGTGTAGCGTGCCGGCGTCGTCGATGAAATCCACCGTGCCGAGCTGGCCGGGCGTGAGCGGCGCCGGATCCGGCTCGTTATGAGCCAGGAAGCGGATTCGCTTGCCTTCTAAATTCGCCATTAAGCAGAGTAAGCGCTTTTCGCGCCGTTGGCGAGGATTCAAACCATTCCAGGAGCTCGAGCGCCGGCGCGGGATCCGCGGCCCTTATTCGATCGCGCGCGTCGAGCGCCTTAATGCAATCCTCGAGATTTTTCGCGCCGGCTGCCTCGATCGTGTCCGCCGCCGAGCTGAACGCCTTAACATTCGCGTAAGTAATCGCGGGCCTTAGAACATCGCGAACGGGCGCGAGCGTTATGATCGCGCGAGCCTCGGGATCCGGATTTAAGTAAAGCAATTTTTGGAGTCGCTTTCCGCGCTGGCAGCCAGGCAGCCGCGATAAGCGGACCGCGGTCGATGCTACCTGCCGATCGGCGCCGAGCATGACTAACACGCGTCGATTTGCTCTCGCGAATTCCCGCCAGTCATCAAGTGAGCCAACATCGATGCGGATTAGCGCGTGAATCGATCGTCGGCCGGAAGTGTAAATCGCCGCAATCGCGAGCGGCAACTGCACGAGCGCCGACACCCAATCGCGAGGATCCGCAAGATCGCTTTCCAGGCAAAGATAACGCCAGGCAGTAACGCTTTCCTCGCTTCGTCGGCTATTCGTGGGGACCCCTTGCGTGTCTAATTGCCGCGGATTCGGATGCCATTCGCCATCGACCGGCTGAATTAAAAACCAAACGCCGTTCGGCCCCGATTGCGGGATTCTTTCGCGCGGCCAGAGCGCTTGCCCCTGAGTTTGCGCATTCGTGAAAATTAAAACTTTTTCGCCCTTACGATAAAGCGTGCCGAGAAATTTCTCGGGCGAAACTCGATAGGGATTCACGAGGCTTCGATCCGCGAGCCAGGCCGCATCGATAAACGGCCGCCAACGAGCGCCGAATTTCTTTAGCTTACCTGGCGAAAATTCCGGCTTGGGCTCTATCGGCCGCGCCGGCGAGCTGCGCTGCGGCCGGCGCTCGAATTCTTCCGCCGGGAGCAGCCAGCCGCGCGGCCTAAAATTTCCGGCACCGTCAACGTCGGCGGCCGCATCGGCACTTTGCAGTTTGTGCTCGAGCTCCGCTTCGGTCCACGGCGGTTCGCATCGCTGATTGTATTCATGAAATAACGATCGCGCTTCCGAAACCGAAAAGTCAAAGCCTTTAATAAGCGTGCAGGCGACCGAAAAAGTTTGATCGTGACCGCCTTGGCCGCTTATTGCCGGCGCTGCCTTGCCGATGTAACGACGAGCAATCTCGTGAAGTTCAAGCATCCCTCACGACGTCATCCTCCTGCCTCGTGTTCCCCTAAGTCCAGTATGTCGCCGAATACCTTGGCGCGTGCTGCCAGAATTTTGTGATGCTTCGAAAGATCGTCCTGTAACATCTGCACTTCCTTTATGTGTTTGCAGGCTAACAGGTATGTGAAGGCGACCAGTGCGCCACCAATGAAAGCGTCTTTCAAGTCATTATGCTGCGGACTCCCTTCCTTCAGATTGTCGCCATACGCCTTGCCGATAAAAGTCTTAAACTTTTCTTCAATCATTATTTTTGCCTTTTCCCCAAGCCGCCAAGTTTTTTCGACAGGCGATTAAACTCAGGCGCAGCGAGCGCGAATCCAGTTTTCAGAGCATCGGAAATTCCTGGCTCGAATAACACGCAGAACGCGCAAAGCGCGCCAAGTAAAAACGCATCGAGAATTGGCATTTCATCCCTCACAAGTGCATAGCGCAGCTCTTTTTTTATTCTCTCGAACTTTATTCTCTCGAACGGTTGGCAGCCTTCGAAGTAGGATGAATGATTCGTTTTAAGCATCGTGAGAATTGCTTGCTTATCCGGCTCCGACATTTCAATTTGGTAGAGAAATTTCTCCTTATGTGTATTCATTTCCGAGCTCGATTGCCTTTTCGTTGCCGCGAATCATGTTTCCTTGCTATTGCTAACGTCTTATCGAAATTAACGCCGAAAATTTCGAGCCAGCGCCGATTCTGGACTGCGTCGTAGCTAAATCCGCCTTCGGCAATCACGAATTCCACGAGAAGCGCGACCAGGTTATTTAGATTAAAGCGAGCAAGCTGCTTCGCCACCGAGCCGCCAATCGGCAGCGAGTGCGCCTTCAAAAAATCCGAGTGCGCCTTACTGAATTCGATTTCGCGGTCGATCTGAAGCCGAAGCATCGCTGCAATCGTTTTTAGGCTCACCTTTTTCCGCACTTGCGCGACGCACGCCAGGATCGCGATTTTTTGCAGGTGCGCTTCGCCTTCGCGGCGTTTTTCCTGTTCTTTGCGCGTTTCCTGGTCTGCCGGACGCTCGCGCTGCGCCTTGAAAAGATCGGCGTGTCCATTCGCGCGCGCCGCAAATATGGCCTGCGATCGATCGACGAGCTCGTGCGTTTTCCCGAGCCGATCGCGCGTGACCGTTATTTTCAAGTTTGTGTTTTTTCCGATGAGACGCTGCCAGCTCGCATTCGAAGTAATTCCCGGCCGGAGATCCATGCCATCGGGACAATCCTCTAAATCGACGAGCTCGAGATATTGCGCGAGCTGATTTCCGGCGGGAAAAAGCTTCATGCTTTCCCGTCGTGTCGTTGCAAAACGCTTTTGCTCGGGCTTTGTGTGATTCGATTGCCAGCGCTCCCATTCCCTCTCTAGCTTTTTTTCGAAGCAAGTCGGATTGATGCAAATATATTCGCCTTGAAATTTCGCGTCCGGCTTACTTCGAAAGGGACAGCCGACACAAGCGCCGCCGCCGATGCGCTCGCCGTTGTCATCAAAATAAATTGGCACCAACTCGGCGTCGCTTCGAAGCGCTTCCGGCAACTGCCGAAGATCGCGAACGAATTGCTGATGAATCTGCAATTCCGCCCGCCTCGTAGTGAGCGGACCTTCCTGGTCCTTGGGATGCAAAACTAACTTCATGGCTTCGAGCCGAATCTTATCGTCCGGAATGCGCGCAATTAAGAATGCCGTCGAGGGTTTTAGACGCAACTCATCGACTTCCTTTTTCGCTTCACTCGGCAAATTACATAGCACCAACCGCTCACGAATGACCCGTTCCGATTTCGCGATTTGTTGCGCTAAACTCGTAAGCGTGAATTTTGGTTTCCCATCCTCGTCGAGTAGAGCGAGCGCTTGCTTATAGCCTTCGGCTTCCTCGATCGGCGTCAGATCCACCCGCTGAAGATTTTCAACGAGCTGAATTGCGATAACGTCGCTATCGCTAAAATTTCCGATGTAACAGGGCGCCGCTTCGATGCCCGCAGCCCTGGCGGCGCGCCAACGACGCTCGCCGGTGACAATCTCGAACTCATTCGTCAATCCATTCGAACATCGCACGAGCAACGTCGAGAGCGTGAAACCATGGCGCTTCATGCTTTCGGCGAGCTCGTTCTGCATTAGCTCGTCGAAATGCTTTCGCGGCTGCGTCTTACTCGGATGCAGATGCGTCAGAGGAATCATTACCGTTTCCGGCAATGTTTCATCTAAGATCTTCTCTGTTGTTTTTTTTCTTTCTCTTTCCATCGACGATGACGTGAGCGATTTTGGCGTTTTCGATTTTTATTGCCTTGCTGGCACTCTGAAAAACTCGCGCGGGATCGAATGCTTTTTTGCCCTGCGGATTTAAACGCGTGCCGGCGCTTTCGTTGAACAAAATTCACGACGCGTTGCGCCCGTAGATGTTCCGATCCGTGACTATCGCCCAGGATCTTTCCGCGCTCGCGAAGCCGGAGCCCCGTGAAGAGCGGCAATCCCATGTAGGCAAAAATCGCGTAGAGATTTCGCAGCACGTTTAATGGTTCCAGCCCATCCTGCGCGCAGTATTGCGCCACTAGGCGAATCGTCTCGACGTTTCCCATAAAGTGCTTGGAGCCGCCGAGGTCGATCATCTTATGGCAATTCGGGCAGTAGGTGGCTTCCTCGACCGAAAAAATTTCGTCAATCGGCGTGACCTCCGTTGCCGGTTCGAAGGATTCGCGCCGATATAGCTTTTGAAGCGCGATCGTCGCCTGCGCATCGTCCACGCGGGCCTCGAGGATTTGCCCGTTAGATCCGTTTCGCGACTGAATCTCGCTCATGCCGCCGCTCCCCCTAAACATTGCGAGCACTGGAAACGGGCGGGCCGTTCGCCGAGCCGATTCACGCGCTCGAGATAGTGCGGCCGGGGAAGCTCGCGCGCCGATCGCCGGCAGATTTCGCAGCGATAATCCATCAATAAATTTGTGGAGCTGAGAGTTACGCCGGATCGTTTATCACTTCGGTTTCGCATCAGTGGCTTATATCCGCGATTCGCCGGTCCTTCGGCGGCTTTGACGCTTTGGACTTCTCTCAGCTCCGTGTCCTGGCGCCTCGGCCCGGCACATGGAATTCGGACAAAGCGCAAGATTTGGCACATAAAATTGCGTTTCATTTTCCGCGTTTCGGTTCCTCGTAAACGCCGGCGCGCACTTCCAGGCCGAGCTCTTCGGCGATCTTCGTTAAGTCGTCGAGAATCGCATCGGCTTTCTGTAGAAACTTCCGATCAAACTCGATTCCCCAAATCTGCCCGCAATAATGCTCGAGTCGGATGATTTCGCCCTTTCGCAGAAAAGTCGCGATCGCGTAAAGATGACGAAACGCGAACTGCGTCGTCTGAAATTGTTTCGTGAGGCGCAGAATCCGCGTTTCGGGGACCCCGGCGCGGAGCTCGTCGGCGAATTCACCGGGATCGTTAAAGCGCACGGCGATCATGGCACGAAAGGTCGATCGTGTTTTTTCCCGTAGATGCAGCGAAAGCGCTCTTTTTGCTTAACGCGATAACGACTCACCGCCCCGTTGTGACGCTTTCGAGCGTCATCAGATAGCGGGCGAGCTCCCCGGACGATCCCTACGCGATCCTCGAGCGTTCCCGAGCGCTTCGTGGCGCTCTCGTCGAGCGCTGAGCGTGTGAACATGTGAACAGAAACGCGTGAACGCACGAATGCAGGACTCAATTCTCTCAAGGCTGCGACGCGAGTTCGACTCTCGCACGCGCTGCGGGCTCGTCCTCTCGTATAAGGCTTGCATAGCCCCACATAATGTCCTAAAGTGTGAACCAAATCCGTGAACCAAAATGTGAACCTATGAAAAAATCCGCACTCAAAAAACTGCTCAAAGGGATCGTGCTTCGGCGCGACACCTACTGGCTCAACGTCACCCGCAATGGCACTCGCCAATGGTTTAATCTGCGCACCCAAGACGAAGCGCAGGCGATCCGCAAAGCCGCCGAAATTCGCGCCACGCCGGACGTGATTCAAAACGGCGACGCACTTCCCCAGGTCGCCGAGCGTTTCGTCGCCGACATGGCGCTGATTCGTTCGCGCGGATCCCGCGACGGTTGGGCGCCGTGCACGGCCGGCACAAAAATCTATCGCTTGCGAAATTTCGCCGATTTTTTGGGCCACCATCGCACGCCCGAATCGGTGACGCCCGAGGATATTCGGCGTTTCTACGCTTACCGGCTCCGCAATAATAGCGCGCAGACGGCATACGGCTCTTACATGACGGTGCGCAGTTTTTTTAATTGGTGCGTCGAGCATCGACTCGCCCGCACAAATCCGTGCCTCGAAGTGCGCGTCGAAAGCCCCGAGCCCAATCCGCGCCAGGACTTTTGCGAGCCCGAGCTCGTCCGCCACTTGATCGACCAAGCGCCGCGCGATGATTTGAAATTTATTCTCTACTGCGGATTCCACTGCGGGATGCGTAAACGGGAAATCATCGAGGCCGTGCCGTGGTGGTTCGACTTGCGGCGCGGACACGTGCAACTGCGCAAGACGCCCACCATTCGCTTTAAAGATTTGGAAGAGCGCACGATCCCGCTCACCGAGGAATTTCGCGCGTGGCTGCGAGATTCCTACGGCCTCCGTGCGCCCTTCATGCTCCAACCCGAAGTGACTCGCGGGCAAAGCCTCTATCGTTACGAATTTAAAGTGCCTTTCATGCGCTACATGAAAGCGCAAGGCTGCGCCTGGGTGACGCCGCACACGATGCGCCACACGTTCGCTTCGCTCTTGGCGTCGATGGATCCCGCGCTCGGCGGCCCTAACGATTTGGAAATCGCCGGCTTTATGGGCATCGATCTGCACACCTATCAGCGCACCTACGCGCATTTGCGGCCGCGCCGTGGCGCGATCGATAAAGCTTTCGCCCTTACTCATGCCACTTCCTCCGCGGCGTCGTGAGCCATTTCGTATTCGAGTTTAAATACCTGCTCTTTCCAAACGCCGCGCCAGGTTTTTGGATGCTCAATTATGGCGATCGACACGCGGAAAGCGGCAATGCCTTCGCATATCGGCAGCACCCGCAGCCACGCGTCTAATTCAGTCACCGCATCAAGAGCAAAATATTTTACGCCATTCACGACGGCAATCGTCCTAAACTTCTCTCTCTTTAATCATGACGTCGGCTACGTTGTAAGCGTCGATGGCGCACTCCCGCAAATGATCCTGCCATTTTCCGGCGGCCGGCGTCCGCTTATTCATCAGAGCCACCATGATTCGAATCGCAAAATAATCGCGCAAAGTCATCCCGTCGCCGTTCATCATCTCGTCGCTGCGAGCGATGCAATTATCCTCATCGAACGCGATCGACTGCGGAAAAGCCAGTTTATGCGGCTGTTGGCTCATCATTTTTTAGGCGTGAGCGGCAGGGCAGCGTTTCCGACTGGCGTGATCCCAAACGAGGCCGAATCTCTGTTCTCTGCCGCTCATAAATTTTTCTCATCCTCGAATCCTTTCCACGCGTCCAATGCCGCATCTAACTCCCGGCGATCGTAGCGCGTCAACCGTTTTTTTTGCACGCGCGGCGCGACGAGCTGCTGCGCTTTTAGTTCCGCGAAAATCGCTTCGCCGCCGACGTATTCCTCGGCTTGTTCGGGCGAAAGCAAACGCGGCCAGGCGAGAACGGCGACCATAAAAAGCTTTAATATGCTGCCGGCGCGTCACTCGAAGTCCGTGAAAGCGATCGACCTCGCGCCTGCTCTTGCGCGTTCGCGAGCTCAGCCATCGCGTCGATGAGCGCCGCAAGCAGCGTCGCGCGGCGCGGCCGAATCACGATGCCCGGTCGTAAAACGTGCACGGTCCAATGAACAATCTTCCCCTGCTCGCGAGTGGGCCACACGCACGCGCCGTTTTTCTCGATCCATTCCAAAAAATCAATCGTCTCAACCGACATAAGCCTCTTCCTCGATTTTCGCGGACTCGATGATTGCCGCGTGACCGCCGCGACCGTTAGGCACGATGGAAATAATTCCGCGCCGGGCCCGGCCGGCGATTTCTTTCGCGCATAGATCGACGAAACACGCGCAGACGTTACAGCGCAGAACTTCGACAGCCAGGCGCTCGACCGCCAGCTTCCCGAAAACGCCGATAAGATCCGGCTCCGGCAAAGTCGTCATCCGTTCCAGAACGCCCCTGCAAATCGCGTTGCGAATCCGCAACTGTCGAACATCGCCGGCGCTTGGGGCCTCGTCCGGCGTGAGCGCTTTCCAGAGCTCGTCGCGATGCGCGAGATACTTTTCCACGAGCGCCGCGCTCTCTTTGAGTTGAACGACGGCGCTCATGGTTTGGCTCCAACACTCGGGATCGGCTCCGGGATTCGGATTTCGCCGTTTCCGAAAAGATCCTCGAGATAAATTTCAAGCTGCGCGCTTATGCTTCGCCGCTGCCGCTTGGCTTCCCGCTTCGCGCAATCGTGCGCCTTGCGGCTTAATCTCACTGAAGTTTTAATCTTACTCATTTTGACTACCATTTACCAATCCTCGCTTGTCAAAAACCGCATAAGACCAAAGTCCAATATTGCGGCCGCAATTTCTTGCACGTAGGATGTTGCCCTACAAACGAAAATCGCGAGGCCATGAACGAATTTCGCAAATCGCGAATTATTCACAATCGGCGCGCTGCGCGCCGGCTCTACGCAATCCTCGAAGAGAAAAGATGGACCCAGGACACTCTTGCGCGCCGGACCGGGATCCCGCGCAGCGTTATTTCGGCGCATTTCTCGGGCGAGCGCCGAATCACTGTGCGCCACATGAGCGCTTACTTGAAAGTTTTCAACGACGAGCGGCGCTTGCTTTTCGATGCCTGGCTCGAGGATAATTTTAACAACATCTAAAAAAGAATGGCTCCAAGACCCACTCGAAAAACATTGGCCGCGCTCAAAAAACTCGCCGCGGAACACGGGCTGAGCGACGTTTTAAAGAAATTCCTCGCGCGCCACCGGCGAGCCTGGCGAAAGAAAAAATCGCTCAGAAAAAAAATCGAGCGCGGGCTTCTCATCGCCGCGAGCGCCTCATTCATGCTCGTCTATTGTAAAGATCAAGGCTTACACCATTGCCGGCATTTCTGTATGCCGCACGTCTGCCCGCTGCGGGAAATTCTCCCCAGGGATTAACACGGTTGAAGTTTGTATTTCTTCCCGTCCACGTGCGCCGCTTTCCCAGGCCATAACTCGTAAAAATAAATCCGGCGCGAATCCCCGCTATTCGCGGTCACGTTCGGATTGAGAAGTTGCGCCAGGCAAATTGCCGCCTCGCCGGTCTTATCGCTCGGGCCAATTTCGCCCGTGACCGCTGCGTGATTTTTCCCGGTGTCAAGCCGCGTGAGCCGCGCCTGGCAGCCGAGCACGACCGGCTCCGGCATGGTTCGCACCTGGGGCGGGATCACGATGTATTTATCAAGGTCGGCATTCAGATAGGGATTGTAAGCCGTTGTATCGAGTGGCGTTTTATCGCCGTGATGATCGCCTGTGCCATCGGTGCAAACGTCCAAATCGCTGACGAAACAAATGTAATCGCCGGCCGGTGAAGTAAAGATCGGCACGCCGGCAATCTCGATCAGCACTTCCAAGTCATGTTCTTTAACGTGCGCCTTGCCTCGCTCACTTAGTTTCTTCGCCATTTAATGCCTCTAATCTTCCTTGTGCCCGGCCGCCTATGTAGCCGATAACCGCTCCCACAATCGCCATCACCACGTTGGCGATGGTTTCGGCGGCGGAACTCACATCCATTTCCGGCCGCCAAATCTTTGCCGAAATTACCCCTATCGTCGCGACGAGTAGTTGCGCCGCTACCGTAACCGCCCATATCAGAACCACGGTGTCGATCGTGTTTCGATTTCTCATGCGTGTTGCGCCGCGCCAATGTCCGGATAACCGATCGTCGGTCCGCCAAACGCCCCCCGCCCCGCCGCTCTAGCCGCTGCTAGGCCCGCGCTCGAGAAATCGCCGTTGTCCGGATCCTTCCAGGGATTCGCGCCGTCAGGATAAGTCACCTTGCCGACTTCCATTATCGGCCCTAGCACGTCATCATTAGTGTTTCCCATCGACTGCTTGCCATAGCCGTTGTTGTAAGAAATGCCAGGCGAACCGCTCGTGTTATCTATGCCGCGACCGCTCAAGAGAAAGTTGTTGTTAAGCATTATGTGGAAGCCTTGCTTGCCGTTTTGCGCGACGGCGATGCAGTCCCCGGCAATGCGATAAAAATCGCAGTTCTGCACGAATATCGTGCCGCCGCTTGAGCTACTGGAACCCAACACGCCCCTGCCGCACTTGGAAGCGATACAATTTATGATGAACATTTGCGTGCCGGTGGCGAGCCTATAAGCGTCGCCTGTGCCAGCAGGCAAACCAAGATTCGTCACCCAACAATAGAAACAACCCACTGGCGATTGCAGGCAATAAAAGCCGGCACCAGTGCTTAGGTTGCCTTGGTTGCAGCTATCGACGAGGCACTGATACGCGACGGCATTTATCATTTCGACCCCAGTGCCGCGCCCGTTGCGCATCGTGTTCCGGACTAACATGCCGCCACCTCCGGAAATCCTAAGCAAAGTAGAGGTTCCGGTGGTCGCAGTGTTTTGCCAAATTAGGTCGATAAGTGTCACCCCTGGGCTACCTTGAAAGACGACTTGCGGATTTGCCGTTGTGCTTAACTGAATCGTTGCTTGGCCGCCGTCGCCTTTCGTGCTGCCGTAACCCTGGATGACGGCGTTTTGCATTGACTCGTTAATCGCCGTGCTCGTGACATAGGTCTGGTCGTTCTTTATATTTAGGCGGACTTCATCGCCATTCAGATTCGTAAGGTTCGCTATGCCCGGCCCGCCTGCGCCGTCTATTCCGTTCGGCGCAAAAGGGAAAGTGCGCGAGCCACTCATTCCTTTCCACGCGCCGCCGACGCGGATACTTACAGTGCCATTGCCAGAGCCGGGCGCCGCACCGCAATAGCCAGGGCTAACGCTTCGCAGACTGATCGCGCCATTAGTCGCGTTCACGACGCCCGTAATTCTGGCGACGTAAGTCGTCTCAGTCGCAGCATTAGGATAAATGCTCGCGAACATCCCCACGGCCACGCCGGCGGCGACGGGATTACTCCCGTCAGCCGGCGTGTATGTAGTGGCCTGCACCCAATTCCCATTCGTGCAAGAATAGATCGGGCCACTCGATTCGCTTGAGCCGGCGTTAAGATTGGATCCAAAGGAATTGCAATAAAATTCCGTGAACAAGCCCCCAGGCGTGCCGCCTGGCGGCGGTCCCGGCGCGAAACCTACGGCCGGAACCATGACAACGCCTAGCCCTTTCACGCGAGGCATGATCCGGCCGTCCGGCAGGAGCTCAGGGAAAACGTCCGGCGTTTCAATCAGTAGGCTCTTATGAATAGCCGTTTCAATATCCCGGATTTTCTTCGCCATCGGCGCGAGGTAACGCGGCACCGCGATTCTTTTGCGCGGCATCATGGCTTGTTCACCTTAAGCACAACTCTGTTATCCGGTTGCTTGTTACTTCGCGTGCTCGCCGAATCCACGAGAAATCCGCGCTTAAAATAGCGTTGAAGCTGTTTAAATCTCTTCAGTAACTCGTTCATTTCGGCGTTATATTTTGCGGAATCGGCTGAATCTTGATCGTGGTTGTTTCTTTCACGTGTTGCATGGCGCCTGCCGGCGTCTGCTCGAATTGCGCGGCCGTGCCGACGTATTTAACCGCCGGACGCCACACGCTATCATCGAGAAACACGACCGCGCCATCCGTAACGGTAACGGCGCCCGTCGTGGGATCCGTCGTGGAAATCTGCGTAACGGCCGTGGTCGAATCGACGTCCAATTTCATCTTGCGCGGCGGCGTCATGCTGGCGTCAATCGTGATTAGCCCGTCGTCGCCAAGCGAATATTCGTCCTGAATAAAACGCGGTTCCGAGGCGAAATCTCTCGCCACATATTCGAAATTGAGCTCAATCGCGTGATAATCGACCGTCACTTTGTAGAGCGGACTCGCCTGAGCTCCTGTCGCCAGTTTGCTAAAAGTGATCGGATCGACGTTAATCGTGAATGAGCCGGTAACGGTGCATTGCCAGGCGCCGGAATTAGCAGTGCCTTCCGCCACGTTCACGATGACCGCGCTCGTTACTTCGCTCGATTGATCCATCGCCACGACGCGAATCAGGATCCATGGGGTCCCCACATTTCCGTAGGTGCCGCCCGGATTCGTCCCGAGCTGCGCGATTTTGTAAACACCGGCAAAAGGCGTGGCATCTGCCAGTAAGATGTGATCGCCGGCGCTAAGAGTAACTCCATCGAGCTGCGGCAAAGTATAATAGTTGCCCATGGCATCCGGATTCTCCTGGATCCCGTCATACCCCGAGTAAGTGCCGTGCGTGTAAGCTGGGAGCGTAAGCGTGCATATCCGCGCGTCGATGCCGCTCGTCGTGTTCGCGTTCGCGTAAATCGTAAATTCGACCGAGTCTTTTACCGTCGTAACAGGATTAAACGGCGTCGTGAAATCGTTGCCGCTCTGCTGCGTTTGCGTCCCCATCTGCGGGGTCCCCAATGTCGCCGGCGTTGCGAATCCGCCGCCGGTCAAACTCGCCGCAGGCGTGCCGCCATACGCTCCGCCATTAGTAACGTCGATGTAGCCTAGAAACCAATTAATGCTAAACTTCGCGCCCGTGCCGGTTCCGCCTGTTAGACTGGCAGGATTCGCCGGGATGACGGAATATTTTCCGGCATCCTGAATATGAAAAGTTTGAATCACCCCGCCCGCGACGCTATCCACTTTGAACTTTGCCACCGTATCGAACGTGCCGCCCGAGAGTGTCAAGATGTCACCGACGGAATATCCGGTCCCACCGCTGCCGCCGCCGCCGGTTATGGCGTTCGATACCTGTAATTTTGCCACGGCAGTTGCGGCTGTCTGTTGATCCCCGCCGCTAAAACTTACGCTAGGTGGCGACGTATAAAGTAGGCCGCGAGTAACAATCGGCACGGAAAGCACCGGCGCCGACGATAGCCCGGTGTTCACGAGCGCGCCCTGGCATAGCACGTCAATCAGGTGAACGCCTGGCCCTAACCCGTTCCAGATAATTTTCTGCGATTGCGCGGCCAAATAATCCAAACCGGCAAGCGCGTCCGTGGTTAATTGATTCGCAGCGACAAAATCGGTGCATTTAAGCGTGCGCGGCGGCGTGAAACCAGGATTGAGCGTGGCAAAGCGCAGTGTCGTCTCAATTAATCCCGCGTCGCTAATGTCCAACTCGAATAGATCCGGTCCCTCGGAAGTCGGCATGAGCCATAACCCCGCTTCGGTTCCATCGATCCCCACGCTCTGATTTAATTGCGGCATAACTTTAGATTTTCACTGGCGAGGTATTTTGAGCGATCGCTTGCAAGGCCGTGAGCTGTTGTTGTAGCACTGTTAGTTGCTCCGTTAATTGCGGTATTGTCATCGGCCCTGACGGAAATGTGAGCCCGCCTGGGAGAAGCGGCGTGCCAGCCGGTAATCGGCCATAACCAAAGAATTGACGTGTAATAAAACTAAAATCAGGCCTACCTGCCGCCAAACTTTCATAATACGCGAGCAAGTCGAGCATGTCTTGTCGTTGCTGCTTTTCCTGTAAGGCGGCGAGCGCGATACCTTTTTGTTGTTGTTGAAGGCTTGTAAACCAATCAACCGCGCTACCTGGTCCGCCTGGATAAATCTGTTGCGTGCCGCTAGTCTGAAACTTGAGCGCGTCGATCATGCCTTGCAGTAATATTGATGATAACTTAGCCGGATCGACACGTCCCGTTCTGACATCTGTGGCTTCAATCAACTGCGGAAAACTAAAGGGCGACGTGCCGAAACCGCCGACAACCTTACCTGCCTCGCCCAGCGCGCCCACGCCGGCGCCGCCGCCGCCTATACTTTCCTGAGTTTTCAGCTCCTCATTCTGCATCTCGAGCTGCGTGGTCTTTTGCTTTTCAATCGCGAGTTGCTCCGCTTCCTGATCCTTAATTTGCGCTTCCTTACTGTATTGTTCAGCGAGCGCGTTGTTACCGTCCGAGTAAGCTTTCGCGGCCTGATACCAAAGATCGGCAGCCTGGCCGAGTGCCTCGTTGATCTTGCCGCGAAACTCGTATTCGATTTGCGTATATTTCGCCGCCTCTTCCTGCCCGGCGAGCTTCATATCGAGTAACACGTTTTGCTCCTTTAACTGCTCCAACGTGTTCTGTTCCGATTCAACCTTGGCTTTTTCCTCCGCAGCTTTCGCGGCTTTTTCTTCCGCCACGGCTTTGTCATGCGCCGCGAGCGCCGTGTCTTTCTCTAGCGTGAGTTGAGCAACAAGCGCGCGATTAGTGGCAGCCACGTCGTTAAAGCCTTCTTTCTCGGCCTCTGCCACTACTTTTTTCGCGTCCTTAATCTTATTATCAAACTCGTATTCCATGCGGGCGCGCTCGGCCAGATCCTTTCGCCCCATCGCACGAAGCTGAATCTCTTTCGTTGCCTCCTTGGAATCAGCGAGCTCTTTATCGGCCGCGTCCGACATATCCTGCCGGAGCTTCGCTTCCTTCTCCGCATAATTCGCGGCGTCCTGCTGCATTTTATTCTGCTGGTCCGTGAGCTCTTTACGCTTTTCCTCTTCGGCAATAAGCGCTTTTGTGTGCTCTTCCTGGGATTTGCTAAGATCCATCCCTTTGAGATGCAGCGCATATAGCTCGCGCTCCAAGCCTTCAAGTTTTCCCTGATCGGATAACTGCTCAAAAGCTGCGTCGCGCCGTAGTTTTGCGAGTTTCTCTTCGAGTTTAATTTCCTCATCGATGCCAGCGCCGCCCCCGCCGGCGCGCGGGCCGGCCGGGCCGGGCTCTTCGCGTGGGGTCCCCGGCGGACCGGGCGGCTTCGGCTGATTTTCTTCCGCGTAATCGTTGACGCTTTTAATCTGTTCCTTCGCCGCGTTAGCCCACTCTTTCCATGCTTCGATCGCGCCGGAAAAATCGAAGTGAAGCGCTTTCCAGAGCGCTTGAAAATTTCCGATGCAAATGTCCACCGCGGCGATAACGATGGACGCGATGGCATACCAACCTTTTTGCCAGGCATCGATGACGATCACGAGCGCCGTGCCGAGATTCACCGAGACGGTTTGCCGAAACTGCTCTAATTGCGTGTGGACTCTATTTAAGCGCTCGACCGTGTCGTCGCTAAATTTCGCCATCGCAGCGCCCTGCTCCCGGATCGCGTCGGCGCCCTGTTCTAAGAGCGGAATCAGTTCCGTGCTTCGCTTCCCGATGAGAGTTGCAACCGCTTCGTAAGCGCTCCCTCGATCGCTGGCATTTTTGAAAGCGTCAGCTAGCGCCAACATTTTTTCGTCGCCCTTGAGCGAATAGAATTCCTGCGCGTCGATGCCCAGGCGTTGCAATGCGTCCGCTTGTTCCGCGCTGCCCTGCGCCGCCTTGTAAGCGTTAATCTCGACCTGATTCATCGCGCGCGCGACGAGATCCATGGGGAGATTAATTTCTTTCGCGGCGTTGCCGATCGTCTGAAGCTGCTCCGCGTCGATCTGGAAACGGGCCGCCTCGCGATGAATGTCCGCAGCCTGGTCTATAACGCTCTTAAAAGCCGCTACAATGCCCGTGACGGCGATCGTGCCGGCGAACATGCCTGAAATGTCGCGGCTAATGTTACTCGCGGTCTGCGCGCCCATGGCGCGCATCTCTTCAAAGCCGGTCCGGATCGCGCCCCAATCGAAACGCGAATCGAGATTAACGTCGGGCATTGCTCTCTCCGTTGCCGTTGCCGCCGGCATTCTTTTTGCGTTTACTACGAAGCGCGCCCTGCTTAATCGCTTCCGCGCGCGCTTCGCGCCGCGCTTCTGTCATGATGGAAATTTCCGCGCCGCTGGCTTCCTGAGCCGCGATGTTCGCCCAACCGACTTCGCCGGGTGAAAGCGACCAGAGCTCGCGGCGATCGCGCGGATGAAACCGGCGGAAAAGTTCCAACTCGAATATGTTCACCGGCGATTGGATTCGCTTGCTGTGTTTCATCGGGAAGGGAATCGGCCGGCTGGCATAATCCGCCATGTAAGCGCGGAATTTTCCGGCCTCTTGCAAGAGCGACAGTAACGGCGGGACGCGATTGCGATGACTCACGCGCGGCCAGAAATACCAGCGAAAAACGGTAAGCTTGCGTCGAAGCGCCATTCGCCAGGATGGACGCAGAACTTTTAACGGCCGCAACCGGCAAATTTCCGTGGCTAGATAGAGCTGCTTAAATATGGCGACCGAGCTCGGGCGCGTTTGCCAGGTCTGAAGAAAAAGATTCTGATTGCCTTCGAGTAACTCGAGATGCCAGTAGGAAAACGGGCGGAGCCTGCGACCTAGAACGACGTGCGCCGAGTAACCGCGAGCGCGCGCTAAAAGCGGCGCGCGCCTGTGAACCAGCGACTCGATGAAATCTCGATCCACATCCTAGGGAAGCATTTCGCCCAAGGGATCAATCTCGAGCTTGAGTTTATTTCCGCTAATGCCTCGGCCCAGGCTCGTTAAATTCCATCCGCTTGCTTTATCGGTATCGGGACACATCCCGCCGGGAGTCGCGGACGCGACGACGGGGACCCCGACCGCGATCGTGAACCCTGGCACAAAGGCGGGATCCGCCTTGCAATAGCTAATCGGCTGGCCCGTAGAGGAAGCGTGAAGCGCGATGCCTGCCACGACGTTAAGCGGCGCCGTGCCGTTGGCATCGTGAAGCTTAAAAGTTCCGTCGGTGTCCTTTGCCAAGACTTGCCCGGCGATGATGGCGACTCCTGCGACGCCGGTGGATTTAGTGGCTCTACTGGAAGCCAGAACGCTCGCGGGTGTAACGATATAATCAGCCATAATGAATTACGGGACGGGTGTTGTTTTTGTTAGGTCAAGATCGGGGCTCTGCCGTAGTGCGCATTGAAAATGCAGCGGCGGCTCGTCGTAGCCAATCGGATCCGCTTTCATGACAAGCCAAAGCGCGCCAGGCGTTCCCGGACTATCGACGCTCTCCTGAATTACCTGGCTCTTGGCCAAATCCTGCGTCGGCGGCGTCGTGATGAATTGCACGAGCTCGCAATCAACCTCGGTGCCGGGCCCGTAGAAATTCACATTAAAAACGGCGCTATTTGTGCCTTTAGTTTCCTTCGCCGTGAGCATGTCTTTTGGTTTCCAAGTGCCGGCAACAACTTGGTAGCCGTCGAAGCGCGGTGCGTTACGCGCAACCAGCGCATCGCCAACCTGGGAATTTAATACAGCCATACCCTGCGAATCAGTGTCAAATCTCCAAGGCCGCTTGCTGTTCTTTTTCCGGCATCGCCACCGGATCCAGGAGCGCGAGCTGTCGCCGAATCTCGCGCGCGACCTCTATCGCGCCGGCGACTTGCTCTTGCATCGTGCCTGGATGTTTTCTCTCGTCGTAGCCATACCGGCCGCCGAGCAGATGCGCCACGAGCAGGGCTTCGTCCTTATAGGGCGGTAATTTTTGCGCGCTCATATCGCCGGCTCCAATTCGAAATGAACAACGAAGATGTAGCTCGGACTCGCGATAAACGCGTTGCCAGTAGGAGAGCGCCCTTCGGCCGGCGGCTCGGCGTTCCAGGCGTCAAAGCCTAAGCCTTTCCAGGGACGATCATCGGGATTCGGCGCAATGTTGAAAATTTCGCGCAGACTTTCGTAATAACGCGGCGAGAAAAGCCGCAGAATAGCCGCCGCACGGCGCGAATGATTTATCACTGCCTGAGTGCGCGTTTGCACGTCGCCGATCCCGGCCGTGGCGAGCTCGAATTTTACCGGGATCATCGGGTAACGAAAACCGATCGCGCGGAAATCCGGGAGCCCCACGATGAACGCCAAAAAAGCGGTTGCATCATCGGGCAGATCGGTGGCTTCGTGCCCTGCCATGTAGAGAAAATCTTCCGGAAACACGTCGAGGAAATTCCAGACGCCGGCGGGATCGCTAAGTCCGCGCAGATAAGGAATGAGCGCTTTCAAGCCTTGCTCTAGCCCGAGCTCGATCGACGTATTTACTTCCACGCTCACGCCGCGCGGCCTTTCCTGGCGATTCGCTCAGCTCGCCCCTGCAAGCCGCGACGAATGGCATTAATCCGATATTGCTTCGCCTGCTCGACGCGCTGCTGCGTTGCGGCCGCTTCCGGTCCGGCAGTGTCCGGCATCGAATTGGTAAGATCGATATACATGGCGCCCTTTTTCGGATCGAAATTAAATGAGACGTGATAACGGCCGCCGGCGTCGGCTTCGTGTCGTTTAATCCAGGCAGGCGCCCACCCGGGGAGCGCGCCACTGTTAATCGCGCGCAACCCAGGAAGCCACGCGGCAGCGAGCGTGCCAATCTCTTTAAAGAGCCGCGTCCGCATCGCCTGGAATTTTGTTTTGGAAACATAAAAGGCGCGCGCGCCGCCGCCTCTGCGCCCCGTCGCGCCGCGGGACACTCTGCGCCGGCCGGCCTCCGATTTATGTCGGATTCGCGCGGCGTGAAACGCGTCCGGATCCTCAAAAGCAGGATTGAGTTTCGTTGGCACTCTCACCGGCGCGATCGGGACGGATTTTCCGGTGCGTCCCGCAGGAACTCGCGTAATCATGCGAAAGCCCTTAATCGTCACCGGCACAAAGCCCATCGCGAAAAGATCGCGGTTAATGGCAGACTGCCCCGATTGCAGCCCGCCCCGCTGCGGGCCGGCGTAGGGCGGCGTGATGAATACCACGTCGCGGACGAGCAAAATCATTTGCTGATGATATTCGTCCGCGAGATTCGTTCCGAGGGCCGCGCTCCGATGCACGATGCTCCGATTAAATTCTTCGTTACGCATCGTGATAACGAATTTCGGCAAGGCCATATTCGTGAGCGCCATTTCCTTAGAGAATGTTTGCGCACCCGATGACAAACTCGGGATTGAATGCCGTGTGCCCGAACTCGTCCAAGCGCAGGACCATATCGCTGCCGTCGTTATTCGCCTTTAAAAGCGTAATCACTTCCCCAAGGCGCGGCACAAACCCGCTCGATTTTTTAATGCGAACGACGGTGTCATGGATCCCGTTCATGTTCGCTTCCTCGAGCTGCTGCCGATCGCGGATCGGCGCGAAGTAACAGGCAAAAAGCGCCTCCGAATCCGGACTGCGAAACATCTGCGCTCCGCCGCTCTGGTCGATGCCGAAAATTTCCGCGCGAAAATCCGCGGCCGCATCCGCCAGCTCGCGCGCCTGGTCGCCAAGACTCATGCTACCATTGCGGCTTAATAATCTTAATACCCAGGATGACGAAGAGCACGAGCACAATCCCCCAGCTCGCGCGCGGCCACCAAGGCCACTCCGGCCCGGCAACGACGCCTAGCCCCCAAATAACTAAAAGCACCCAATAGATGATCGTTAAGAGTCCCATTCTTTCTCCTTTCGTTACGAAAATCCGACGCGTGTCGAAAAAAAGAAAAAGCGCCCCGGCTGCCAATCGCTAAAACAACCGAGACGCTTTTTATGCCGATGACGAACTTATTTTCCCTTCGATGGCGTCGGTATCGCCTGATCGCCTACCGGGACAAGGACGACCTGCCATCCGTTCTCTGGCGTCCAAAACGTTTTAGCTTCCCAATTCTGCTGCGGATCTGGTGGGTCAACAGGATCGGGTGGTGTGGTATCCGGTGGAATTACTGGCCCACCGCCCACGCTCAAGCCTGTGAGTGAAAGTGCGCCACTCACCACGCAATCCTGTGCTCCACCTGGGCTGACTTCGCCTTTTGGCGATTTGGTTAGGATTTTGCCTCTGATTGTTACTGGTATTGCTGCCATTTTACTTTTTTTCCTCTCTCTTGTTTTGGTTTACTGATCCCCGCGAAAAGTTTTATCCCTGCTTAATCGCTGTGATTATGTCCGCCTTGTGACTATTGGCTTTCAAAGTGATGTTTCTCTGAAGCGCCAGGGCCTTTAATTCCTCGACGGTGAGAAGATCCAAGTCGCCGCGCTGGACCGCGCGATGCTTCTCGATCGCGGCGATAATGTCCGCTTTCACGTGCGCGCCGCTCAAGTCCGCGCCTTCGCGCGCTGCCAGTTCTTTTAGCTGCTCAACGGTGTAATCCTCGAGATTTTCCTGAGTGGCCGCCGGCGCGCGCTCATCGCTAATCAGGACTTTCGCCACAATATCGGACGTCGAAATCTTCGGCTCGTGGTGATCCGGATGCGCTTCCCACTCTTTCCCCGCTTCCTCGGTCCAGTGTTTAATCGGCCGCGTCATCGGATTAACAACCATGGCAATGCGCGGATACTTACTTTCGTCGCAAACCTTCTGCGCTTCGTCGCCGTTATCGCCGAGATAAATCACGTCCGGCACTTCATAGGCCGAGGGAGTTTGATAGCCGAATACGAGAATCATAAATGTTTCCTGGCAGACAATTTTTTTACTTGCGGTCTGCCAGCGCCAACAATCTTTAGGTTTCTGTTACGCGGAACCCGGCGGGATCCATGACCGTGCCGGCAGTGCCACCCTGCTTACCAACCGCTGAGCCGAACATCACCGAGAAACAAAGTTCAAGGTCGAGTGTGAGTGTGTTCAGCCGCTCCAACGCCAGCACGGTTAGCCCGCTCTGCGGATCCGTTTGCGTGTTCACCGCGAGCGGAACCGGCACGCCGCGCTGCCGCGCCAGGTCAACCGAATCCGCCGGCAATCGGCTCGCGACGATGATCGCGCCGTCCGAGAAAAAGATGCCATTTAAAGCGGCGGGCCAGGCTGCGCTGTCCGAATATTCGGTGACTTCCGCGAAGCCTTGAATATTCGTGAGCGTCATTATCGGCGCGCCCTCTTGCCGCTGACCGAAGAGGAAGCTGCTGGCAACGACGCTATCGGCCACGAGCCCCGTCATGAATCCGCTATTCACTAGCCCATAACGAATCGGCGGCGCGCCGTTCGCGTTTAGCGCCGCAGTGAACGTGCGAAGCTTTGCCGCTGTCGCGTTTGCCTGCGTGCAGACGGTGGAATAACTCAAGTTAGCGGCGATGCACTTGGCGAGAATCGAATCAATCATCGCCTTCCCTAACACGTAAGCGCTCATGTTGACCGTGCGCGTGTATTTGTAACTGCGATCCGCGACAAGGTCGGCGGCGGCAAATTTGAGCACCACGTCCTGCCAAGTGTCCATCGTTACCGGCACGTCCGTTAAGAGGCCGCGCGCGCTCACCGGCGCGTTGAAATATCCCGAAGCGCTGTGAGTAACCGCCGTCGGGAGCGAGCCCACGTGCGCGATGATCTGCTGATTGAACTTCGCTTCCGCCGAGCTAAAATCTGTCGTGAAATATCTCAGCGCCGGCACCATCTTGCGAAACGCCTCGAAAAAGTCAGCGACAATTTCCGCCGTGGTCAGCGTGGTCGCGTATGCAAAGCCAGGCGCGCGATTCACCGTGAGCAAGGCGGAAACGCCGGCAATAAAAAGCGCGGCGCACAACGGCGATACTGGCAGGATTTGGATAAACGCAACGACGCACGTCACTGCGAACAACATCAGACGGATTATTTTTTTCATGGAAGTTTCTCTCTTTCGATGATCGCGATTGTCTAAGCTTTCCCTTTCCGTTTCGCGTCAAACTCGCGCAGCTCGTTCGCGAGCTGCCCGCGCCTTAAGGGATCCGTTTCCTTGTTTAACTTCGCCACTAACTCCTGGCGCTTGCTATCGGAATCCGCCGCGTCCGTTGGCGGCACATGCGCGGCACTGCTAGGATCTATCCCGCGCAGATTGCAAAGTTTTTCCAGGCGCTCGACGTTTTTATTCGCGTCGTCGCGCTGCGTTGTTAGCCCGGCGATCGTGGTCTTAGCCGTGCCTAGCTCGCCCTTCGTCTTTACGTGTTCTGTCTTTTCCTTTTCGAAATCGCCGCTAACCGCGTTGAATTGCCCTTCGATGCGGCTCTTTTCCGAGTTGGCGCTCGCGAGCTGGCTTGCGAGTTGCCCGCCGCGTTCGAAAAGATTTTTGATGTGATCGATGGCGCTATTTAAACGCGCCTCGATCGTCTCACCTTCCGGCTTCGGCGGCTCCGACGCCGTTTTTTCCTTCTCTTCAGAATCCTCTGCCGGCGGCTTCGGCTGCGTCGGCGCGGCTGCCGCGCCGGTAGCGGCGCCGGTGTCGGCAGTGAACATCGGCGCTCCGAGATTTAACAAGACAAGCGGAATCTTTTTCATGAAACCGGCGACAATGTCTAAATCTTGGGGCCCCCCGAGCGTGCGGGCACCCGCACGCTTTCCTAGAATCCCTGGAACGCGCGCACGGCCGAAGCGAGATCCTTCTCACACGCCGCGATGAAGCCGCGTTGCGCGGCCGTTTTGCCGTCAAACCATTGCCCCTGCATATCGTCGGGCGAAATTTCCGTGCGATATTTGGAGACGTTGCGGCGAATGTTCGCGCCGAATTGATCGACGAGCCCTTGCAAATAATCCCGCTGCGCTTGCGTGAGCGGCACCGATTCGCCGATCCCCTTGAGCTCGCCCGATCGAAACACTTCGAACGTGATTCCCATTTGCGCCCAAAATTCCGTGTCGTCCAAATAAGCGAGATAACTTCCAATGCAGCCGATGCCGTCGGCGTAATAGCCGGCCCGCAGCTCGCGGCAGGCAGCAACCGCTTCGTAAGCGGCGGAAGCCATATCGCAACCATCCGCGCAGAAGCCGTAACAAGGCTTGCGCTGATTAGCTGCTTCTATCACGTCGAAAAGTTTATCGCCGGCGATCGCGAGCCCGCCAGGGCTATCCACGTTAAACACGATCATTTGCACGTTCTGATCGCTTAGCGCCTGCTCGACGTTCTCCTGGATTTCGTTCGCGTCGCATATATCCAAGCACTCCGTCATCCACTCGGGCACGTTTATTAGGACCGCGCCGCAAACCGGAATCACCGCCACGCCGGCGACGATCTGCATTTCGTCCGTGTCGGTTTCAATTTCGCCGTTGCCATTTGGTTGCTCGTTTTTTAGAAGCACGCCCATGAGCCTGCCAATAATCGTGCGCGCGCGCAGCGCGTCGAGGTTCCACGGCGAGGTAATTAGTTTTATAGCGAGCCGATGGCTTCTCATTTTAAAAACTCCGCGCGTGTCGATTCTGCTTTTTGCCAGGCGGCGGCGCGCCCTTTCCGTTTCCGCCGGCGGGCTCAGGCACGGGCTGATCTGGCGGCGCCGGCGCCGGGCTCGCTACAATGTCCGAACCGGAAAAGCCTGCGGTCCTGGGCCACACGTCGTAGTAAGTAAAAGCCGTGTTGAGTTCCTTGTTAAAAGCTTCCAATTTTTTAACGCGCCGCTTCATCACTGCGAGGTTTTCATCCTCAACGTCGTTATCGTCCTCGCCCCAAAGCGCGTGATATTTTGAGATCGACATTTTATTTGTGCTCACTCGCTCATCGTAGAGGCGGCCGTCACGCCCCACGTCCACGGTCATATCTCGATCGGCGCCGATCTTGAACCGCCACCAATCGTCCGGCACGGCCGCTTTCACGCGCCCCGGTTTTATCATTCCGTTCCACACCCAAAACACCGGCCAGCGATAGAGGAATTGCGGCTTAAGCTGAAACTCGCGCTTGCCGTTTATAATCGCATTCACCTTTTGCAATAGCAGGCGAAGCATCGTGCCTTGCCTGCCGGACGCGATAAAAAAGACATACTCGGGCGGATACTCGGCGGCCCAGGCGAGCTCGCCCAGGATCGAATTCAGAAACTCCATGACGGCCGTTCCCGGCCGCGTCGATTCAAGAGTGCGGAACTTTGCGCCGTTGCGCAGCTCGGGCACAATCACGCGCTCCTGCTGATCCCATCCGAAAAAAGATTGCACGGTGAACCGGCTCGAGGTCGTCATCGCCGCGCCCGTCTCCTGGTCAACGGACGTCGCGGCCGGAATCGTTTCCTGATTCACGACGCGCGCGCCGGGAAGTTGAATCGATGGGCCCGGTCCCTGGTCGCCGTCCATCTCGATCGCGAAGCCTAACATTTCCCGCGAGAGCGTTCCGTTTGCCATCGCGCGTTTCACATCCTCGAAGCGAAACATTTTTTTGGCAATGCTCGTCGCGACCGGCATCCCGCGAAGCTGCCCCGAAACCATCGGATCGAAAAAGTGCAGCATATCCTCGGCAGGCACGTCCGTATAACTCATCGCGGATCCGCCAGCGCCGGCCGCCGAAAATGATGCCGTTTCCTTTTGCAGCACGCGATACATCGTCGCGCGGGAGAAATCGTCCGGAAGCACGCCACGGATCCACTTGGAATCTTTTTCTTCGTAGCCGCTATTTTCCACGAGATAACCAGGGACTAGGTGCATCGCCGGCAGATGCGACAGGAAGCCATTCGTCTCGGGCCGATCCGTCGAGCGAATGAATTGCCCGAAGCAATCGCCGTAACGGCGAATCATGATTCGCAAGAGTAGTTGCGCCGAATAAAAATCGCTCCGGCCGTCCATCGAGAAGCTGCGCGGATCCGAGTTAGCGATGTGAAAGGCTTCGGTCACTTCCTTGTTATAGTCGGGATTGCTGCTCGTCCAACTAGGCCATAAGCCGGTGCCGACTTCGTCGAGCGCGAGCCCGTTAATCGTCATCCGGAACGGCGGGCAGTTATGATAAAGGAAGTCGCCGCGCTCCTGGATCGCGTGCACGCTCATCCTGTCCATCTGCTCGGTCGGCGTAAGATTCGGGAAGTAAAACCATCCAGTCCGATAATCGCGCCGGTCCGCCGCTTCGAAATACGGCCACCAGAAATTTTTCGGTTGCGGCCGGTCTTTCACGATCGACACGCTCCCGCGCCGGCGCGGCTTCGCTTTGCTTACTCTCATAAGCTTAGTTGAATCACCGTGCCCTGAGCGCTAAAGGGCGCCGGCGTGTAATTAGGATCCTTTTCCGCAATCAACTCTTCGATCGCCTGGCCCACGAGCGGTTTCGGGAAACTATGCTCGCCGGAATGACTGCCACCCTCGGAAGCGCCGCTCGTAATCGTGACGGTTTGAATGGCGTCAGGCAGAAGGTCGAGCGCCATTTGCTTGAGCTCGCTTAATGTTTTCGTCCGGCGATAGACGGATTTTACATACTCGATTTTTTCTCGATCGGTCATGATGGTTCAACGGGATCTATGTCGAATGTGCCCGACACCGGCAGAACTTTTCCCGGCCATGTTAGCGTGAGACAAAACGCATAATGCCCATCAATCGGGCAATCGCCGTCCTGGGTGATGTATTGCGCGGACGTGCCGACGATCGCAATTTGCGGATCTAATGTGACGTCGAAAGATGTGCCGTCCGGCCGGAAAATCGAAAGCGCCATTCCTGTAATCCCGACCCACTCCGCTGCATCGAAATTATCGAGCTCGATGAGAAGCGGATAACCCCATTGTCCCTCGGCAAATTTACCTGTTTGTAAAACCGTGGGCATAATTTCCGTGGCTTGCTTCGATGAGCATTTCCCGCGCCGGCGGCGCTACATCTAGCTCGATGTCAATCGGCAAATCCGCGAGCACCAGGCATTCGCGATCGGGTGTGGTTACTTCTATGTTGCTGCTCACCGTGAAATCGGTTAGGAGCTGGCAAGAGAGCGAGGGCGGCGCGACGAGAAGAATCAACGCTTGCGCTACAAACGCGATCGCTTCATCGGAAATCGTGAGCGCGTCGTGGGTCGTTCTGAAAATCCCGACGGCGACGTGATCCACATGCGAGACGGCGGTTTCGCTGATCGTGAGGCTCTCCGCGCCGGCGCGAGTAAAGCCGATTCGCCGCGTCGCCGTTTCAGATGTGCTTAGCGCGTCGCTCCCGAAAGAGACGCGGCCCAGGAAACGCGCAGCGAGCTCGCTCGTCGAGAGCGCGTCAGCGCCGGCCCGAGTTAGGCCGCGAGTGCGCGACGCCAGCTCAGACGTGCTAAGAGATTCGCTCGTTGAGCGGACCGCCGCGAGTTTTCGCGCCGCCGCATCCGATGTGACGAGCCCATCACTCGCCATCCTAACTTTGCCGGTTAAAACCGTGGCGGTAACGGCTTCAGTAATCGAGAGCGCGTCCGAGCTCGAGCGCTTCGCCGCCAGCGCCCGCGCAGACGCGTCGCTCGTGCTGAGCGCGTCGCTCGTCGATCTTGATTGCAGAAGCGTGCGAATGACGAGCTCGGCCGTCGCGATGGCGTCCGCCGCCGATCGCGCCAGGCTAAGGATTCTGCTCGCGAGCTGCGTCGCCGAAAGCGCGTCCGCCGCCGCGCGGATCGCGGCCAGGATCCGGCCGGCTATCTGCGTCGCCGAGAGCGCGTCGCTCGCCGTTCTGCCGGGACCTTCGAGCCGAGTAGCCGCGTCGCTTGTCGCGAGCGCGTCGGCACTCGCGCGATTCGCTGCCAGGATTCGGCCCGCTGCGTCGCTCGTCGCCGGGGCGTCGCTTGCGCCTCGAATAAAAGTAAGAACGCGCGCCGGAATCTCGCTCGTCGCGAGCGCGTCGCTCGCCGAGCGCAGCGCGCCAAGTAATCGCGTCGCAACCTGAGCCGCCGAGAGCGCGTCGCTCGCCGCCCTGACCGAACCAATCGCGCGACTATTCGCGTCGCTCGTCATGAGCGCGTCCGAGCCCGATCTGACTTCCGCGATTTGCCGCGTAATGCTCTCGGATATTGTGAGCGCGTCGCTTGCGATTCGCTGCCTGCTAACTCCGGCCGTCGCCGCGTCGCTCGTTGCGAGCGCGTCACTTGCGGTCCGGAAGATCCCGCCCGCGACAATCGTGCGCGTCGCCGCATCGCTCGTCGTGAGCGCGTCGGAGCTCGTGCGATTGAAGCTTATCGCTCGAGCGGCCGCGTCGCTCGTCGTGAGCGCATCGCTCCCGGAGCGCAGCGCGACAAATAATCGACTCGCAACCTGAGCCGCCGAGAGCGCGTCAGTCGCCGAGCGCAGCGCGCTTGCTACTCGAGTCGCAACGTCCGAGCTCGTGAGCGCGTCCACCGCCGATCGCAGGAAAGCGCCAACGCGGCTGTTTGAATCCGCAGTCGTGAGCGCATCCGAGCTCGTTCGCGGCGCTTGTAGCTGGCGAGTGACGAGCTCGCTCGTGCTTAGCGCGTCCGCGCTCGAGCGGCTTAGCGCCTTGCCACCCACCACTGATTCGCTCGTTGAGAGTGCGTCGCTCGCCGCGCGTGATAGCGTGGCGATCCTGCTTAGAGTCTCGCTTAGAATCGGCGCCTCGGTAGGCGCACGATTAAATGAGCCTATGCGCGCAAGGGACTCGCTCGTAGTGAGCGCATCTGAGGTTGTGCCTATTTTGGGCGGTAGCGCTGCTTTTAACGCCAGGAGATACTGGATATAGGATGGCCCCGGCGATAATACTGCAACGTTCATCGCATTCGGGTCGCCAATTCCGACTGGCTTATTCGTCGCCCCTGCAACGGCTAATGTGCCGTCCATCACTATAAAGCCGCCGCCTGTGCCGGAGTTAGTGCTCGAATCAGCGCGAAGCGTTAATGCTGAATCAAGATAACCACTAGTAACAATGGCATTAAGGTTTGCGGCGTTACTGTCACGCGCATGGCCCAAGACGACTAAAACGCGAGTGTTATTGGTCAGCGTCGTTAGTGACGTAAATCCACCGCTGCCATTATCTAGCCAGTGAATATTGGTACTGGATTCAGCACAATTTGATTGCGCCCCCATCGAATCCCAAGGACTGCCACTCGTCGGACAACCACGATAAGCCAAAAGTTGCGCGATGGTGTGATCGCCGGTGTCAGCCACAGTAGGTGCGCTCTCGCTGGTTCCTGCGCGTTTCCAGAATACGGCAAGGTTATCTGCGCCCGCCGAAGCGGCAGTTCCAGTGCCTTGCGGCGAAGAAGTAATTTCCGTATAACCGCTCGGTGCAGTAACGGCTTGATTACTCGATTGAACAAACAGAATCAGAATATCGTTCTGCTGCAAACCTGCTGGCAGCCCCGGTGTAACTGCGCCCGTGCCAGCTTGAGAAGTTCCAGCGGCCACGAAAACCGGCGGCGTAGTAGGCGCCGCCTTGCTCGCGTCAACGCTCTCGCTCGTCGTGAGCGCGTCACTCGCCGGTCTTAGAAAATTCCCGGTCCGCGTCAGTGCCTCGCTCGTCGTTAGTGCGTCGGTGACTGTGACGTTCTTCGTTTTAACCGTTGTGATTGCTTCCGCCGTGTGCGGTGCATCCGCCGCTACGCGATTAAAACTGCTCGTTCTGGCAACTGATTCACTGGTCGTCGGCGCATCATTCGCCGTGCGAAATAGATTTTGCGTGCTACTAATCGACTCGCTCGTTGTCGGCGCATCGGTGCAGGTGCGTGAAAGTGATGCGCCGCCAGCCTGCTTAATCTCGAGCGTAAAGCATATCCACTGGCTAGTAGGGCTAATGCCACTAAGCGTCTCGGCTGAAAACGATGTTTTGCCGCTACCGCTATCCACTCCGTTCGCTTTGGCCGTTGCTGTCCGATTAGTGAGAGTGGCCGTGCTTCCGCTCATCCCGGCGCCGGTGGCGCTTCTCGCGCAGCCGAATCCCGCCACCCAACTTGAACCGCTTGTCACTTCCATCGTGAGCGCGGGATAAGTGAGCGTCGTGCCGCTTCCGTTTTGATGAGCAAAGCCGGTTCCCGGCGCTTGCGCACCGGAATAAACCATGCAAACCAGCGAAACGGCCCCCGTCCAGGTTCCGGTGCTCGTATCCCCGCCAGATGATATTTTATAGGCAAGAATCCCGCCTTGCCCCGTCTCACTGAATGTATCTATCTGCGTGAATCCGCTCGCCAGCGTTGGCGCTCCGGTCGTGTTGCTATAAGCGCAGACGAGAATTAGATCGCCATTACTCGTGCTGCTAATGGCAAGGCTCGTCTGATTAACATTCGAGACTGCCTGAGTGCGCGAAATCGCCATCGCGCGCCCTTTCCCGCTACGTCAACGTCGCCGTGCCGCCGTAGGCGACGGCTTGCTTTACGACGGTGTTTTCCAACGGTGAATTTCCAAAGGCGAAAAAGACGTCCGATTCGATCGTGCCGCCGGCTTTGTAGAGATTAAATTCCACGCGCTTCGTTCGCGCGCTCGAATCGTTCACTCTCACCCAGGGATAAATTCCGTTGTCGTCCGGCTGCCCTTCGAAGAGAAAGGCGCCGTCGTTGCGATCCCACGGCAACGTAAAAGCGCGGTTGACTTCGTACGGAAAACCGTATTGCTCGCCGGGATAATTGATCCCGGCGAATGTGACCTGGATTGATTTGTCCTTTGGCATTCTATCCGGAGAGCGTGACCGTTTCCGTGATCGTGAGCGTATCGCCGCTCGCTACGGTTGCATCGAGATTTAAGACCGTTTCGAAAAGCATTATGCCTGCTGCCGTCGGATTCGATGCCGTGAAAAGCGCCATCTTATGGATCGGATTCGTGGCCGGGCTGCCCGTGAGCGGACCGAACGCCACTTGCATCGTGTAAGTCGCGGCGCCGCCCGTATGCGCATAAGTTGCTTTCGTTCTATTAAGCCCGATGCCGCCGGTTTCTTCGCCGGCGAGAGTCGTATCCCCGGCCGCTGGCGCCGTCACATTTCCGCTTACACCCATGAACCGACCGAAGCAGCTCGGCACTAAAAGATAAGCGCTGCCGTTTGCCGGGACCGTGCCCGTGCCGTCGGCAGCCGTCCAATATTGATCGGTGACGATCGTTGTCGAAGAACCGCCAGCGCCGCAATTCGCATACACGAGCGGCGTCGTTAGTCCCGTTATCGGAAAATAAACGCGCCAACCGTTATACAAGCCGGCGGATCCGGCCAAGGCAGAGTCAGTGAGTAGCGTCGCGGTCGGCGCGCTCGTCGCCGTGCCAGCATGAAGCGTCGCCTGCCCAAACGAAGCCGCCCACAAATCGCGACCGGCGTTCGTCAGAAGATTCTGACTAATTCCGAGATCCTCCAGCTCGCCGTCCGGATGCGTTATCATCGCGTGAACGTCATTCGGCCCGAGCCGCAATCGCTCGATGATTTCGCGACCGCGCTTGATGCTAATTATTGCTCCGTCAAAAAGGCTAACCGCTTCGATTTGTGGTTTCATTTCGAGAAGCTTTTTCTGTCAAACGGGAGCGCTCGCGCTTCGCATCGCGCGAATCGAGCGCGCTCTTGAGTCGTGCGCGTTCGCAGAACGATTCCTAGGCGCGCGGAGCGCTCTAAAAGCGCGCTTCGCAGCTCGATTTAAGCGCTCGAAAGCGAGCGCTCGCGGGTAGTGTGGAGAGAGCGGGGAGCCCCCGAAAACGATTCCTAGAGCATCCTCGCGCGCCCTAGAGCGCTCCGGGGCGCGCTCTACGCTCGAAAGTAGAGCTGTCGAGCTCGCGGGGAGCGCTTCGAGCGACTTTTTGCTCTCCGCTCAGATAAACGCTCGACTAGGCGAAACTCGATTCGAAACGGGTCGCCCCACTTGAGCTGCGCGAAGAGCGCGGCGAATTCGTGCACGTCGTCCCAAAAGTCGCCTTCGCGCACGAGCTCGGCGCGGCCATAACCTTCCGGATCCGCCAGGAGCTCGCCGATCGGCTCGCGCTCGATGCTCAGGATTTCGATACGCGCCACCAGGATGCCGCCATACATCGGTTGGCGGTCGTAAGCGAGCGCGATATGCCCGACGGGAAACTTGATCGCATGTGAATCCGGCCAATCGCGGCGCGTCACAGTTTTTCGCCCCTCGAGGACCGCGTCGGTGAATCTGGCGAAGGAAATAATCATCTAATCGTCGGAGATTATCAGAAACATGCCGGCGGCGGCGAGCTCGCGCATGAAGCGCGGAGCCCGGCAGAAAAGACACACGACTCCCCCGCTCCACGTGCGCGCTCGTCTCCGCATTTCGAGGCGAAGCCCGAGCGCGCTATATTCGCGGAGTTGCTCGCGACGGAGCTCGCGGAGCATTTCGCCCCACGAGCTCGCGCGCGAGACTGAGCCATCCGGCCACCGGATTATTTTCACTAGCTTAGCTTATCCTACGCTTTTTAATTCGCCATCGCGATCAGTGAACCATCCAGGCAGGACGCGAAGCCCCGCGTAAAGCCCGATGCCGAAAAGCATCCTCGGGTTTGGACGATTCCGCGTAAGCGCGAAGTAATGACCACGCGGGGAGCGTAGAATATAGGGCGAGTCCGCGCGCTTCTCATCCGCCGGCGGATTCAAAATCGCATACTCGCGTCCTCGATGAACGATCGTTTTTCCAGTTTCGATGAATGTCGCGATTTCAGCGCGATCATTCTCGCTTAATTCGCGTTGGATTCCGACTCGAAACCTCATCGCCCACCACCTTCCACGTTGAGCATTAGCTGATTTTCGTCATCGCGCCTGGATAAACCCGTGAGAAGAATTTCCCACTTCACGAGTTGATCGAACATCGGACGACGATGATCGGCGGCGATTTCCCACGCTTCGCGTAACGCTTCGAGAAGCGCCGGCGCCGCGTTCGCGAGCGTCACCGCTCGATGATGCTCGACGTTATATCCGCGACCGTCCACGCTCGCGTCGAGCCCGTCGGCGATTATCTCGACGAGCGTCTTATTCATCGCGCACACGCGCTCGAAAGCGCGCGTGGCTTCGTTTCTGTTTCGAAACGTCTTGCGACGCTCGTTTCCTCGCCTCGTCATTTCCAGACGAAGCTTCGGGTTGATCTCGCTCGACTTAATGCCGCGCGGTTTTCTTCTGCACGCGACGTGATGACGGATTTCGCCGACATTCGTCGTTAAAATGACGAAGGGCTCTTCGTCCAGGATTGGCTCGCTGCAATAGGCGCAGTTGCCGTTTTTAGTTGCTGTCTTTTCCATTTGGTTTTTTTGCCCGTGTTAGGGAGTTGGCTCGTCTCCGTTTCTGCTGTTTACGTTGAAGCCGATCGGCTCGCGAGCGCGGCGACTTTCGCCGCCGTGTTCGCGTTTCGCCTGTCGGACTTTTCTCACTTCGTTGAGTAGAATTTCGTCGGTGATTTTCCACTCACTCGAATTCTCGCTCACGCTCGCGGCGTGCATCGCATTAACGCACACGTTGAGAATGTCGCCGCCACTAAGCCCGCGACTTTCTTCGGCGATCGTCGCGAGATTCGCGCTCACTTGCGCGCGCTTCGGCAGATGGAGCTCGAATAAGCGCTTGCGCATCGAGCGATTTGGGAGCTCGAATTTCACGTGCCGCTGAATCCGGCGAAGAATCGCCGGGTCGTAATTTTTGAAGAGATTCGTCGTAACGATGACGACGCTCTCGAAGCGGTCGAGCTCTTGCATTAGCACGTTGCGATTTTGATTAATCGACGTCGAGCAGGATTCGCTCGAATCGACGCGTCGCGATAGAAGCGCGTCGCCTTCGTCGAAGAATAGAATCGCGTCAGCTTCGCGCGCGGCGGCGAATGCCGCTTTGATGTGCTTCGCCGTGTCGCCGAGAAACTTGCTGATGATGCCCGCATAATCGACTTGATAAACGCGTTTCCCGAGCTCGTTCGCGATCGCGCGCGCTGCGCGAGTTTTGCCCGTGCCTGGGTCGCCGTAGAAGTTAAAAATACAGCGCCCGCGCTGCGGTTGAATCGCGTCGATGCCCCACACGCGCTCCATTTCTTCACGAAGCGCGAGCGCGCGAAGCCCCGCGCGAATGTCAGCTTTCGCCGACTCGTGAAGCACGAGACGGTCCATCATGTCGCGAAGCGGGTCGGGCTCGACGATGAAGCCCACCGCCGGCTCTTGCTCGCGCTCGCGACGACGTCGCGGGTTGCGATGATCTGCGCTCGTCTCCGCGTCGGCGGGAATTTCGCACTCGGCGCCTTGCTCTTCGGCGAGACACTCCGCGCGGCGAATCGTTTCGCACATCTGATCGTAGTCAGTTCGCGCTGGCATTATTCGCACCCCCCTTCGAGCTCGAACGCGCATTGATCGTAAAGCGAGGGCGCTTTCGTGTAAGCGAAGCCCCGAGCGCTCGACGTGTCGCGCTTCGGCATCGGGCGCTCTAAATGAGCGCGCCAGTTTAAATTCGATGCGTGATAACCCTTTAGCTTATGCCACTCTCCGAAGAGCTCGATGCCCTTGCGCGTGAAGCGCGCGAAGCGCGAGCGAGTGTCGCAGTTGAATGCACGATTCCCGACGTGCGAGACGAGCCACGCCATCGCTCGGGAATCGCTCCAGGGCCCGCTAGGAATCGTCGCTTTAAGGATGCGCGCTGCTTTATCGATCGTCGAGCGCCACGAGTACCATGTGCCGTTGTGAGCGATTACGCTCGACGCTTTCCCGCTTAGCGCGAGACTCGCGTTTCCCCCGACCGGGTACGGATGACAGAGCTCGGGTTTCGCGTTCCCGACTGTCGCGATTCTGAAGTGCACGAGAAACGGGCCTTTTTCGCGCTTCATGATTGCGTGAATCTCTTCAGCGCCAATGCCCTTTTCCCACCGGATGCGCTTCCCCTCGCGCCATGCGACGCCGCCCCCGTGCGGATTCGCGCTCTCACACGCTCGCAGAATCGCGAGCGAGATTTTCGTTTTATTATCAGTTGCTAGTGCTACGCACATTGATTTTTGTTGCCGGTTTTTTAGCGAGTTGGTTCTTCTCGGTTTTTTGGTTTTTTCTGCGCTCCGCGAACATTACTTCGCTCGGAGTTAGCGCGTCGCTCGACGTGCGAACGACGCACTTGTGCGCGCGATTGCGCGCGACGTATAGAATCGAATCCTCGCGCTCGTCGCCGCGCATTAGCGCGGCGATCTTCGCTTTGAATTCTTCGTTACTCATTTTCGTTTTTTCCTTTCGTGTTATTGAGCGAGCTCCATCGCTCGCTCGATGAAATAGCTTTTCGTCTCCGCGTCGAGCTCGAGCGCGTTAAGAAACGCGTCGAGATTCGCGCACCGCCCGATTTCGCGACGAGTGCTAATGTCGATTAGCGCGTCGAGAAGTTTCACCCAATTCGAAATTTTCTCCGCGTTCTGCGTGCCCTGATGCTGGCGAAATTCGATCGTGCCGTAACGCGGGAAGCTTGCGAAATTCACGGTCTTATAACGTCCCGACTGAGCGCGCGCAACGTCCTGAATCGTCGCGCAGTTTTCGATTTGTCGGAGCTCGAAGTCGTTCCACGGAAGCGCGAAACGATTATTGCGACGCGACGGCGCGAGAAGCGAATCGATGAGCGCTTGATTCGCCGTGTAGTTGCGAACGACGCGACGCGCTGCGTTCGCGTCTAAGTCGCGCGCTTCGATGTGCACGTGAAGCCCGCAACGACGATCGACACGCGCATTCGACGCGCTGAGCGCGCGACACGCGACTTTGATCTGGTCGTGCCCGACTTGACCGCTCATTGGCGGCGATACGAGCTCGCTCCCGCACGAAGCATCGCTCACGATCTTCCACGATTCGCGTACCGCGTGATTGTAGGACTCGACGTTCATCGCGATTCCGCCGAGCGCGCTCGCCGTGTTCACGACCGCTTGCGGGGTCGCGCCGTTGAATTCTGCTTCGACGCCGAAGCGACGCGCGCCGCGAGTGACGAATTGAGCGATTCGACGAGCGACGCGACGAGTAATGTTTCCGCTACTCGAAACGCTCACGCGACGACCGCTGCCGCCGATGTTCGCATTAATGTTCCATCCAGTCACGCGAATGATTTCCACCGCTTCGGCATTTCCTTCGCGCGCCATCCGGACCGTAGCGCGATAGAAGCGCTGACGGCATGGACGAGTCGCGAAGCTGAATCCGTTACTTGAAAACGTTGCGGGATTTCCGCATCCGCATCTGCATCTCTGAGTTTGATTTGGCATTTTTTTATTACGGGTTTTTTCGAGTTCGTTCGTCTCGTTTTTTTGTTGTGCTTCTAATCTCTGATGCCTCTCGCGTGGCGTCGAGGATTATTCCGCTTTTTTCGAACTTTTTTTTTCAAGTTCCTCTGAACATGACTCAGAGCGTTTCCTCTCGAGGAAATGCGACTTTTTGCTTTCCAGTCAGAAGAAACTCGAAAAAAAAATCGCTGAGGCTCTAAAAGAGAGTGACGCCCGAAAAGAGCCTCAACACTCTCTAAAAGAGCCTATAAAAAACGATGACACGACTCAGCGTAAGCGCGCGCGCTACTCGTGTCTGTGCCGATCGGCGATCTTGGAAATTCGATGCCGATGCGATCGCGCATAAAATCTGTGCGCTTCACTTCGACATAAAGAATCTGCTCGGCGCCGCGCTTTCGCGCCGCGCGCGCGATCGCGGTCGTAATCATGCGGTGAAATTTTAGCGGGCGATCGCCGTAAAAAAATCGGCACGTCGCGTCATCCGCAAAGTCGATGAGCTGCACGGCGCGGCCGTGTAAATCCGCCGGCATGTTTTCCTGGATCCACGTCTCCGCAATTTTCTTCGCGTTCTGATAGCTCACGAATTTCTTGCCGCGAGCGCGGGCCTCGACGGGCCTCGGGAAGCGCTCACGACTTCGGGATCCTAGCGCCGGCATGAATTTTCGTCAATCGCCGGCGTCGCGGGGTCCCCGCGTCCGACGTATCGAAACGACGCCGTGAGTCGATCGCGCGATTGCGTTTTGCGCAGATTTTTTTTCGTCTGCCCTGGCGCGCGACTCGGCTCGCGAATCATCTCCCAAAGCGCCGAGCGCGCGCGGTGGTGAATGAACGCCGGATGCGATGTGCTCGAAAAGTATTGGAAGCCCTGCGAGACGTGCAGCTCGGCGATGAACGCGCTGAATTTATTCCCGATGCCCGCGCCCTGGTAATCGGGAAGCACGACGCAGCGGCTCTCGCGCCGGGCCCGCTGAATTCCGAAAACTGGAAGCGTCGCCACGAATGCCACCGGCTTCTCGTTCCAGCTCCCGATATAGCAGAGCGCCGTCGGGTTAAGCTCGCGGCTCAAATAGTGATGGCCCCGAAAAATCGGCCAAGCACGCCGGTCGCAGCGATGAACGGCGATCCGGATTTCAGGATGTCGCCGAAGCGTCCGCCATTCGAAGCGCTCCGCGCTTACGTCGTATAACCAATCCGGCTGAAGCCAGTCGATTATGTCGTAATGACACGAAAGCGCCACGAATCGCGGTCGTAGCCTCCGTCTGATTGATTTCGCGATCGCGACCGAGCAAATCTTCGCCACGTCTCGATCGACCACGCTCGTAAATTCGTCGAACACCACGAGTGGCACATCGAGCAGGAGACAGCGCGCCAGCTCGCACCGAAATTTTTGCCCGTTACTGAGATGCGAGAAGCGCTTCAGCCAGTGCGGCGGCGAGCTCAGCCCCACGCTCGAAAGCGCGCCGATGATTTCCTTCCCGTCGAGCGATTCCGGAAAACAATCGACGATCGCCTTTTCGGGATCCCACTCGAAAGCTTCGTGAAAATAGGCGCCGCCGAAGAGCTCGCGGGCGACGACGCTCTTGCCGGCGCCGCTTTGTCCGACGACGAGCCCGACATTCCACTCGCGTTCCTCGATCGGCAGCTCAACATTCCACTCGTGCACGATCTCGACTTTATTCGGCACGTCGAACATCCCGCGCACTTGCTCGACGCGGAAACTCGGCGCGATCGCGCTGCGTTTTACAATATGACCACGCGGCATTCGTAGCCCTCGTCTGTGAGTTTACTAAACACGGCGCGCTGCTGCTCTTCATTCGCGCACTTAATCACGACCTCAAAACTCGCGTCGATCGATGTGGCTTTTTTGCTTTTCTTATCGGCGCTATTCACACGCGTCTTGCTCTTTTCGTCCGCTTCGCTCACGAATGCGCGCAGATCGAAAATCTCGTCGCTCCCGCAAACCTCGTTAAGTAAAGCGTTCAACTGATCCTCGACGAATTCGCCGCCAATTTCGCGAGAGTTTAGAATGACGTTCAATTTCTTTTCCTCGACGAGCTCCAAATCCACCGCTTTCACTTCCACGTCGTAATCGCCGCCGCCGCGCGCCTGCAAATTATCCGCGTCGAGAATGTCGAGACGCTGATGGCCGCCGACCAGGTTTCCCGTTTGCTTATTCCACACGAGCGGCACGACCATGCCGTATCGGCGCAGCGAAGTCGCCAGCTTATTCCGGCGCGCTTCGCTAATCGTGCGCGGATTATATGGCGCCTTGTGAATCTGCGAGCGCTTAACGATGAGCGTTTCGGCCGTCGCGATCATTCCACCTGGACCTCGTGCTCCGGCGCCTTCCGCTCCCGTGTCGAGTAACGCCAGCCGACTAGCATTAATTTTACGCAGTCGCCGAAATGGTTCGGCCGGCCGGCGCATTCCCATTCAAAAAATCCCTGCGCGGTTCGTTCCAGGCGCTCGGCGCAGAGCTCGTCGATAAAACTTTCCGCCTCGCCCTGGCGCCGGCGGTCGACGTCGATCGGCACGAGCAATTTCGGCGCACCGTTTTTAATTCGGTCGATGTAGAGCTCGCTCTTAAAATCGCGATCGTTGAAAGAGATGAGTCCAAAGTCTGCCGGGTAAAGCCCTTTCGGAAATCTGCCCCAGGCAAAGGCGCCACGGGCCCGCGCGGATCCGCCGCCGCCGGCGCACGGGATTAGCCGGCCGCGCGATCGCAGACAAGCGGCATAGGTATCTTCCTTGCGATATTTCGCGTCCACGAAGCCGTAGGAAA
>Ga0126369_10000211_pt1 | contig 37352 bp, 39 predicted proteins | sample PanSoiMetaPlot_1_FD_109646 | JGI IMG/M metagenome (GOLD analysis project Ga0126369, IMG submission 109646) | Tropical forest soil microbial communities from Panama - MetaG Plot_1 | ecosystem: Environmental > Terrestrial > Soil > Tropical forest > Bulk soil | place: Panama | collected 2016-02-17
CGGCCGCCTCGCCGATACGTTCCCGCCGCCGTTTCCCAACGACCAGGCCGCGCGCGCCCGCTACAACGCTGTGCCGCCCGATATGTCGGTGATCGCCAAGGCGCGCGGCTACGAGCGCGGCTTTCCTCGCTGGGTCGGGGACGTATTCACGCAGTACCAGGAGCAGGGCGTCGACTACATCACCGCGCTGATGCAAGGCTATAAGGACAAGCCGCCGGCAGGCGTCACCATTCCATCCAGCAGCTTCTACAACGAATACTTTCCCGGCCACGCCATCGCCATGCCGCCGCCGCTCACCGATGGCCGCGTCGAATATACCGACGGCACGCCGGCAACAGTCGAGCAATACGCCAAGGACGTTTCCGCCTTCCTGATGTGGACCGCCGAGCCACACCTCGAGGCCAGGAAGCGCGTCGGCATGCAGGTGTTCATTTTCCTCGTCGTGCTGGCCGGGCTTCTCTATTTCACCAAGAAGAAGGTATGGCACGAGGTGGAATTGCATCCGGAGGAACTCAAGCCGCGCCCGCCGAGCGAATATCCGCGCGCGTGAAACAATCCCATGACGAAGGCTGTGCTCGGCGTCATTGGCGGCTCCGGCATTTACGACCTGCCCGGGCTCGATAAGGCGCGGCAAAAGACGATCAGGAGTCCGTGGGGAGAGCCGTCGGGTCCGCTGCGCATCGGCGAGATCGCGGGCTTACCTATCGTGTTTCTATCGCGGCACGACAAAGGGCACAGGCTGTCGCCGTCCGACATCAACTATCGCGCCAATATCGATGTGCTCAAGCGCGCTGGCGTGACCGACCTTGTCTCGCTCTCGGCCTGCGGCTCCTACAAGCAGGAATTGCCGCCTGGCACCTTCGTGCTGGTCGACCAATTCGTCGACCGCACCTTCAACCGGCAGAGCTCGTTCTTCGGCAAGGGCTGCGTCGCCCACGTCTCGATGGCGCATCCGGTCTCACCTTTGTTGCAAGACCGCATCGCGGCCGCCGCCCGCCTGGAAGGCATCGATATCGTGCGCGGCGGCACCTATGTGTGCATGGAAGGGCCCCAGTTCTCCACCTACGCCGAGAGCATGACCTACAAGGGCCTGGGCTATTCCGTCGTCGGCATGACCAATCTGCCGGAAGCGAAGCTCGCGCGCGAGGCCGAACTCTGCTACGCCACCGTCGCCATGGTCACCGACTTCGACTGCTGGCATCCCGACCACGATGCAGTGACCGTGCAGGACATCATCGCCGTGCTCGCCGCGAACGCGGACAAGGCGAAAGCGCTGGTTGCACGGCTCGCCCGCGATCTCCCGCGCGAGCATGAGCCTTGCCCGATCGGCTCGGATCGCGCGCTCGACACCGCGCTGATTACCGCGCCGGAAGCGCGCGACAAGACACTTCTCAGGAAGCTCGACGCGGTGGCGGGGCGGGTGCTCAAGCCGAAGCGCTAGTAACTCCCGTAGCCCGAATGAGCCTGAGCCGCGGCTATCGCCTCGCTCATCCGGTCTACCGGTCGGCTACGCCAGGCGCTTCGCAATCTGCCGCGCGGCAATCGCGCCGCGAGCGAGCGCGGTCGCGATACAGGGTTGCGCGGGATTGGCGACGTCACCCGCCGCAAACGCCCCGCGGCGAGATGTTTCCATGTTGCCATCAACGACGAGATATCCGCGCGCGTCGGTGGCGGGCGCAAGCTCGGCAAGCCAGGGCTCATCGGTGTTCGGCCGATAGCCGAACAGGAGAACCACATGGTCCGCTTCAATCTCGCCGCCGCCGTGGAGCCGGACGCTCACTCTCGAAGCGGCGTCGTCGAGCGCCTCCACCCTGCGCCCCGCCATCACCTGCACCTGTCCGGACGCCTGATGTCGGCGTAGGCGCTCAACCAGGAGCGGTTGCGCCCTCGGCGATTTGGAACGCATGACCACAGTTACGCGCGCGCCTTTCTCGGCCAGCATGCGCGACACATCGAAGGCATTATCGCCGCCCCCGATCACGGCCACATGCGACCCCAAATCGGCGCCAGACTCACCGACCGCGCTCGCACCGAGATGCAGCCGACCCGCCGCCGCCATTCGCCTCGCGTTCTTCACCCCATCGAGCCATTCCTCGCCCGCGAAACGCGTACCGGTCGCGATCACGATTGCTGGGCTCGACAGGGATAGCGCCGCTGGCGTGCCCGAGGCATCGAGCCGCCATCGTTCATTATTTTCGCGGCGCAGGCGCTGTATTGTTGTGCCGAGCCACGTTTCGATCCCGAGCTCGCGGATATGGACCGCGAAGTCGGCGGCGTTCTCGCGCGCGCTTTTGCCGCGCTGCCCGAGCAGCCACTCGTTGGGATAGGGGCTCATGCGCGCCATGCCGCCGAGCGCGCTTTCCTTTTCGATGATGACCGGGTGCAGGCCGTAATTGTGCAGCCACAGCGCGCAGGACATGCCGGCGGGGCCGCCCCCGATGATCGGAAGGACCGGCGGCTCGCTAGGCATATCCGTCTCCGGTTGCGCGCGGCGCCATGGTTCGTCAGAGTGGGGTCGCCACTCGTGCGGTTTGCAATTTCTCAAGACTAGACCTTAAGCCCCGTTTGAGGCGAGACGCCCATGGTGAGCATGCAGTTCGAGCACGACCTCAAGGACTCGATCCGGTCCATTCCCGACTATCCCAAGCCGGGAATCGTGTTCCGTGACATCACCACGCTGCTCGGCAACGCGCGTGCGTTCCGCCGCGCGGTGGACGAGCTGGTTCAGCCCTGGGCGGGCATGAAGATCGACAAGGTCGCCGGGATCGAGGCGCGCGGCTTCATCCTCGGCGGGGCGGTGGCGCACCAGGTCTCGGCGGGTTTTGTGCCGATCCGCAAGAAGGGCAAGCTACCGCACAAGCGCGTGTCGATCGCCTATTCCCTGGAATACGGCCTCGACGAGATGGAGATGCACGAGGACGCTGTGGAGAAGGATGACCGCGTCATTCTAGTGGATGATCTAATTGCAACGGGCGGCACGGCGGAGGGCGCGGTGAAGCTGCTGCGCCAGTTGGGCGCACAGGTGCTCGCCGCCTGCTTCATCATCGATCTGCCCGATCTCGGCGGCGCCGCGAAGCTGCGCCAGCTCGACCTGCCGGTGCGCACGCTCATCAGCTTCGAGGGTCACTGAGGCTGTTGCCCGCTCCTCCGTTGGCGCCGAACGGCTACTTCCGGTGCGGTCCCCACGGACCCGGCTCGGTGTCGGCCGGCGGCGGCGAGCCGAGCTCGACCGGCGGCCGTTGCGGCAGGAACGGCTTGGGCGCGTCTTGCGCCTCGCCCCATGGGCCGCTTGCAGCGCTTTGGTCGGCAGGCTCCGTTTCCGCCTCGCCCGTCGCTTCGCCGGGCGCGGGCAGCGCGAGTGGCCCCGGATCATGCCCGCCGGCGAACTTCACCAGCGCCGCCACGCGCGCATCGACCGACGGATGCGTGTCGAAGATGTTCGAGAATCCCTCGCGCGGATTGTCGATGCACATTTCCATGACCGCCGAGGTCGCGCCCGGCAGCTCGCCGCGGCCTTCGATCTTGCGCAGCGCCGCGATCATCGCGTCCGGATTCTTGGTGAGCTCGACCGAGCCCGCGTCGGCCAGATATTCGCGCCGGCGCGACAGCGCAAAGCGGATGACGATCGACAAGATCCAGGCGAGCGCGATGAGCACGACGGCGATGAGGATCGCCACCCCCGCGCCCCGGCGGTCGCCGCCCTCGCGCCCGCCGCGCCAGCGCAGGCCGCCTTGGAACAGCAGGCGGAAGACGAGTTCGGCGAAGAAGGCGATCACGCCGGCGATGATCACGGCGATCACCAGCATGCGCACATCGCCATTGCGGATGTGGGTCAATTCATGGCCGAGGACGGACTCGATCTCGGCGTCGTTGAGCGAATTGAGCAGGCCCGAGGTGACGGTGATGGAATATTGCTTCTCGTTCATGCCGGTGGCGAAGGCGTTGAGGCTGTCATCCTCGATCACCTTGAGCGTGGGCATGGTGATGCCGCGCGAGATGCAGAGGTTCTCGAGGATATTGTAGAGGCGCGGCTCCTCCTGCCGCGTCACCTCGCGTCCTCCCGTCACCGCGTCGATCATGCGCTGATGGAATTTATAGGCGATGAGGATCCACAGCGCGGTGGCGAGCGTCGCCCAGGGCGCGGCGTAGAGCGCATCGCTCAAAGCACGGCGCAACAGTTCGTCCGGCGGCGCGTCGATCGTGAGCGCCTCGCCGACGAGCGCGCCGGCGTAGACGAGCAGGTAGACGAGGAAGAACAGGCCGACGAGCAGCGCGATCGAGCGCCGCTTGTTCGATTGGATGTGCGTGTAAAGTCCGTAAGCGGCCATTCCACGTCCCTATCATTCCGGGGCGCGCCGAAGGCGCGAACCCGGAATCCATACTCGCAGCTGTGGGTTATGGATTCCGGACTCGCCGCCGCGCGGCGCCCCGGAATGACACGTCAAAACTTCACCTGCGGCGCTTGCTCGAGCGCCTTGCGCTCCTCGACGCCAACGTCAAAGAAATCCTTGGGTGTGAATCCAAGCGGGCCCGCCAGCAGCACCGCGGGGAACTGCTGGATTCCGGTGTTGTACTCCTGCACCGCGTTGTTGAAGAAGCGGCGGGCGGCGGCGATCTTGTTCTCCAGATCCGAAAGCTGGCTCTGCAGCTCGCGGAAGTTTTGGCTGGCCTTGAGGTCGGGATAGGCTTCGCTCAATGCGAACAATTGCCGCAGCGCCCCGGTCAGAGCATTCTCGGCGGCGGCTTGCGCCGCCACGCCTCCCGACTGCGCCGCAATCGCGGTATTGCGCGCCTGCACCACCGCCTCAAGCGTGCCGCGCTCGTGCCCGGCATAGCCCTTCACCGTCTCGACCAGGTTGGGGACGAGATCGTGGCGCTGTTTCGTCTGCACGTCGATGTCGGAGAACGCCTGGTTCACCCGCTGGCGCAATGCGACGAGCCCGTTGTAGATCGTGATGATCCACAGCACGAGCACGACGATCAGGCCGATGACGATCCAGGTGACGACGGTGGAGGACATACATGGCTCCTCGGAAGGTTATCGCCTACGTCAATCTATGGTGCTGCAAGGACGAAGGGAAGCGGCGCGCTGAACCCTGCGGAACGCGACAGCGCACAAATCGTTGCTTTGAACGGGACTGGCCCGGCGCGATGATGAGGCGAGGATGGCAGTGAGTATCCCTGTCGCGCCGGACGCGACGGCGCAGGCAAGCGCGGCGATCGTCACGACCGACATTCCGGCGCGACTCGATCGCCTGCGCTGGGGCCGCTTCCATACCCTGGTGGTGGTCGCGCTCGGCATCACCTGGATCCTTGACGGTCTCGAGGTGACGCTCGCCGGCGCCATCTCGCCCGCGCTCAAGGAGAGCCCGCACCTGAAATTTTCCAACGCCGATGTCGGGCTTGGCAGCAGCGCCTATCTCGCCGGCGCGGTGCTTGGCGCGCTGTTCTTCGGCTGGCTCACAGACCGGCTCGGACGCAAGCGGCTGTTCTTCATCACCCTCGGCGTCTATCTCGTCGCCACCGCCGCGACCGCGCTATCCTGGAATCTGGCGAGCTTTGCCCTGTTTCGCTTCTTCACCGGCGCGGGCATCGGCGGCGAATACACCGCGATCAATTCCAGCATCCAGGAGTTGGTGCCCGCGCGCTATCGCGGCTGGAGCGATCTCGTCATCAACGGCAGCTTCTGGATCGGCACCGCGCTCGGCGCGGCGGGCTCGCTGGTGCTGCTCGATCCCAACGTCCTGGCGCCGGATTTGGGCTGGCGGTTGGCGTTCCTGATCGGGGCTGCGCTCGGCCTCGTCATCTTCCTCATGCGCCTATGGCTGCCTGAATCGCCGCGCTGGCTGATGACGCACGGCCGCGTCGAGGACGCCAAGGCGGTGCTCGATGGCATCGAGGCCGAGTTCCGCGCCCGTGGGCATCGGCTTGCGGACGAGCCGCTGCCAGCCATTCGCCTCCGGCTGCGCCGCTCCACGCCCCTCGCCGAAGTTGCCAACACGCTGTTTCGCGTCGAGCGCCGGCGCACGCTTGTTGGCCTGAGCCTGATGGCGGCGCAGGCGTTCTTCTATAACGCGATCTTCTTCACCTATGCGCTAGTGCTGACCGACTTCTATGCCATCCCCGCCGATCACGTCGGCTGGTATCTGCTCCCGTTCGCGATCGGAAATTTTCTCGGGCCGGCGCTGCTCGGACGGCTGTTCGACACCGTTGGGAGGCGACCCATGATCACCTTCACCTACGCGCTCTCCGGGATATTGCTTGCTGGCGCGGGCTATCTCTTTGCGGTCGGCGCCTTGTCCGCGACCGGCCAGACGATTGCCTGGATGGTGATCTTTTTCTTCGCCTCTGCCGCGGCGAGCTCGTCCTACCTAACTGTCAGCGAAATCTTTCCGCTCGAGATACGCGCGCTCGCCATCGCTTTCTTCTACGCCATCGGTACCGGCATCGGCGGCGTCGCCGGACCCTGGCTGTTCGGCGCGCTCATCGATACCGGTTCGCGCTTTAGCCTGTTCGTAGGCTACCTCTTCGGCTCTGTGTTGATGCTCGCCGCGGCATTCATCGCGGCGCGTTACGGCGTGGCCGCCGAACGCAGATCGTTGGAAAGTATCAGCCGGCCGCTCGCCGCTGCCGAGTGATAGCCCTCGGCGTGCTAGGCCCGTCTCCCGGAGGGCAATCCGTCGTTGCCGGGCTTGACCCGGCAATCCATCCCCCTTGAATGAAGCGCGTTTCTGCGATGAATGCCCCGGCGGAGGAACCGAGGGGAGCTGCGCGTTGGTGTGAGGCAAATGGAGCAGGCATCCGACTTCGATACCTACAACGCGCGCCAGATATCCGCGCGCAAGCGGCATATCCGCGACCTCGCCGACGCGAGCGCGCCCGCGCGTCGGACCTGGCTCGCGCGCGGCGCATTCTTCCACGACGAAGACCTCCTCTATCTGAAGTTTCTCATCCCTGAAGGCGCGCGTGTGCTCGAGCTCGGATGCGGCACGGGCGATCTCCTTGCCGCGCTCAAGCCCTCGTTCGGCATCGGTGTGGATTTCAGCGCCGGCATGATCGCCGAGGCGCGCAAGACGCATCCCGACCTCACGTTTGTTGCTGGCGACGTCGAAGACCCCGCTTTCCTGCGCTCGCTGCCTGGGCCGTTCGACGCGATCGTGGTGGTCGACACGCTCGGCGCGCTCGAGGATTGCCAGGCCATGTTCGCGAACCTGCACGAGCTGTGCACGCGCGAGACCCGGCTCGTGGTCGGCTATTTCTCGCACCTGTGGTATCCGGCGCTGAAGCTCGCCGAGGCGACGGGCATGAAAATGCCACAGCCTCCGCAAAACGTGCTCGCGCCTGCCGACGTGCGCGCGCTCGCCGCGCTCGGCGACTTCGAGGCGGTTAAGAACGAGACGCGCGTGCTCGTTCCGCTGCGGCTGTTCGGGCTCGGCCGGCTCGTCAACCGCTTTTTGGCCCCACTGCCGCTCGTGCGGGGGCTTTGTCTGCGACACTTCACCGTTTGCCGCTCGCTGCGCCGCCCCGCTGAGGTCAGCTCCGCGAGCGTCGTCATTCCCGCGCGCAACGAGCGCGGCAACATCGAGCCGGCGGTCAAACGCATCCCGGCCTTCGTCGAGCAGCTCGAGATCATCTTCGTCGAGGGTCACTCGAAGGACGGCACGTGGGAGGAGATCGAGCGGGTCGCCGCCGCTTATCCCGAACGCAACATCAAGGCCATGCGCCAGCCGGGGAGCGGCAAAGGCGACGCGGTCTTTGCTGGTTTCGACGCCGCGCGCGGCGACGTCCTCATGATCCTCGATGCCGATCTCACGATGCCGCCGGAGCAACTGCCGAAGTTTTGGGAGGCGATCCGCTCCGGCAGGGGGGAGTTCGTCAACGGCTCCCGTCTCGTCTATCCGATGGAACAGAAGGCGATGCGCTTTCTCAACCTGGTCGCCAACAAGGCATTCTCGGTGCTGTTCATGTGGCTCCTGTCGCAGCGCTTCACCGACACGCTCTGCGGCACCAAGGCGATCTGCCGCTCCGACTATGCGCGGATCAAGGCGGCGCGCCGCTATTTCGGCAACTTCGACCCGTTCGGCGACTTCGAGCTGATCTTCGGCGCTTCGAAGCTTGCGCTCAAGGCGGTCGAGATCCCCATCCGCTATGCCAGCCGCACTTACGGCGAGACGCAGATCTCGCGCTTCCGGCACGGCTTCATGCTGCTGCGCATGGTGCTGTTTGCATTCATGCGCATCAAGGCGATGTGATGCAACGGGCGGTCTCCACTCAGCTCGCTGATCACCGCCGCGTCTGGGAACGCAAGGCGGTGCTGCGCGTCGTCTACGAGGATTTCTACGACCGTATCGCTGCCGCATGCGGCGCTGGTCTTACGATCGAGATCGGCGGCGGCATCGGTAACTTCAAGCGGCGGCTCGCCGACGTAATGGCGACCGATATCCAGTGCGCCCCGTGGCTCGATTGCGTGGCGGATGCGCAGCGGCTTCCCTTTGCCGACGCCTGCGCCGCCAATATCGTCATGGTCGACGTGCTGCACCATCTCGAATTTCCGCTCGTCTTCTTTCGCGAAGCGGCGCGAGTACTGCGGCCGGGTGGGCGCGCGCTTATGGTCGAGCCAGCGATCACTTGGGGCAGCAGCTTGTTCTATCGCGTGTTTCACCACGAGCCGGTGCGTACCTCCGCCGACGTACTCGTCGACGGCGTTCCCGATCCTCGCCGCGATCCTTACGAGTCGAACCAAGCGATACCGACGCTTCTCGCGACCCGCGACCGCGAACGGTTCCACTGCCTCTTTCCCGCGCTGCGCATCGCATCCGTGCAATGGTTCGCGCTCGCGGCCTATCCGCTGAGCGGCGGCTTTAAGCCGTGGGGCCTCATCGGCGAAGCCGCGGCGCGCCGAATGTTGCGGATCGAACGCGCGCTCGAGCCGATACTAGGTCGTCTTACTGGATTTCGGATGCTGTTAATCGTAGAGAAATCGGGACGCCCGTAGGGAACCAAGCGCACTTGCGCCGTGTTGATTCACATGTCTCCTGATATCGACCACACAACCGAGGCCATGGAGAGGCCTATGGATTTCGAGCACCGCGAACGGCTGATCAGAACGGTGGAACTGATCGCGGAGACACGCGCGGAGATTTTGCAACTGCGCAAGGAAATCAAGCTCGCCCGCAAGACGCTCGACCACTCGCAAAAGCTGTTGTCGCGCCACAAGGTGTTTGTGCGTCCTGCCGCAGGCCAGGCGAAGGCGCTTTGAATTTATTAGCGCTTGGCGTAGCTTGGCGCATCCGCCCGCCCGAAAAGGCATTTCCCCTTCCCGATGGGGGAGCCGATGGATAGGTCCTTTCCCATTGTCGGCGTGGGCGCCTCCGCCGGAGGCGTCGAGGCACTGGAATATCTATTCAAGGCCATGCCTCCCGAGCCCGGCATGGCCTTTGTCGTCATCACTCACCTCGCGCCCAGACGCGAAAGCATGCTGCCGGAGATTTTGGCGCGCGACACGCGCATGCCGGTACTGATCGCGGAGCACGACCAGCAGATCCATCCCAATCATGTCTACGTGGCGCCCGCCGACAAGGTGCTCGATATCAGCAAGGGGCGCCTCGGCGTTCGCGACACGGCCGAGCCCCACACACGCACGCCGATCGATTCGTTCTTCGCCGCGCTTGCGGAAGATCAGGGCGAATATGCCATCGGCATCGTGCTCTCAGGCGCCGGCAGCGACGGCACGCTCGGCATCAAGGCGATCAAGGAACACGGCGGTCTGACGCTGGCGCAGGCGACCGATCATTCCGGCCCTCGCCATTCCAGCATGCCCGAGAGCGCCATCGCTTCCGGTCTGGTCGACTTAGCGGTGCCGGTCGAGACGATGCCGGCACAGCTCGTCGCCTATGTGAGGACCTTCGACATCCTTGACAAAGAGGTGGATAAGGACGAGCACACGGAGGCGATTCGCCGGACGATCTGTGCCATTCTGCTCGATCAGACCGGGCACGACTTCGCCGGCTACAAGACCCGCACGTTCTATCGGCGCATCGAACGCCGCATGCAGGTCCTGCAGATCGGGTCGCTTTCATCATATGTGGAGCGGTTGCGCCAGGATCCCGGCGAGGTCAACACGCTATTTCGCGATCTCTTGATCGGCGTCACTAATTTTTTCCGCGATGCCAAGGCATTCGAAGCGTTGGAAGAGCTGGTGATGCCGCGCTTGTTCGAGGGTAAGGGCCCCTCCGACATGATCCGCGTCTGGGTGCCGGGCTGCGCCACCGGCGAGGAAGTCTACTCGCTCGCGATCCTGCTGCGCGAGCAAGCCGAGCAAAACAGATCGCGCGCGAAAGTCCAGATTTTCGCCACCGATATCGACGAGGCGGCGCTCGCGGTGGCGCGCGCCGGCCGCTATCCCGACACGCTGCTGCAGGGTGTCTCGAAGCAGCGGCTCGAGCGCTTCTTCACCTCCGAAGGCACGAGCTACGTCATCAACAAGCCGACCCGCGACATGTGCGTGTTCTCCTCGCACAGCGTCGTGCGCGATCCGCCGTTCTCGCGCATGGATTTGATCTCCTGCCGCAACCTGCTCATCTACCTCAATAGCGACCTACAGAGTCACGTCATCCCGATCTTCCATTACGCGCTCAAGCCGCAGGGCTACTTATTCCTCGGCACGTCCGAGAACCTCACCCAGCACGGGGATCTGTTTGCCGCGGTCGACAAGAAGAGCCGGGTGTTCCAGCGGCGCGAGGACGGGGCTGTCCTGCCGCATCTACCGGTGCTGCTGCGCCGGCACGGCGGCAGTGGCGGCGGTTCGGCCGAGAGCAGAGAAGGGCCGCCGGGACGTTCGCTGCATCAATCGGTCGAGGCGCGCATGCTCGAGCGCTATGCGCCGGCCCACGTCGTGGTTACCCGGGAAGGCGACGTCATCAATTATTCGGCGGGGACCGGAAAATATCTCGAGCCGCCGCCCGGGCGGCCGAGCCGCGCGCTCATGGCGATGGCGCGCAAGGGCCTGCGCCTGCCGCTGCGCTCGGCCCTGCACGAGGCGACCGGATCGCGGCGCACCGCTGTGCGGGACAATGTTGAGCTGGAGACGGACGATAAAACCGAGTTCGTCCGGATCACGATCGAGCCGCTGCGCGAGGACGATAACGAGTCGCTGTATCTCGTCGTGTTCACCGACTTGCGTGTGCTCGCGCCGGAGCAGCGTGCGGCCAAGCCGCGCAAGGGCAAGGCGCACGATGGCAACGTCGAGCACCTCGAGCGCGAGCTGCGCGAGACACGCGAGCGGCTCCAGTCCATGGCGGAGGAGTACGAGACCGCGATCGAGGAGCTCAAGTCCAGCAACGAGGAGATGGTCTCCGTCAACGAGGAGCTGCAGTCGACCAACGAGGAGCTGGAAACCTCCAAGGAGGAGCTGCAGTCGGTCAACGAGGAGCTGCAGACTGTCAATCACGAGCTGACGCTCAAGATCGACGAGGTCGACCGCGCCAATTCCGACCTGAAGAACCTCTACGAGAGTACGGACATCGCCACCGTCTTTCTCGATCGCGAGCTCATCATCCGCAGCTTCACTCCGGCCGTGACGCGCATCTTCAACCTCATCCCAACCGATCGCGGGCGGCCGCTCACCGATATCGCCCACGAGCTCGATTACACCGAGCTTCCGCAGGATATTCAGCAGGTGTTCGGCGCGCGCCAGCCGCTCGAGCGGCGGGTCAACCGGCGCGACGGCGCCGCGCGTTACATCGTGCGCGTATTGCCCTACTGGACCGGCAGCGGCAAGGTCGAAGGGGCGGTGTTGACGTTCAGCGATGTCACCAGCTTGGCGGAGGCCGAGAAGCGCCTCCTGGGAGGAAGCTCAACCGACGCGTGAGAAAATGCTGAACACTATCTCGCCGGCGGCTCACCTGTGAGGTCGCCCAAGGGCTGTATCCATTCCTCTTCCAGCAGCCTTTTTATGATTTCCGCGCGCGCCAAAGCCTCGCGTGCGGCCGCCTCGAATGCGCTCGGCCTCTCTCCCCCGTTTCGCGCATCTTCGGCCAGCTGCTGGCAAAGCTCGGCGCGCTCGTTGAGCAGAGCCATGACGGAGGCGAGCTTCTTCTCGAGGAGGTGGAATTGCGCGACCAGCACGGTTTCCGCGCTGAGCACGTGGCCGATGTGGCAGCGGAATTGTCTGATGCCTGCCCGCTGCTCCGGGCGCAAGACACCGCCGCATTCGGGGCAAGACAAGGACAGCGGCTTATCGAGAACATAACCTTCAGGCATGAGATGGCCCTCCAGTTCCTGTCACGCTCGAGACCTCGTTGGCCCGCGCGGCGACATCTTGGCCGACTTGAAAGAGAATGCGCGGCATCTTCGCCAGTGGGACGCAATGATCGACGGCGACGTGTTTGAGCGCGCTCGCCGGCATGACGGGAGAGATCGCGTCGCTCGGATCCTGGACAATGGTTGTACCGCCGTGGCGCTTGATTTCGTATAGCCCGGCAGTGCCGTCATTGAGCCGCCCGGTCAGCACGATGCCGATCGTGCCCGATCCGTAGTCCTTGGCCGCGCTGGCAAACAGCGGGTCGATCGCCGGCCTGCTCCAGTTCACGCGCGGGCCGCGCGAGAGCGCGACATGGCGGCGCCGAACGAGAAGATGATGGTCCGGTGGGGCAATGTAAATTTCGCCGGCGCGGATCGACTCGCCATGCTCGGCGTGATGCGCTGGCAGGCGCGAGTATCGGTTGAGAATACTAGGAAGTTGGCTGGGATAGGGGCCGACGTGCAGAACGCACAAGATCGCGGCGGGTATTTCGGCCGGAAGATCGGCGAACAGCTTCTCCATCGCCTCGAGGCCTCCGTGCGAGGCGCCGACCACGACGATAGCAAAACCGCTGGCGGTCTTTTGCTCCACATCACTCAACGTCCTGCGCAAGGGCCCGTTCCTGAGCGCAAGCGCGCTCACGCGGCGCGATCCTCGGGGGAATTGGGTTTTCGAGGGGGGATCGGCTCCGCAACAAAACGGCAGCAGTGTCGGGAACCGCACACAAGGGCCGCGCGTTGATGGCGCGGACGGCCAGCCTGCATCGCGCTTGCTGCCGCCTCGGTGGCGCAGCATCGAGCATTTGGTCGTGATCGGGGTTCTGAGCGCCCATGGAACGGAGGGCTCCATGCCGACAAGGAGCGCGTCGAGCGTCCAGCCAAGAAAGACGGCGGCTCTCAAGCGCTGTTTTGGCGCCGCGGTTCTCGGTGCGGATCGGATCGACTACTGGATTCGGCGTCACATGATCGAGTGTGCGCACGGCGCTCCGCGGGAGGTGCCGGCCGCGCCGCGTGCTGGCGTTATACCAATGCCGGCGCCGTCTCCCGCGCCCGCCTCAGCGGATCGTCCGGTCCGCCCACCGCGGCAGGAGCCGCCCATACAGCGCAAGGTTGCGCTTGCTTGCGATCGTCGCGCCTGGCTCTGCGCACTCGGACGCGCGCTTAAGGAGGAGTATGACGCGCTCGCCACTCCCGTGCCGCCGCCGCGGCTTGCCGCCCTCGTTAGACAATTCGAAACGCTGGATTAGACGAAATCTCCAGCCGCGCGTCATACGTGACCTCTTCCCGCAAGCGCAGGGTGCAGATCGGGTTCGCCGCTTGGGTTGACCCTGTATGCGCTACCCTGCCTTCTTCTGCCGCGCCGACGAGCGGCCCGCGCGTTTGGCTGTGCGGCGCTGCGCGCTGTTGCGCGCCGGTTTGCGTCGCACGCCGCCGGCGCGCTCCGCGCTCACGCTTCGGCGCAACGCGTCCATGAGATTGATGACCTTTGCCGGTTCGCGCTCCTTTGGCGCTTCGATCTTCTCGCCTGCGCGCTTCTTCTTCAGCAACTCTTTAAGCGCGTTTTCGTAATCGTCTTCGAATTTTTCCGGCTTAAAGTGTCCTGACTTGGTGTCGACGATGTGCGAGGCGAGCTCCAACATGTCCTTCGGGATCTTCTCGTTCTCAATCTCGTCGAAGTACTGATCCTCTTTGCGGATCTCATATGGGTAGCGCAGCGTGATCCCGAGCAGTCCCTTGCCGCGCGGCTCGAGCGCGATGACGTGCTCGCGCGAGGTGAAGACAACTCTGCCGAGCGCGACCATGCCTTCCTTGCGGATCGCCTCACGGATGACCGCGAAGGCCTGCTGGCCCACCTCGCCGTCGGGCACCAGGTAGTAGGGATTGTTCAGATAGAGATCATCGATCTCTTTCTTCGGCACGAACTCGTCGATGTCGATCGTGCGCGTGCTCTCGATGGCCACGGCCTCGAGTTCCTCGGGTTCGAGTTCGATATATTCGCCCTTGCCGACTTCGTAGCCTTTGACGATGTCGGCTGCGTCGACCTCCTCCTCGGTCTCCGCGTCCACTTTCTTGTATCTGATGCGGTTGCCCGTGTTCTTGTTGATTTGATGAAATCTGATTTTCTCCCGCTCGCTGCTCGCGGGGAAAAGGGCGACTGGACACGAGACGAGCGAGAGCTTCAGATAACCTTTCCAATACGCGCGCGGGGCCACAGGGCTGCTCCTATCGCTACCAGGATCAACGAGAGCGAAAGCTATCCTGTTCCGGCGGTGCAATGGAGGGGACTGCCGCGATGGCAGGTTTGCGTTGCCGATTTGTTCTCGCCTGCGGCTCCGGCTAGACTCGGCGCATCGAGGTGATTCGTCCGGAGCCATCCATGGCTGTTGCCGCCCTGAAACTGAAACAAAGGCCCGCGCTCAAGACCTTCCATGCGACCGTGCACGTCACGCGCATGGAGCAATGGTGCGTCGAGGCGATGTCCGCCGAGCACGCCCGCGAGCTGCTCGCTGCCGGCGCCGGTTATCGCTGCGAGATCGGCGAGTGCGTCAATGTCGAGGTCGAGCGGGTCGAAGAGTAATGTCGCCGCGCATTTGCGCGGGTGGAACAGCTGGCGTTCGCCGTGCGTTTTTCTGGCATGAACCCCGGTCGCGTCATCGAAGCAGCCGTCAGAGCGGCGCAAGACCTCCTGTGGCAGAACGCCCCACCCATGCACTACGTGGCCGATGACGCAGCGGTTGCGCGCCTGCGCGAGCTCGTGCGCTCGTCAGCGGTCCAGGCCGCCTTGCTGCAGGGCAGCGACAGCTTCCTCACCTTCGTGCTGCGGGCGGTCGAGCTGGTGGTGGCGGATCAGTCGCAGACCGACCGTGAGATGATCGCTCGGTTGTGGGACGTTCTCGACGAGCCGCACCTCAACCAGGCTTTGGGCATCCCGCAGAACTCGCGCATCTCCTATGGACCATATCCACGTCGGCGGTGATCGCCGGCCACCCAGGCAGGATAGCAAAACACGGCGTTAGCCTCCGCGGGGTTACGCCCAGCAAAGCACCATGCTGCTGGGCGGGGCGGAGCCAAGCCTCGAAGAGGCAGATAGTTAACGCGGGCGAGGGGAGACAGGCTTGTCGCACGCCGCACGCGCCGCAAGGCGAATTAAGCACGCGACGCAAATTCCGGGTTCCTGAGTCGCCAAGCGAACCGACCGCGCTTTGCTTTGGTGACAGGATCGTCTCAGTCGGCCCGAGTGAAGGTGGACCCTCCCTTCCGCGTTCGGGCCGCAATTAACCCCGCCGTGGTGCTCCCCCGGCGGGGTTTTTATCTTCGCTCAGGCTCGGCCCAGTCGGGGCGAAGGAGTCGACGGCAAGCAGCCGTCGCGTTCATCACTTGCGCGTGCAATGCGGAAAATACATCGCGCGTTCGGAACGAAGGTGAGCGCGCGCAGTTGCTTCGTGCATGTCGAGATTTTCCGAACGCGATCCTGACGGCGTGGCCGGCGCGCTCGCCATGCATCTTGGTTTCTATTGCGCGGTCGCGGCGTGTTTTGCGCTCCTCTTCTACTATTTGATGCAGCCGACGCGGCTGCCCAACCCCGGCATGGCCGCGCATAACGCCTCGCCCATGACGGTAAACTACGTCGAATTGCTGCGTTCAGAGCGGGATGCCGGCAAACGCGATGTCACTGTCGGCGATGTCAGGGTCGAGCCGGAGCCGGAAACCACCGGCGCGGCAACCACACCTGCGGTCAAGGCCGAACTGAACGAAGGCAAGAAGGTCAAATCGCGCGCGAGCCAAGGGCGAACGCGTGCCGTGCAACGGGGGCAGCCCGTCGACACAAGGAACGTCGAGACAAGGAGCTATGCCGCCGAGCCATCCTTCGGCGCTTATCGGCCGATGTACTGAGGCAACGACGCGACCAACCCGAGGCGATCGTGAAATAACCGCCTTATGTCGTCCCCGCGCAAGCGGGGACCTATAAACACCGGCCTGAAATCTTGGGTCCCCGCTTGCGCGCGGACGACGGCGAGTAAACCGCTACCTGGCGCCGCCCCGCTCCGCGGTGGTGCTCGTCAGCGCATCCGAGGGGCGGGTATACCACGCGCTGGTGCCGAGCTCGGGCGTGACTGAGGACGGCCGCAAGGACGCAGCCTTCACCCCATCAGCCGGGCGCGAGGAGTCATGGCTTTTGGCCGCGCTGGTCCAAAAGTTGCGAAAACGGATGAAAAGCTCGCGCGTCTCCTTGTCGGAAGCCTCTTCGGCGCGTGCCGCATATTCCGCAGCCTTCTGCCAGCAATACCCAATCTGTTCTCGCATTCGCGCCTCAATCGTCAAAGCTGACTGAGCCGAGCTTCGGCACGCCGTTTCCCCGAACGCCGGTTAAGTTAAATCCCGGCCGACAATTACGTTCCCTTGCGCTGATCAAATTGCGACCCGGCGACTGCCGGCAGTGCGGACGTTTTCCATAATGCCCGACGATGTTTTCCCGCGCAAAGGGCGAACCGGGTCGTGCGCCACAATGGCGCTGCCGAAACCGAATGGGCTGTTGCGCGTTTTATCCGGCCGGGGGGGAACGAGGTGAGTGCGTATGAAAGATGAACTTCCAACAATTCTCGAGGCCATCCGCGCGGCGCAGGCCGAGCTCGCTGCGTATCTGAATTCTGCCGATCGCGATGCCGAACTGACCATTGCGAAGCTCGTGGGCATTCTCGAGCGGCGCGAGGTGGTCAGGGCCATGCGGTTGCTGGCCCCCCACGAGCGCGCGGCGATCGTTCAGCAAAGCACGCTCGCCAAAGCGAGTTGAATCCGGAAACCCCGCCCCGGGGCCACTCTGGCGGGGTTCGACATCCCGTCCTCCTAGGGGGGCACCCTCTGGTGCCCCAAGTGCTATCCTGTCTCCGCGCGCCCCCGCCGTCTGCCCGCTCACGACTCAACTCTCGTCAAGCTTTCACTAACCGTCAGCCCTGCGAGCAGGGAGCGTGCGGGCAGCTCCGTGCGTTGCGCTAGATTACCACGGGGGCCCGATGGGGCGATCAGAGAAGTATCGGCGTTACGCCAAGCAATGTTTGGAGATGGCGAACGCGATCCAAGACCCGAAGGGACGGGCCGCGTTGCTGCAGATGGCTCAGGTATGGCTGCGCCTGGCACAGCGCCACGACGAGGAGGAAAAATCCGATCAGCTCACCAGATAAGAGCTCTTCGGATCCGTTTCCTTGGCGACTTTCTCCCAGGCTTGCGCCATGTCCTCCAGAAGTTTGCGGTGTTCCGCGCTTTTGGCCTCGCGGGCCATGCGGCGGCATTCCTCCGCAAACCGCAGGTATTGCGTTATTGGTTCCATGTGGGGAACAACGGGGGCGTCCGCGCTGCCGTTCCCGAACGCATAGCCAGCTATGCCGACGGAACCCCCAGCGCGCAGTGCGTGAGCTAGCCCCCATGATCGCCCGCATCGGGGTCCCCCCGCGTCCGCGGGGGGCATGGGCTGTGGACTGTCAGCTCGGCACACGAAACCCTGCCGAGGTCCAGCCGACCGATCCGCTCACGCGCTAACGGTTCCGGGGGGAGATGGCGGGATTTTGCGGCGTGCTATCGCGGGCGGAAGAGGAAGATGGAAAGATCTTCTCAGCATTGGCGCGCGTTGCCGCGTAGCATTCGCAGGCGATTTCTTCCACCGCCCCGCGATCAAGGATCTGGATCAACCCGCGGCGGTAGCGGATGAGCCCCGCGCCCTGCAGGAGGCGCGCTGCGATGGTCACGGTCGTGCGGCGCACGCCGAGCATCTGGCCTAAAAACTCCTGCGTCAGCGGGATGGCGTTGCCGTCGATGCAGTCGTGCGTCTGCAAGAGCCATCGGCAAAGCCGCGCCTCCATGGCATGCAGCGCATTGCAGGCGACCGACTGCTGGATTTGCGCCAGCAGAACGTCGTTGTAGCGCACGACGAGGTCGCGGATCGCGGTGCCTTGCGCCCCGGCCGCATGAAAGTGTGAGGCGGAGATCCAGGCAGCCGTGCCGGGCAGCTGCACGATGGCCCGCGAAACCGCTGACCTCGCTCCGAGCCCGGCGCTCGCGCCGATGACGCCCCAGCGCCCAATGGTTGCCGTCTCGACGGTCGCGCCGCTCTGCATCACCGCGACCAGCGACACCATGCCGGTATGCGGGAAATAAACGTGCTCGATCTCCTCTCCCACGTCCTGCAGCATCACGCTGCGTTCCAGCGTGACCGTGCGCAGATGCGGCGCCAGCAGCGAAAACTCGTGCGGCGGCAATGTGCTCAGGAAACGATTGAATCGGCCGTGCTCAAGCTGCCGGGCAACAGGGGGTGTGCCGTACGGCATCGGTGTCGCTCCTGCGTCCCCACGGGCCACGCGCATCAGTCAGGCCAGACCAATCGCCTTCAGAGAATGGTCGTTGGTTTGAATGAGGCTGCCTGTAAAAGGTTCCACCCGTTCGTGGCAATGTTACCACGCTCCGCAGCGCAGGGCCACTCGCGGTAAGTAACGATTCGAGGTTGGGGGCCGCCGGAATCGCTGCGGTGAAATTGGGCAGGAATCCGATGAGTCGTCTAGGTCAAGCTCGCTGACCCAACCGGCTGGGGCGCACCCGAACCTTAGTTGCCGGTTGCTTGAGCAAGTGCAACGAGACGGTTGGCGCGAATCCGGATGCGTCGGCTGGCAAGGAAGAGCTTTGAAAGCTCTCGGCGAATCGCTTGATTGTCTTGCAGCAATTGCGCGGTCTGTTGGCGGCACGCCAGCATCTGCCGGATGATCTCAGCGGTGCGGCCTTTCGGATCCTGGGTGACCGGGCGGCTCGGCCAAACAACCTTGCCGGCCATGGCACGAGGTGCCTCCGGCGTCACGACCTCGAGCGCCGGGTGGCCGATGGGTGTGCGGAAGAAGCGGCCGTTGTCGTCCGCCACTTCGAGGAACCAGCTCGCCCAACGGCGCGATCCGCCGCTGAGTTCGGGATTGGTCAGATCGCGCACGACGGCCAACGCCTCCCTGCAGGCGGCTGACCGGTTTGGCAGCTCGAAGCCTTCCTCGTCCGGCACCAGACGTTGCCCAAAGCTGAGATGAAAAAAGTAACACGGCATGCTGTCGCCTCCGCTTCATCCGGCAAGCCGGCGCGTGTCATTTCGTTCCATAGTGGGACAGCATGCAAGCTCAAAAATAGTTCCCGCTGAGTCGCTGATCGGACAGACGCCGATCACGACGAGCATATCATCCACTGACGGGGTTTGCGGGTAAGAAGGAAGTCGATGAAATCCAAGTCCGACCATGCATGGCGGATGGCGGCCCAATGCGCGAGGCTCGCGCAGGAAGCCGACCAAAAGGACGAGCGCGAGTTCTACGTCAGGATGCGCGATTCCTGGATCACTGTGGCAAATCGGTACGCGTTCCTCGACATTGTCGACGAGCACGGCACGCCGGCGCCACTGTCTCCCCCTAGCGCCGGGCGTTACGTTCCTTATCCGGTGAGTCGCACGCTCGAGCGCCGTCGCAGTCCCGCTCCGCGCCGCTGACCTTCGTCAGGCGACGCGGGCTCCGCTGAGCATCATCTCGCGCCCGGCGAGCGCTTTCTTTGCGGCAACGTCGCCTGCTCCTTTTCCAATTCCTCGATCTGCTTGGCCAGGTACTGCCACTGCTTGGCAACTTCCGCGAACTGCAACCTTGCATCCGCGTCGGAGACGACCACGGCCATGCGTTCGCAGTAGGCGGCCTTCTCGAGGCACCTCTGTACTTGCGTAGATTTCATCCTGTTTGCTGCTTTGCCTATGCCGAACGTCGTACTGTAGATTAGCGCCGAAGGCGCGTCACCGACCAGTGTCGTCGGGGGAGGACCGTGAGTTCCGTCGCCATAAAGGCGGGCATCTTCGATGCGCTACGCGCCCTAGTGCCGCCTATCGCTGCGATCACACCGCCTCGCGCAGCTTGACCGCGCCTTCCAGATCGACGGAGACGAGTTGTGACACGCCGCGTTCGGCCATGGTGACGCCGTAGAGGCGGTTCATGCGCGCCATGGTGATGGGATTGTGCGTGATGATCACGAAGCGCGTGTCGGTCGAGCGGGTCATCTCGTCGAGCAGGTCGCAGAAGCGCTCGATATTGTGATCGTCGAGCGGGGCGTCGACTTCGTCCAGTACGCAGATCGGCGCCGGATTGGTCAAGAACACCGCGAAGATGAGCGCGAGCGCCGTGAGCGCCTGCTCGCCCCCCGAGAGCAGTGACAGGGTCGCGGGCTTCTTGCCCGGCGGCTTGGCGACGATCTCGAGGCCCGCTTCCAAGGGATCCTCGTGCTCGACGAGCTGCAGCTCCGCCGTGCCGCCGCCGAACAGCTCGGTGAACAGGTGCTGGAAGTGCTTGCTGACCAGCTCGAACGAGGCAAGCAGCCGCTCGCGCGCTTCGCGGTTGAGGTTTTGGATGCCCTGCCGCAGCCGCTTGATGGCCTCGACCAGGTCGTCGCGCTCGCTCGCGAGCGAGCCGTGCTGCGTCTCGACCTCGCGCAGCTCTTCCTCCGCGCGCAGGTTGACGGCGCCGAGCCGCTCGCGCTCGCGGCGCAGCCGCTCGATCTTGGCTTCCACCTCCGCGACGTCCGGCAGCGGCTTGTCGGCAACAATCCCGGCAAGACTTGCGACCTCGGCGGGCTCGATCTCCAGCATGTCGTGAATCTCGCGGGCGACGTCGCCGAGCCGCCGCTTGCCGCCTTCGAAACGTTCTTCGGCCCGCGCCGCCTCCTCACGCGCGGCGCCGACCGTTTCGAGCGCCGCGCGTTGCGCGCGGTCGGCCTCGGCGAGCACGTTCTCGCCTTGCGCGAGTTGATCGGCCGCGGTGCGGCGCGACTCTTGGGCGCTTTCGATCTCGCCGATCAGCGCGCGGCGCTTTTCCCCGAACAGGCGCGGGGCATCGGTAAGGCTCGCGCGCTCGGCCTTGGCCTCTTCGACGCGCGCTTGCAGCGTCTCGATTTGCACGGTCGCGCCGTCCTTGCGCGAGCTCCACGCTTCGCGGTCCGCGCCGATGGCCGCGAGCCGCCGCGCGGAAATTTCCGCTTCGCGCCCGAGCGCCTGCGCGTCCGCGCGCAGTTCGGCAAGGCGCGCCCGCTTCTCCTCGATCTCGCCGCGCGCGGCGGCAAGTTGCGTCTCGATGGTCGCCGCCGGCGACAGCGCCTTAAGCGCGCGCTGCGCCTCGTTACTCCCCGCGATTGCCTCCTCGCGACTTGCGCTCAGTCGCGTCTTGGCCTCGGTGAGCGCGGAGAGGCGCGCGGCGTTGCGGCCCGCCTCGCGTTCGGCTTCGGCGTGCCGGTCCCGCGCGGCCTGCGCTTCTTGCTGCAACGCGCGCCAGCGCGCGCGTGCCTCGGAGTCGGTCGCCGCAGCCGAGGCGGTCTCGCTCTCGGCGGCCGTGACCGCCGCCTGTTTGCTCTCGACCTCGCGGCGGACCGTCTCGAGCTCGGCCTCGATATCGGCGAGACGGTTCTTGCCGGCGAGGCGCCGCGCCGCCCCGGCAGGCGCGTCGGCGGCGACCGAGAAGCCATCCCAGCGCCAGAGGTCGCCCTCGCGCGAGACGAGCCGCTGTCCCGGCTTGAGCAACCGGACGAGGTGCGCAGCCTGCTCGCGCTTGATGACGCCGATCTGCGCAAGACGCCGCGTCAGTTGTTGCGGCGCCTTGACGTGGGTACCAAGCGCTTTGACCCCATCCGGCAGCGCCGGATCACTCGCATCGATGGCGGCACCCGCCCAGCGCATGGGCGCCGACGCATCGATCGGCGCCTCGAGATCATCCCCGAGCGCTGCGCCGAGCGCGGCCTCGTAGCCTTTATCGACGGTGACTTGATCGAGCGCCGGCGGCCAAAGCTTTTTGGTATCGACGTGCAACAGCTTGGCGAGCGTCCTCGCTTCGGTCTCGAGCCGCTGCGCGCGCCGCTCAGCCTCGGCGAGGGGCCCCCGCGCAGCGTCGAGCGCCTGGCGCGCCGTGGAGTGCGCGGCTTCGGCGCGCACGGCTGCAACTTCCGCGTCGGCGGCCGCCTGCGTCGCTTCCGCGGCTTTGGCAAACGGTTCCAGATCCGCGCGCCCTTCGGCGGCGATCTGTTTGAGCTCCCGTTCGACCGCGGCGATTTCGTGCGCCAGGCGCGCTGCCCGATCACTGTGCTCGCGCATGGCGCCGTCCAGCGCATTGCGCCGCGCGCTCAGCTCGGCAAGGGTCGCGGTGAGCTCGTCGGCAGCTTTTTCCGAGCGCGCCAGCACGGCGTCCGCGTCCGCGACCCGCTTGTCGGCGCCCGCGCGCCGCTCATCGTTGACTTTGGCCTCGCGGTCGAGCGTCTCCTCCTCGGCGGCAAGCCGCGCCAGCGCTGATTGCGCATCAGCGGCGAGCCGCCGCTCACGCTCGATGTCGTCGGCGAGTTGAACGAGCCTGCGGTCAAGCTCGGCCATGCGCTCGCTGGCGCGCGCCTCCTCGCGATCGAGCGCCTCGCGCGCCATGGTTATCCGCTGCAAGGCGGCGGCGGCGCGGGCCTCGGCCTCGCGCAAGCCGGGCAGCGCGGCGGCCGCGAGCGCTTGGCGTTTGGAAGCCTCGGCCTGTTCGCCCGTGCGCTCGGCCACGACCCGCACCGCCGCGTTCTTGGCGTTCTCCGCCTCGGCAAGTTCCGCGTTGGCGGCGCCCCAGCGCAAATGCAACAGCATCGCCTCGGCCTTGCGCACCTGCTCGGCGACCGTGCGGTAACGGATGGCTTGCCGCGCTTGCTTCTTGAGCGAGTCCATCTGCCCGGCAAGCTGATTGATGACGTCCTCGAGCCGCGCGAGATTCTGCTCTGCCGCGCGCAGCCGCAGCTCCGCCTCGTGCCGCCGCGCATGCAGCCCCGATATCCCGGCCGCCTCTTCGAGGACGCGCCGGCGCTGCTCGGGCTTGGCCTGAATGATCTCGCCGATGCGCCCCTGATGCACCATCGAGGGGGAGCGCGAACCGGTCGACGCATCGGCGAAGAGGATGTGCACGTCGCGGGCGCGCACCTCGCGACCATTGATGCGGTAGGTGGATCCCGCGTCGCGCTCGATGCGTCGCGACACGTCGAGAGTCTCGTGCTCGTTGAATTGGGCGGGCGCCTTGCGCGCGGCATTGTCGATCTGGATCGCGACCTCGGCGTTGTTGCGTCCCGGACGGTTGGTGGTGCCGGAAAAGATCACGTCGTCCATATCGGCGGCGCGCAGCGATTTGTGCGAGGTCTCGCCCATCACCCAGCGCAGCGCTTCGACCAGGTTCGACTTGCCGCAGCCGTTCGGCCCGACGACGCCGGTGAGCCCCGGCTCGATGAGGAAGTCGGTCGGCTCGACGAAAGATTTAAAGCCGAGCAGGCGGAGCCGCGTGAGTTTCATACCGAAGCCGTCTTAACCGCCCAACGGCCGAATGGGTCAAGCCTCGGGCCCATGGGGTGGGTCGAGCGGTGAATGGAGGACTGCCGCATCGACCGGCACAATGAATCGCCGAGCGCGATTCCGCAACAGAAAGAACGCGTTATCCGGCCCGCACTGCCGCAGCGGCGCATCGCCGGGAGAGCGCGGATGACCGGCTGCTCCAACAGCCGGTAAAGTGGTTAAAAAAGCATTATCAGCCCTTGAGATAAGGGGCGATCTGCTTGTCCAGCTCCTCGGGGGTGAGGGCGCCGCGAAAGACCTTGCCATTGATGAAAAAGGTCGGTGTGGAATTGACGTTGAACTTCTGCGTGGCACGCGTGCGCTCTCCCACAAGGCCCTGCTCCAGCTGGTGATTCGCAAGGCATTGATCGAACGTCTGCTGCGTGAAGCCCGCCTGCTTGGCGATCGCGAACATCGGCTGCAGCGCTTTCTGCACCACCCAATCCTTCTGCTGTGCGAAGAACGCGTCGATCAGCGGAAAATATTTGTCCTTGCCGGCGCAGCGCGCGAGCATCGAGGCGGCAAGAGCGAGCGGATCGAGCGGAAATTCCCTGAAGACGAAGCGCACCTTTCCGGTGTCGATGTATTTCTTCTTCATCTCGGGATATGTGGTCTCGTGGAAATGGCTGCAGTGGGGGCAGGTCATCGAGGCATATTCGACGATGGTGACGGGGGCATCCGCCTGGCCCTGGATCTCATCGCCGAGCGGACCCGGTACGAGCAAGTCGGCCATGGGGACCTCTCCACTGGGACCGGACTGCGCCGCGGCCGTATCGGGAGAGTTCCAGAACTCATAGCCGCCGCCCGCAAGGACCGCGATGAGCGCGGTCGTGCCGATGAGCACATAGCGGCGGGTGACCGCAAGGCTGGCGTCGGGCTGAGTGGTCATGTGGCATCCGTCTCCTTGGCAGGCTTTCGCCCGAGCCGAATTCGTTCTCTAAGCCGGAATGTGGCAAGCGCGGGCCACCGTGCCAAGGCCGTCGTCTCAAGACTCTTTGACGGCCGCTCCCAGCCGGCCGAGCGCAGCGCGCAGGTTTTCGTCAGTGATCGCGCCGAGATGCGCTGCGACGCGTGCCGCCGCCTCGTGATCGACTGGAGTTTGCGGCGTTTGCTTGCGACGCCTGAGCGGCGCTTGCCGCAGCCGCAACGCGCCGACGGCACGCCAGCCGAAGAAGCGGTTCACCCGCTCAAGCACGATGTCCGAGAGATGCTGAATCTCGATCGCGGTTGGGCCTTCCACCCGCAGCACGAGGACGCCCGGCTCTGCGGTCTCGGTCCCGGAGGGCCGCGGCCATTGAATCTTTTCCGGCTCGGAATGCTCTGCGATCTCCGCGCCCACGATGTCGGGCCAGCGGGTAACAAGCTCGGTCGAGGCAAAACCCTGCTTGGCGAACGCCGCGTTGAGCGTTCGGTGGAGAACCTCCGCCAGCGGTCGGGGGAAAGATTTGCCGGGCTTGTTCACGCTGCAAGGCTCTGCCACATCCGTCGGTCAAGACGCTAGCGCGATTCCGCCCGACGTAAAATGCTCCCAGACGACGACCGCGCGACATCATCCCCTCCCCCGCTTGCGGGGGAGGGACAGGGAGGGGGCACGCAATATGGATAGAGCATTTCCAGCCGCCCCCTCCCCAACCCTCCCCCGCAAGCGGGGGAGGGAGCAAACCGAGCGCGTTCCTCGCGCTAATTCCATTTCGCCGAAAGTTGTGAAGGGGCAGCGGAAGCGCGCGTCGCAGCAAGTTCATGCGCGCGCCGCCGATCTCTTGGCCTGGTACGACCGCCACCGCCGCGCGCTCCCTTGGCGCGCTGCGCCGGGCGAGCGGCCCGATCCATATCGGGTTTGGCTCTCCGAAGTCATGCTGCAGCAAACCACCACGAAGGCGGTCGCACCGTATTTCGCGCGCTTTGCCGCGCGCTGGCCGAATGTGCGCGCGCTCGCGGCGGCGCCGCTCGAGGACGTGCTCAAGCTGTGGGCCGGCCTCGGCTATTACGCGCGCGCGAGGCATTTGCATGCTTGCGCTAAGGCGGTCGTTGCGCGCCACGGCGGATGTTTTCCACGCAGCGAGGCGGCGCTCGCCAGCCTGCCGGGTGTGGGTCCGTATACGGCCGCCGCGATCGCGGCGATCGCGTTCGGCGCGCCGGTTGCGGCGGTCGACGGCAATGTGGAACGGGTGGTGGCGCGGCTTTACGCGATTGAAGACGAGCTGCCCGCCGCGAAGCAGAGGATTCGGCGACTTGCCGAATGCCTCGTGCCAGCCGAGCGCGCGGGCGATTTCGCGCAAGCGCTGATGGATCTGGGCGCGACGATCTGCACACCGAAGACGGCGGCCTGTGCGCTATGTCCCTTAATGAGCGCGTGCGCCGCGCGCCGGCGCGGCGACCCCGAGGCGTTTCCGGCGAAGGCGCCGAAGAAGGAAGGACGACTGCGCCGCGGCGCAGCCTTCATCGTGCTTCGTAGCGACGGCTTCGTGCTCGTGCGCTCGCGCCCACCGAGGGGACTGCTCGGAGGCATGACCGAGGTCCCGACGACGCAGTGGACGCATGATTTCGACGGCGGTCAGGAGCTCGCGCCGCGTCTCGGACGCGCGCAGCCGAGCTGGCGGCGCATCGCCGGCGTCGTCACGCACACTTTCACGCATTTCCCGCTGGAGCTCGTCGTCTATGTCGCGGAGGTTTCGCCCAACACGGCGGCGCCCTCCGGCGCGCGCTGGGTCGCGCGCGCCGATCTCGCCGATGAGGCCTTGCCCAACGTCATGCGCAAAGTGCTGGCGCATGGGCTAGGATAGCGCCACACGATCCGCGCAGATCGGAACGGGGAGGGCCCGCCATGGAATTCACGCGACGCAACTTGACTGCTGCTGCCGGCGCAACCGCCGCGACCACGTTCACCCGCACTGCGCTGGGCGGCTGGGAGCCGAGCGAGCGCTATCCCGATCCGGCGATTCAGATTCTCGATCCGAGCTTTGCAAAATATCGTCTGGCGAATGCGGGCGTCGAGCGGCTCGCGACTGGCATGCGCTGGTGCGAGGGCCCGGTCTATTTCGGCGATGCGCGCTGCCTCCTCTGGAGCGATATTCCCAACAATCGCATCATGCGTTGGGATGAGGGGACGGGACGCGTCAGCGTCTATCGCAGTCCATCGAACAACGCCAACGGCAATACCCGCGACCGGCAGGGCCGCCTCGTCACCTGCGAGCACGACACGCGGCGCCTGACGCGCACCGAGTACGACGGCAGCATCACGGTGCTGATCGACAAGTTCGACGGCAAGCCGCTCAACTCGCCGAACGACGTCGTGGTCAAATCCGACGATTCGATCTGGTTCACTGATCCGCCATTCGGCATCCTGGGCAACTACGAGGGCCACGTGGCCACGCCCGAGCTGCCGACAAACGTCTATCGGCTCGATCCGAAATCGGGCCGCGCGACGGTGGTGGCGGGCGACATCAACGGGCCCAACGGGCTTTGCTTCTCGCCCGACGAGAAGAAGCTCTACATTGTCGAGTCGCGATTGGCCCCGCGGGTGATCCGCGTCTACGACGTCAACGATGACAAGCTCGCCAACGCGCGCGCCTTCATCACTGCCGAGCCGGGCGGCACGCCCGACGGCTTCCGCTGCGACGTCGACGGCAATCTGTGGTGCGGCTGGGGCATGGGCAACGCTCAACAAGACGGGGTGAAAATTTTCGATCCGAGCGGCAAGGCGATCGGTTTCATCGCGTTGCCCGAGCGCTCCGCCAATGTCTGCTTCGGCGGCGTCAAGCGCAACCGTCTGTTCATGGCGGCGAGCCACTCGGTCTACTCGCTCTTCGTCAACACTCAAGGCGCACCGGGCGGGTGAGCGCGCCCCGTCATGCGCGGGGCAGAAGCGCGTTGAAGACGCGCGTGAACGCGCTTATGACCCGCGCATCCATCTTCTTTGCAAAAAGCTTTTTACGGGATGGATGGATTGCCGGGTCAAGCCCGGCAATGACACGAGGATCGCGGGCTTGGTTGCGACGCGCGCGCCGCTACGCCGGCATCTGCGCCCGGATCTTCGCGCGCAGCGCATCGATCGAGAGCAGGCCATCCCCCGTATTGACGTGCCAGAAGGCCCAGCCGTTGCACGCCTCCAAGCCTTGCGCCAGCGCGCCAATGCGGTGAATCGAGCCGACCCTCTCACCCAAGGCGATCGCGCCGTCGGCGCGCACCAGCGCCTCGACCTTACGCTTGGCATCGCAAAGGCGCGCGCCCGGCGCGATCAGTCCGGCCTCGATCAATGCCGAGAACGGCACGCGCGGCGCCTCGCGCGCGGTCATGAAGGGTGTGAGCGCCGGCGCCGGCAGCGGCTCAACTGCTGCGATGCGCGCCTGCGCGGCCGCCGCATAGGCGCGCTCGCGCTCGATGCCGATGAAGCGGCGTCGCAACCGCTCGGCCACGGCGCCGGTCGTGCCGCTGCCGCAGAACGGGTCGAGCACAAGATCGTCGGGCCGCGATGACGCCAGCATGATCCGCGCCAACAGCGTCTCGGGTTTCTGCGTCGGATGCAGCTTTTTGCCGTCACTCCCTTTGAGGCGCTCCTCGCCGGTGCATAGTGGAATGGTCCAGTCGGAGCGCACCTGCACGCCGTCGTTGCCCGCCTTGAGCGCTTCGTAGTTGAACGTGTAGCGCTTGGCGCCCGGATCGCGTGCGGCCCAGATCAGCGTCTCGTGCGCGTTGGTGAAGCGCCGCCCGCGAAAATTCGGCATCGGATTCGACTTGCGCCACACCACGTCGTTGAGAATCCAGAAGCGCAAGTCCTGCAGGATCGCGCCGACGCGAAAAATGTTGTGATACGAGCCGATCACCCACAGCGTCGCCTCGCGCTTCATCACGCGCCGGCACGCGATGAGCCAGGCGCGAGTGAAGTCGTCGTAGGCGGAAAAGCTAGAGAACTTGTCCCAGTCGTCGTCGACGGCATCGACGCGCGAATCGTCGGGACGCTTGAGGTCACCTTGCAGCTGCAAGTTATAGGGCGGATCGGCGAAAACGAGATCGACCGATTCCGCCGGTAGCTTTGCCAGCTCGGCAATGCAGTCGCCGACCAAAATTCGGTTGGTTGCGACGGACTCGAAACTGACGCGGGGCGCCCGAGTGGACGCCCCGCGACGCGATCCAACCATGATTCAGAACTCTGACTCAGGCGACGCGGCCGGTGACGCGGGACCTACAACCGACGGCGATGCAATATGCCGGCCCGCGGTAAAAATCGGCTTAATCGGATCGCACGGCTATTGGGAAAGATTTGTCCGCGAATTATATTTGCGAAGGCGCGTGATCGGCGCGGTGGTAAACGAATGTCAACCGCTGCGGCGGCCGTGTGACCGGCCGCGGGGCAAGGAGGCAAACCATGCGCTTGGACGATCTCCCGGAAAGCGGCAACGTCGAAGATCGACGCGAGGAGGGTTACGGAGGCGGTGGTCTCGGCATTCCGATCGGCGGTGGCGGACTGAGCATCGGCGCGATCGTGGCGCTCGGTCTCATCGGTTGGGCACTCGGCATCGATCCGAGCGTGCTCATCGGCGGCGCCGAGATCCTCACTGGCCCCGGCCGCCCGCAGGTCCAGGCGCCGCCTAGCGCGCGACGCACCGGCGCTCCGCAGGACCAGATGGGGCGCTTCGTGAGCAAGGTGCTCGGCAGCACCGAGCTGCAGTGGAAGCAAGTCTTCGCGAGCGACGGCAAGATTTATCGGCCGCCCGTGCTCGTTCTCTATCGCGGCGCGACGCATGCCAGTTGCGGCGGAGAAGCGCAAAGTGCCATGGGGCCCTTCTACTGTCCCACTGACCGGAAGGTCTATCTCGACACCTCGTTCTTCGATCAGATCGCGACGCGTTTCCACGGCTGCGACGTCGGCAGCAAGGCATGCCAGTTTTCGCAAGCTTATGTGATCGCGCACGAGGTCGGACATCACGTGCAGAACCTGCTCGGTATTCTGCCCAAGGCGCAGCAGGCGCAACACGCCGCCGGCAGCAGGGCGGCGGCAAACCACATCCAGGTTCAAGTCGAGCTGCAGGCGGATTGCTTCGCAGGGGTTTGGGCGAACCGTGAGAATGAGATGTTAAGGAGCGAGGGCCGACCGCCTTTCATCGAACCGGGTGACGTGGAGGCCGCCTTGCGCACCGCGGCCGCGATCGGCGATGACACGCTGCAAAAGAGGGCGCGCGGCTACGCGGTTCCCGATTCCTTCACCCACGGGACTTCCGAGCAGCGCCAACGCTGGTTCAACGCCGGCTTCCGCTCCGGCTCGGTTTCAAGCTGCAACACATTTGCCGCAGCCCAGCTTTGAGTGGTGAGACGGACGAACTCCACCGTCGTCCCCCGCGCAAGCGGGGACCCATATTCCAGGGGCGGTGGTCATGGGTCCCCGCTTTCGCGGGGAGTATGAGCTGAAATCTAAAAACATGCCCGGAATCGACAACAGCCGCGAATTCGTACCGCTCAAGATCGCGGTGCTCACCATCTCTGACACGCGCGCCCTGGAAGACGACAAATCCGGCGCGACATTGGTCGAGCGCATCAACAAGGCGGGCCATTCGGTGGCCGGGCGCGCCATCGTCACCGATGAGGTCGCCGGCATCCGCGCCCAGGTCGAACAATGGATAGCGGATCCTGCAATCGACGCGATCATCACCACCGGCGGTACCGGCTTCACCGGACGGGATGTGACGCCGGAGGCGATCGAGCCGCTATTCGAGAAACGCATGGACGGTTTTGCGACGATGTTCTTGCTGGTGAGCCAAGCCAAGATCGGCACCTCGGCCATCCAGACGCGCGCTACTGCCGGCGTTGCCGGCGGCACCTATGTGTTCTGCCTACCAGGCTCGCCAGGGGCCTGCCGTGACGCCTGGGACGAGATCCTGGTGCATCAGCTCGACTACCGTTACCGGCCCTGCAATTTCGTCGAGATCATGCCGCGGCTTGACGAGCATTTACGCCGAGCCAAGGCCAAGGGCGCGACCGTCTAGCGCAGCTCCAGCTCCCACGTTTCGGCGCCGAGCTCGGTGCCGAACATGTCGTGCTTCCATTGATGAATGAGCTTGAAGCCCGCCCGCTCGTAGATGCGGCGTGCCGCAGTCAGCACGCTGTGGGTCCACAGCGTGACCTTGCGATAGTGCGCCTCGCGCGCAAAACGCAACGACTCATCGACCAATCGAGCGCCGATACCGAGCCCGCGCGCTTTCGGCTCGACCAATAGCAGGCGCAGCCGTGCGACGTCGTCAGTTTCCCGCACCAGCAGGATCGATCCTACATTTTCGCCCTGCTGATCGGCGATCCAGCAGCGCTCACGTCTGGGATCACGATTGCGGACGAATGCTGCAACAATTTCCGCGATGAGAGCTTCGAGGCGCTCGTCCCAGCCGTATTCCTCAGCGTAAAGCGCACCATGGCGAGCCACGATCCAGCCCATGTCGCCGGCGCGTGGACCCCGCAGCAGATGGGGCATTTGCGGCGCGGGGGCCTCGCACAGCGAGGCTTCGATAGTGCACATCGCGGCGACCACCCGCTCCTGATCCGCAACCGACAAGGTGCGGAGCATCGCGCCGACTTGTTCTTGTGAATGCTCCTCAAGGGGCGCAAACGCCATGCGGCCTTTGGCTGTGAGAGATAGCAGGCTTTGCCGCCGATCATTGGGCAAGGCGGTTTTGACGACGAGGCCACGCTTGTTGAAGTCCAGCAGGATCCGACTGAGATAGCCGTGATCGAGGCCGAGTTCGGTGGCGATCTCGGTAGCGGTTGATTTGGGACGGCGCGCGAGCTCGTAGAGCACGCGCGCCTGCGTAAGCGAGTAGGGGCTTCCTAGGAAACCATCCTCCAGCACGCCGATGCGCCGCGTGTAGAGGCGATTGAAGCGGCGGACCGAGCCGACGCGGTCATCGAAATTCCTGGTGGATATGTCTGTCATGACACGGGCGAAACCGTAGGTTGACAAAATCAACTAAATTTCTTGACTATGTCAAGTAATTTGAGCTCGTGCTGGTTCGTAGGAGCACAAGACGGCGTCGGCCCAGGCGGCGCAGCAGATCGCGCTCCGGCTCCTCGACGTCGCGGTGGCCGCCTACGGCGGCGTACAGCGCGCGGTTGATCAATAGCCCTTGGCTTGGAGGGGGCCTTGTACCGAGAGCGGCTCCCAGCAGCGCCATTGCTTCGAGCGCCCTGGGGCGGAACAGCTCTGCGCGGAATACCGCCGCATAGTTGTGGCGACCACGCTCAATCTCCTCCATGAAACGCCTGGTCTCCTCGATCCAACTAGACTCCAAGACGACTCCCGGGCGCAGAAAGAGGAGCCAGGGTGCGCGCGCCGCTTCAGCCGCTGTCCTCAAGCGCGGCCCATGCGCTTGCGTCGACTCCAACACGCGACACCCCCCGCCGTCGGCGATCGCAGCGGTTGCGTCGCGCGAGCCGGCGTCGGCAATGATCACCTCGCGCACAAGGCCTGCAACCGCACCGGGAACCAGCGCCGACAAGGTCGCCAAGAGCACACGCTCACTATCGTGCGTGGCGATCACCACGCTCAGCATGAGCCAATGTTCCCGCCGAGCGCACCTAATCCCATTTGCGTCTTTTATCGCCCTGGCCACGCGAAGAAAGCCCTGGCCACGCGAAGAAAAAAGACAAGGCTCCCGCTGCGCAGGAGAGCAGTCGCCGAGCCAATAAGTCGATCGCGCTTCTTGGTCGACAGCTGTTGACCGTCGACACCTTGCGCCCTCCTCCCGAGGCCATTATGTTCTTGTTTTGTTCGAGAGGGAACGCTAGTATCTCTCATGGCTCGCTCACATGCAGCCGTCAGACGCCCGCCGGCGCCCTCCTGGCCCCGACCCCCCACGCCGGCGGGCGGCTTTGCCCGCCGCGCGGGACATGCTCCAGGCCGCCCCGGCGCCGTCGAGCTTGCCGCGCCGACCGACGTTGAAGTCGCGGTGGAGGCCGAGCGTCGGCGCGGGCGCGGCGCGCAGTCGAACGCGTCCGGCCGTTACGAGCCGCTCGCGCGCGTTGCTTTTGACGATGGGTGGCAGAACTTCGAGGAGTTACCGCCGTTCAAGACGACGGTGACTCTCGACTCCACGCGCAAAATCATCGCCCGCAACGATTCACCGGATATTTCTTTCGATCGATCGATCAATCCTTATCGCGGTTGCGAGCACGGCTGCATCTACTGCTTCGCGCGGCCGACCCACGCCTATCTCGGCCTGTCGCCCGGACTCGATTTCGAAACCAAGCTCTTCGCCAAGCCGGATGCGCCGAAGCTGCTCGAACGCGAGTTGTCGGCCCCCGGTTACGTCCCACGCACCATAGCGATCGGCACGAATACCGATCCCTACCAGCCGATCGAGCGCGAACACAAGATCATGCGGCGCATCCTCGAGGTGCTCGATGGCTGTGGCCATCCCGTCGGCATCGTCACGAAATCGGCATTGGTGGTGCGCGATCTGGACATCCTCGCCCGCATGGCGCAGCGCGACCTCGTCAAGGTCGCGCTGTCGGTGACAACACTCGACGTTCGCCTGGCGCGTGTGATGGAGCCGCGCGCGGCGACACCTCCACGACGGCTCCAGGCGCTTCGTCAACTCACGGCGGCCGGCGTGCCGACTTCGGTGATGGTGGCGCCCGTGATACCTGCGCTCAACGATGCGGAGATCGAGCGCATCCTGGATGCTGCCGCGGCCGTGGGCGTGCGAGAGGCTGGCTACGTGTTGCTGCGGCTCCCGCTGGAGGTACGCGATCTATTCCGGGAATGGCTCATGACCAACTTTCCTGACCGATATCGGCACGTCTTCAAGCTCATCCGCGAGACCCGCGGCGGCAAGGATTACGACTCGAGCTGGAACACGCGCATGACCGGCGCCGGGCCGGTTGCCTGGATGATCGGCCGCCGTTTCGAACTGGCCTGCGAGAAGCTCGGCTTCAATAAAACGCGCACGCGGCTGACGACGGACCACTTCTCTCCACCGCGGCAGGCTGCGGAGCAGCTGACTTTGTTCTGAATTATCCTGCGTCGTCGGCCGGAAGCGGGAAGACGACGTCGAGCGTCCTCCACAGAGAGGAACGCGGGGCGGTTGACTTACACGTCGTGGCGCGCACCATCGCGCCATGACTCGTTCGCCCTCCGCCCGCGCAGGAGCTACGCGTGCCGTTCGCGTGGTGCGGCTGCCGCTCGGCGATGACGACATTCGCCCCACCTTCCGCCGCGAGCGCGCGGCGATCAAACGTGGTGTGTGGCCGATTGCTGGCTGCGACGAAGCGGGCAGGGGGCCGCTCGCCGGTCCAGTTGTTGCCGCCGCGGTCGTACTTGATCCGAAGCGCGTGCCGCGCGGGCTTGATGATTCCAAAAAGCTTGACCCGCAGACGCGTGAAAAGCTGCACGCAAAAATTTGCGCGAGCGCGCAGGTTACAGTTGCCATCGCGCCGCCATGGCGCATCGACAGAGACAATATCCTGCGGGCATCGCTGTGGGCGCTCGCGCGCGCCGTTGCATGCCTGCCGGTGAGGCCGCAGCTCGTGTTCGTCGACGGACGCGACCGCATCGATGCCGGCTGCGACTGCGAAGCTGTGATCAGCGGCGATGCCATTCTTTCCTCGATCGCGGCTGCCTCCATCGTCGCCAAGGTCACGCGCGACCGGCTCATGACGCGATTGGGCCTGCTCTATCCGGGCTACGGCTTCGAGCACCACAAAGGCTACAGCGTGCCCGAGCATTTCGAGGCGCTCGCGCGGCTCGGCCCCACCATCCACCACCGGCGCTCGTTCGCCCCGGTCGCCGCCGCTTATGGCGACGTCCTCACCGCGGACATGTGGTCCAGTGAGATTGAGGAAGGTGCGTTGCCTCTTTGAGCCATGGCCGCCTTATCTCTGCCGGCCGCCTAAAGTAACGTCCGGCCGATGCTTTACGTCTCCATCTTCGTCGAACTGTTGCGTTCACGTCCATCGCTGGCGGTCTGGCTCGCGGCGCTGGCTCAAGCGCTGCTGTGGCTGCTAGTCCCCTCCCTATTCTATGCCGGACCGCCGGGCGACGTGGCGGACGTGCTGGCCGTCGGGCACGAATTCCAGCTCGGCACTTATCTGGGTCCCCCGCTCGCCTTCTGGCTTGCCGAACTCGCCTTCGATGTCGCAGGCCGCAGCATGGTTGGCGTCTATTTGCTCTCGCAGGCCTGCGTGGTCGTGGCCTATTGGGCGGTGTTTGCACTCGGACGCTCGATCGTCGGCGCGCAGCATGCGGCGTTGGCGGTTTTGTTGATGGTGGGCATTGCTGCCTTCACGGTGCCGACGCCGGACTTCGGGCCGGTCGTCCTCACGATGCCGCTGTGGGCGATCATCCTGCTGCATTACTGGCGCGCCGTGGGCGAAGGCCGACGAGGCTATTGGCTGCCGCTGGCTATCGAGATCGGGCTGCTTTTGCTCACGACCTATGTGGGGCTGATACTAGTCGGCTTGCTCGTGCTGTTCACGGTCGCAAACCGCCGCGCCCGCGCGGCGCTCAAGTCGTATGACCCATTGATCAGCGCGCTTGTCATTGCAATGGTCATCGGGCCGCACCTCGTCTGGCTTGCGGATTGGGGAGAGGGTTTGCGGCCGATACTGTTTCGCCTGCGTAGGCCTGAGGCCGTCGCCGGCAACTTCATTGCATGGGCCCGACAAATCGCGCTGATCTTCGCCGCGCACGCCGGCCTCATCGTGCTGGTTGCGCTGGTCGCAGGATGGCCGTGGCCGCGGCATGACCCGGCGCCGGTGATTGTGCGGCCGACGATCGATCCTTTCGCCCGGCAGTTCGTCTACTTTTTTGCGCTGGCGCCGGCCTTCGCCGGAACGCTCGTGGCGGTGCTCATCGGAGGATCGACGCCGGTCGGCGGCATGGCGCCGCTGGTGATCCTATCCGGCCTTCTCGTGATTGTGGTCGCAGGTGACGGCATCGAGTTCAGCCGTCAGCACGTCATTATCGCCGCCTGGTTCGGACTGCTGATCATTCCCCCGATCATGACGGTCGCCGCGCTCCTCGTCCTGCCGTGGCTCAATATCGATCTGAAGGTGACGTACCCAGCTCAGGCGATGGGACGTTTCTTCTCCGAAAGCTTTGAGCGCCGTACCAACGCTCGGCTTCGTATCGTCACCGGCGATCCGCGCACCGCAGCGCTCATCGCGCTTGGCGCGCCGAGCCGGTCGAGCGTTTTTCTCAGCGCGACCCCCGAGCGCTCGCCGTGGGTGAAGCCCGATGCCATCAGGACCGAGGGCGCCATTGTCGTGTGGCCGACCACCGATACCGCGGGAACCCCGCCGGCCGAGATCAAGGAGCACTTCCCGGACCTCGTACCGGAGGTTCCACGCGCCTTCGAACGTTCGGTGCAAGGCCGGCTGCCGCTTCTGCGAATCGGCTGGGGGGTCATTCGTCCGCAGGGCCAGTCGGTACCTTCAGCCGCGGCCGGCGAGCAAAAACCGTGAGCGGCGCAGGCGGCTCCGTCACTCTTCTCTTCAGTTCTCTTCAGTACAGAATCAAGTGTTGCGGCCGGTAGATCGTTTGTCGCGGGGCGAGCGGCGCAGCCGCCTCGTCCTGCGGGTCGGGCGCATTGGCCCAGGTCGAGATCGCCAGGACGGTCACCGCCACCGCAAGCGCCATCCCAAAGGCAAATGCGAGCCTGTCTGGTTTGCGTGTCATGTCCACCTCCTCGCCGTAGATGGATCTCGCTGGGCGCACTCTAGAAGAAAGACGGGCAAGGCTATGTGAGCCGCGTCACACTCTCTCGAAGGAGAAAGCCTGGGCGGATCGGATCTTTCGCCAGTGGACAAATCTCCGGTGCGCAAGGCTTTGGCTTGGGTTTGCGGGCGCTTCCTGGCTACTGTGGCGCGGCTCGGAGTTTGTCTGCCTTATGGCGGTGGATGGGGTAGAGCTCGATCGGGCTGGGAAATGACATGACCGACGCAACAAAGCCTAGACCCGAGCGGCCATTGCTCGATCGCTATTTTGGCCTGCGCGAGAGCGGCAGCGACGTGCGCACGGAATTCATCGCCGGCGTCACGACCTTTCTCACCATGGTCTACATCGTGTTCGTCAACCCGCAGATCCTTTCCAGTGCCGGAATGGACAAGGGCGCGGTTTTCGTCGCGACCTGCATCGCGGCTGCCGTCTCGACCCTGGTGATGGCGCTCTACGCCAATTATCCGATCGCGCTCGCACCGGGCATGGGGCTCAATGCGTTCTTCGCCTTCACCGTGGTGCTCGAGCACAAATACAGCTGGCAGCAGGCGCTCGCCGGCGTGTTCTGTTCCGGCGTGATCTTCTTCCTGATCTCGATCTTCAACATCCGCGAATACATCATCAATTCGATCCCGAAGAATCTGAAATTGGCGATCTCCGCCGGCGTCGGCCTCTTTCTCGGCATCATCGCGCTGGAGGAAGCCAAGATCGTGGTGGCAAATCCCGCGACGCTGGTGACCCTCGGCGATCTCAAGCAATGGCCGGCGATTCTCTGCCTTTTGGGTTTCATCATGATCGTTGCCCTCAATTACCGCAAGATCGTGGGCGCCACGCTGCTTGGCATCATTGCTGTGACGCTCCTCGGGATACCGCTCGGCCTTGCCGAGTTCACCGGCATCATCTCGGCACCGCCTTCGCTCGCGCCGACTTTTCTCCAACTCGATTTTTCCCGCGCCGCAGAGCTGACATTCA
>Ga0126369_10000213_pt1 | contig 37272 bp, 34 predicted proteins | sample PanSoiMetaPlot_1_FD_109646 | JGI IMG/M metagenome (GOLD analysis project Ga0126369, IMG submission 109646) | Tropical forest soil microbial communities from Panama - MetaG Plot_1 | ecosystem: Environmental > Terrestrial > Soil > Tropical forest > Bulk soil | place: Panama | collected 2016-02-17
GCCCAAGCGGGAAAGCGTTCGCCGCCCGGGCCGGGTACCGCTCCTCCCATATGCCCTTCACTTTGCACTGGCGAACTCGTGCCGACCGCAGTGACGCATGGCGGCGGTTGCCGCCCCTGCCAGCCGCCACCCCCGCGATGCGGCAGATGCTCACTTGACGGCCAGCTTGTAGCCTATCGGCCGGCAATGTGCACTGTCAGCCTTGCGCTGGACGCCGCCCGCCCCAGCCCCGGTCGTCGTCATCTAGCTGGAGCAACGCCGCTCCGGCGAGGTGAGTTCCAGTTCTGGCGCATGCCGTGCTGACGCTCCGTCCGAACTTCCCGGACCCCGGCGAGCCCTGCCGCGGCCGCCGAGCCCCGACCAGCGGCGCGCTGGCCGACGGCGGCTATGCTGTCCGCCGACGCGCTAGGAGAGGACCACGCAATGAGCGACGACAGCGGCATCCAGCGGACCCTGGTCCTGCTCAAGCCGGATGCCATGGCGCGAGGCCTGACCGGAGCGGTCATCGCCCGCTTCGAGCAGGCGCTGCTCAAGGTCGTCGCCGCGAAGATGGTGTGGATGGACGCCGAGCTCACCCGGCGGCACTACTTCGACCTGGAAGAGCGCTTCGGCGCCGAGGTCTATAACTCGATGGCACGTTTCATGCAATCGGGCCCTGTCGTCGCGCTCGTCCTGGAAGGCGTCGGCGCCGTGCTCTGCGTGCGCAAGCTGGTCGGCTCCACTTATCCGGACCAGGCCGCTCCCGGTACGATCCGCGGCGACTTCGCCCACGTCAGCAAGGCGTACGCGAACGCGAACGGGCTGCCGGTGGCCAATCTCGTGCACGCATCCGGCAACGCGGACGAGGCTGCCCAGGAGATCGACGTCTGGTTCACCAAGGAAGAGATCTTCGACTACCCCGCCGCTGCCCAGCAGTTCGCCTTCTGACCAGGAGATCACCTGGCCCGGTCCGGACGTCGTAAGGTGGGCCAATGGGCGCCCAAGGCGAGGAACCCGACCAAGTAACGCAGGCCGCCCTCGAGGCTGTTGCGGAGGCGACCGAGGTCGCCGACCAGCAACGGCAGCGGCGCCTGGCGGTGCGCAGGCGGGGCTGGCGCGGCCTGGCGCCGGGCCAGCTCGCCAGGCGACGCGGTCGCGCCGCGGCCGGGCCCGCGCCAACCCAGGTCATCGAGGCTCGCCCAGGCGAGCCGGGCGCCGAACGGGTGCGCGCCACGGCGCTGGTGCCTCGCGTCAGCACAACGCGGGTGCGGCGGCTAGGCGCGGCTCTCGGCGGTGCCAGCCGCCGCGGCGCCCAGGCCGCGGGCAGGGGACTGTCCAGCGGCAGCCGCAGGCTTGCCGCGCAGGTCATGGCGATGGCGCCGCGGCTGCCGGTCCGGGACCTGGCCACGCTTCGCGGCCAATTCGGCGCCCTGTCCCCGGATCAGCTTGCCGACGCGCTGATCGAGGGCGCGTCCCGGGCCTCGGCCGCCGTCGGCGTCGCTGTAGGCGCCTGGGCCGTGCTCCCGTTCTTCCCCGCCGCCGGCGTCGAGATCGCCACCGAGACGCTGGCCGTTGTGGGCATCGAGATCAAGCTAGTCGCCGAGTTGCACGAGGTCTACGGCCTTAGGGCGGCGGGCGGAACCATCGAGCGGGCGACTGCCTACGTGGCCGCCTGGGCGCACCGCCGCGGCGTCGCGCTGGCCCCTGGCGGCCTGGTGATCGCGGCCGGCTCGCCGCTCGCGCGCCAATTGCAGCGCCGCCTTGCGGGCCGCGCGGGCCGTAGCGCGTTCTCGCTCGGGCCGCTGCTGTCCGGCGCTGTCGCGGGCGGCCTGATCAACCGCAGGGAGACCCGCAAGCTCGGCCGCTTGCTCAGGGACGATCTGCGAGCCCGGTCAGAGCACCGGAACGGGTGGCCGGACTGACCGGATCCGCGTCGCCAGCCCCGGCGGCCGGGCCAACCCCGAGCCAGCGCTCCAGCCAGGCGAACTGCTCGGCGATCACGTGCAGAACGGACTCCCTGGCGACGTAGCCGTGGCTCTCGAACGGCAGCAGGACCAGTCGCGCAGTGCCGCCGTTGCCGCCGATCGCGCGGAACAGCCGCTCGGACTGCATCGGGAACGTGCCCGAGTTCGCATCCTCAGCGCCGTGGATGAGCAGCAACGGCGCACTGATCTGGTCCGCATACCTGAAGGGGGACACCTGGTCGTAGACGGCGGGCGCCTCCCAGAAGCTGCGCCGCTCGGTCTGGAACCCGAACGGGGTCAGCGTCCTGTTGTATGCGCCGCTGCGGGCGATCCCGGCTGCGAACAGGTCGGTGTGCGCGAGCAGGGTCGCGGTCATGAACGCGCCGTAGCTATGGCCTGCCACGGCGACCCGGGTCGGATCGGCGATGCCGTCCGCCGCGAGCGCCTTGATGTGCGCCGCCGCTGCCGCCGTCACCTGCTCGATGTAGGTGTCGTTCTTGGTCTCGGGTTCACCGATCACCGGCATCGTGGCATCAGCAAGCACGGCGCACCCGCGCAGCACGAACAGCGCCGGATCGGCCGCCGAGAGCCTGGTGAACAGGCTGGCGCTGCCCCGGACCTGGCCGGCCGTGCCCGCGCTGCCGTAGTCGAGCGGGTACGCCCAGATCAGGAGCGGCAGCGGGCCATCGCGGCTGGCGTCGTACCCGGGCGGCAGGTGCAGCATGCCGGACAGCTGCACCCCGTCGCCCCGGTCGGTCAGCAGCAGCCGCTTGGTCATCTGAGTCAGCTCGGGATGCGGGTCGGGCCAGTCCGTCAGGCGGCGACGCGGGCCAGCCGAACCGCCGAGCGGCACCGAGCCGTCCTCCGCCGCACCGCCGAGCGGCACCGAGCCATCCCCCGCCGCACCGCCGAGCGGCACCGAGCCGTCCCCCGCCGCACCGCCAAGCGGAACCAGCCACAGGTTCGGCGGCTCGGCCGGGCTCTCCCGCCACGTCACCACCCGGTCCAGTCCATCAGCGAAGCAGAACACCGACTCGTACTCCTGCGGACCGCTGCGGAACAGCCGCGTGGTCTCGCCGGTGTCCAGGTCCCGGCGATCGAGGAACGGCCGCTCGCCGTCCGGCGTCGCACCCTGGCCGCGCAGGAAGATCGCTGGCCCGTCCTGGCGGATGGTCCTGGTGCCGTCGGGATGGGTGCGCGACATGGGCGCACCCGGATCTCCGTAGGCATCATCCTCGGCCAGCTCGAAGACCACCCGGTTGCGCTCGGGAGCGGCAGGCTCGCACCGCCAGCTCGTCAGCCAGCGCTTGTCCCGGTCATGCTCGGTCATTAGTAGCGCGCCGCGCTCGTCTAGGTTGGACCAGCCCAGGCAGCGGTTGGTCACCCGGAACGCGAGCTGGGCCGGCCCCTCGAACGGCGCTGCCAGCATCATGATCGCGTCCCGATGCTCGGCTGGAGTCACGGGATCGCCGCCGTCGAGGGCCTCGGTCCAGATCAGCCTGGCCGGCTCCCGCTCGTCCCAGCTGATCTGGCGCGGGCCGGACGGCACTCCCATCCTGGGCACCTCGTCGCTCACGCCAAGGTCGGCGATCACCCGGATCAACTTCCCGGCGGCTGACCACACCTCCGCCCGGCGCGCGAAGTACACGTACGGGACGCGGAACGAGAACGGCCGCTGCAGCCGGTGCACCAGCAGGTACTGCCCGTCCGGAGAGTCGCCGAGATGCTGGTACAGGCCGGGCGGCCCGAGCTGGACGGTTGCGCCCGTCGCCGGGTCGACCCGCAGCGGCACCGTCGTCGCGAGCGCCTCGAAGCGATCTTCGTCGGCCGCGCTCGCCAGCAGGTCCTGGAACGTCGCCATCTGCGACTGCTTGCCCGCGGTCTCCTCGACCTGGGGCTCGATGGGCGCCACCGGGGCCGGGTCGACAGCCGCGGCCGTCGCGGGCGCGCCGAGCGCGAACAGGGACCGGCCGTTCCGCGACCAGCGGACCGTACCGCCGAGCCCGGGCGGCTCGGCGCCCAGGACATCGCGCACCCGCAGCCCTGGCACCTGGGTCGGCTCGCCGTCGCTGGCGGCACACGTCCACACCCCGATCCCGTCGGCCGCATCGACCGTGAAGGCGAACCGGTCCCCGTCGGCGGCCCAGACCGGCCCGCTGACCTGCGCACTCGTGGGCAGCGCCAGCGCTCGCTGCACGCCATCTGCGGTCCGCAGTACCGAAAGCCCGGTGAACTTCCTGGTCCGCTGCCTGCCGCCGATGGCCGGGTCGAGACGCAGCCCGGCCAGTCTGAGCCTGGGCTTGGCCAGCATCGCGATTGTCGGGTGTGTCTCGTAGTGCACGAGCACGACGAACCGCTCGCTCGGCGCCGCCGATGCCAGCGGGGTCGGCGGCGCGTCGATGATCGACACCACTTCGGCATCGGGGACCAGGAACGCCAACAGACACCTCCGCTCGGTTGGTGCAGGTTACCCCGCCAGTTGCCTGCGCCGGTAGCCTTGGCCAGCGTGATCGACGACAGAACGCACCGCGTGCTCGACGCGCGACTGGCCCGTGAGCAGGCCGAACAGCGGCTGCCGTCGGTGGCCGCCGGCACGCTCAGGGACGGACAGCTGGTCTGGACCGGCGGTCGCGGGCGGACCGGCAGCGGCACTGACGGCTTTCCGCCCGACGCCGCTACTCAGTACCGCGCGGGATCCATCACCAAGACCTTCATCGCCGTCGCCGTGCTGCGGCTGCGCGACGCGGGGCGACTTGGCCTGTCCGATCCGATCGGCGCTCACCTGGGCCCGGACGCGGCCGGGTCGGCCGCCTCGGCGACCATCGGCCAACTGCTCTCGCACACCTCGGGACTGCGGGCGGAAACAGCCTCGCCGTGGTGGGAGCGCACCGACGGGTCCGCCCTCGCCGAACTCGCCGGCACGTCGCTGGGACCGGAGGCGGCCAGGTTCCGGCCCGGGCGGCGACACCACTACTCAAACGTCGGGTACGGCCTGCTCGGCGCTGTGCTTGAGGCCCACCATGACCGGCCGTGGCACGAGGTCATCGGCAGCGAATTGTTCAAGCCCCTGGGAATGAACCGCACCACGACGCGACCCGCGGCCCCGCACGCTACAGGCTATGCCGTGCATCCGCATGCCGACCTGCTGCTGCCCGAGCCGGAACATGACGCTGGCGCGATGGCCCCGGCCGGGCAGCTCTGGACGACGGTCGGTGACCTAGCCGCGTGGGCGCGGTTCCTCGCAGGCGACGACGCCGGCCTGCTCGCGCCCGACACGCTGGCAGAGATGCGCGAGCCGATCTCGGTGAGCGAGTCGGCCGGCCAGCCGTGGACCGCCGGCTACGGCCTCGGGCTCGCGCTCTGGAACATCGACGGCACGAGGTACTACGGCCACACGGGTTCGATGCCGGGGTTCCTGGCCGTGCTGCAGATCACCGACGCTCCCGGGGCGGACACGGCGATCGCGATGTGCAACTCGACCACGGGATTCGGACGGTCGCTCGGCACCGACCTGCTATCGCTGCTGGCCGAGTGCGAGCCGTACACCTTGCCCGAGTGGATGCCGGGCGATGTGAGCGCGGACGATCTGGCCTTGCTGGGGCGCTGGTACTGGGGACCTGCGCCATTCACGTTGCAGCTGGTCGGTGGCACCCTCACCATGGCTCGGGACGACTCGAACGCGTCGGTATCCCGGTTCCGCCGCGACGGCGGCGGCGACGGGCGCTGGCGCGGCGTCGACGGCTACCAGGCGGGCGAGCCGCTCATCCCCGTACGCGCCGCTGACGGCGCCGTCGCGGCGCTGGACATCGGCTCGTTCCTGTTCACGCGGACGCCATACGACCCTGCGGCACCGGTTCCGGGCGGCGTCGACCCGGCAGGCTGGCGAGCCGACCCCGCTTGAGCGGCGCCCGGGGTTGGCGGGCCGCAACCCCAGTTGGGGCCCCCAACTGGCGCTAGAACCCCGGTTGGGGTCCCCAACTGGGGTCCACTCATTAGGGGTGGCGGTCCGTGATCGCGGAAGGCCCTGGCCGGGGGGCACAACTGACCCTCCGCAATCACGGACGGATGGCGATCTAGTACCAGCCGTAAGCGCATTCGTGATTCCACGCGGCGAGCGGGGATCCGTAGCGGGCCTTGATGTAGCGCAATCCCCAAATGATCTGAGTGCGCGCGCTGGTGCGCCAGTTGGCACCGGCCGACGACATCTTCCAGCCGGGCACCGCCTGCGGGATGCCGTAGCCGCCCGAATACGGGTTGCTGGCGTAAACGTTCCAGTGGCTCTCGCGAGCCCAGAGCCAGTTCAGGAACCTGAACTGGAACCGGTCCCGCCAGCCGAACCTATGCAGAACGTAGCCGCCGACCTCCCGGGCCCGGGTGTACCTGGACTCGCTGTCCTCCTCGGCATCCGTGGCGCCCGCGATCAGGCGTTGGGATGTGGTGAGAACAGCGGCGGGAGTGCCATCGGCCATGGCGATGCCGGTGCGGACCGCGCTGAGCGTCCGTATAGGGGAGGCAACGCGAACCGGGCTGACGGCATAGCCCGAGCTGAGGGTGTGAGCCGGAACAACTGCGCGAGCGGAGACTGCCCGCTGGCTCGCGGCGGTCAATGACCAGCCGCTTGTGGTGGCGACAGCCACGAGCGCTAGCGCCGCGGCGGTGATTGTGGACGTGAACGAACGGTGGAGCAACTGCCTGGAAAACAAGGTGTGCTTTCGGTCGGGCACGGCCCGCATTTAGCCGTGCTCACCTTCCACCCGGGACAACTGCCTGGCAAGGGCCTCCTCAGGGCCACATCAGATAGGCCAGGCAGTGGCGTGCAGGGCGCGTCGCAGGTTCAGGGCAGCCGCGTAGTTACTCTCTGTAATCTTCCGCACACGCAGGGTGCTTTCTTTTCTTACTCTGCCCTATCTTCCCCGGGAATGCATTCCGAATCGCCGATTTCCTTAATGTGAAATGCATCACATCGTAATGCCCAAAGGCCAACAGTATTCGCTTCACCATTCCCATGTGCCACACCCGTCATCGGCGCCACCGGACTGCATCGGGGCCGTCGCTGCCGAGCCGAAATGCATCGCTGGGTCATTGATGCACTGATAGCGACATCACAGGCCCACCGATGCACCGCTCGCCTTGCAGGTGGCGGCGCGAGCCCGCCCAGCCCGTCGGACGAACGGGCCGGTTACGCCAGGTGCGAAACCCCTCCCGCGCCAGAACGCTCACGTATACCGTGACCAGCAGCGAAGGGCTCCGCGCGGAAGGACAGCGGCGATGGTGGATCCGGCCAGGCTCGGCCCGCACTGGGCGGAACAGAGAACCAGGCCGTTGCTGCGCACGATGATCGGCGACGCGCTCCGCCGCGCTCGCCTTCGCCAGGGCCGGACGCTGGCCGATGTAGCCAGGGACGCCAAAGTGTCGATGCCCTACCTTTCGGAGCTTGAGCGCGGGCGCAAGGAAGGCTCGTCAGAGATCCTGGCCGCGATCTGCGGTGCGCTGGGCATCGACCTCGCCGATCTGCTGGCCGGGATCGCGCGGCGAGCGGGGGCCGTTGGCGGCGCGGCGATCGCGGGCCGCGCGACAGGCGCTGGCGGCTACACCGGCCCGGCGATCATCGGTCGCAGACCAGCCGACAGGACCGGCGACATCCGCGATCTGACCGCCGACCACCTGGGCCCAGCCGATGTTATCCGGCTTGGCGACGCGCGCGATGACCGCGACCAGGCGGCGCCGCTGCAGCTACCCCAGCCGTTGCCGCAGCCGCTGCCTGCCCCACCCGCCGGGCCCGGCGACGCCGTCTGCCGACTGGCCGCCTGAGGTTGCCGCGCCGCACGGATGCGGAAAACCGCCCGGCGGCCTGGCACCCGTCAAAGTCTTCGTGATCATCAGCCGCGAACGGCGCCGCGATGCGCGGCAGCGAACACGGGATCATCCTCGCGGCTGGAAATGACCTCGTCGGCCAGGCCGTAGTCGACGGCCTCATGGGCGCTGAACGTCCTGTTCCGGTCCGTGTCCGCCCTGATCTTGGCGGCGGTGTGCCCGGTGTGCCGGGACAGGATCTCGTCCACCTCGGTTCTGACCATGGCCAGTTCCTTGGCCTGGATAGCCAGGTCTGGCAGCGCGCCGCGGGCCTGCCCGGACGGCTGGTGCAGCAGAACTTTGGCGTGCGGCAGCACTGCCCGCTTGCCGGGCGTGCCGGCGGCGAGCAGCACCGCCGCCGCGGATGCGGCTTGCCCGACGCATATGGTCGCTACGTCGGGGCGGATGTACTGAATGGTGTCGTAGATCGCCGTGAGCGCACTGAACGAGCCGCCCGGCGAGTTGATGTAGAGCCAGATCTCGCGATCAGGGCTGGCTGCCTCCAGGTGAATGAGCTGGGCAATCACCACGTTGGCGACGCCGTCATCGATCTCCGTGCCGAGGAAGACGATCCGCTCCGACAGCAGCCTGGAGTAGACGTCGTACGCGCGTTCGCCCAGCGGGGTCCGCTCGACGACGGTGGGAATCGTGTACTGCCCCATCGTCACAACCCTTCACAACCCCGCGGCCCGGCCGAACGCAGCGGGCCTGATGTCGTCCAGGCGCTCCACGATGTGGTCGACCATCCCGTAGTCGCGCGCTTCCTCGGCGCTGAACCACCTGTCTCGCAGGCTGTCCTGTTCCACTCGCTCGGTCGGCTGCCCGGTGTGCTGCGAGATCAGCTCGATCATCGTGGTCCTGGTGCGTTCGAGCTGCTCGGCATAGATCGCCACGTCGGCTGCGGTTCCGCCGAACCCGGCCGAGCCCTGGTGCATGAGCACCTGCGCGTGCGGCAGGCAGTACCGCTTGCCCGGGCTTCCCGCGCACAGCAGGAATTGCGCCATGCTCCCGGCCAGGCCCATCGCCAGCGTGCTGACGTCGTTGGGGATCAGCCGCATCGTGTCGTAGATCGCCAGGCCCGCACTGACGGAGCCACCCGGGGAATTGATGTAGAGGCTGATGTCGGCGCGCGGGTCCTCGGCCGACAGCAGCAACAGCTCGCCGCACAGCCGGTTGGCGACCGGATCGTCGACCTCGGATCCCAAGACGATGATCCGGTGGTAGAGCAGCCGGCTGATCAGCTGCTCGTCCAGCGTCCTGCCGGTGCCAGGCTCGGCCGAGGTGACCTGCAGCACAGTGATCTCCTTGTTCTGGTGCGACTGGCTCGTCCGCGGGCGAGCCCCGCGGTCCTCCCACCATCGCCCGCCTGGTTGGCCCGAGCCAAGCCAATCTGCTGATGGCAGAGCACACGCCACTGCACCAGCGGCCCGGCGTGGCCGACAGCGCGCCGACGGCGCGCCCAGGATCGCCGGATCAGTAGGCCATGAGCGCCTTGATCGCCGAGACCACCGCTCCGACCGTCGGGATCACCTGCTGCTCCAGCGTGTCGGCGAACGGCAACGGCACGCAGGCGGCGGCGACCCTGCGGATCGGCGCGTCGAGCAGCTCGAAGCCCTCGTCGGCGACAATAGAGGCGACCGTGCCGCCCCAGCCTCCCTGGTACGGGTTCTCCTCAACGATCAGCAGCCGCGAGGTCCTGCCGACAGAGGCGAGCACCGCCGCCATGTCCAGCGGAACCAGGCACCGCAGGTCGATCACGTCGACCGAAACCCCGTCCGACGCAGCGACCTGCTCCGCGGCTGCCAGCGCCATCGGAACGGTCGCTGCCAGCGCCACTACCGTGATGTCGGTGCCCGCCCGCGCCGCTGAGGCCTGGCCGAGCGGCACGACGTGGCCGGCCGGCGCGGCCGGGCCCTTGCTCGCGAACAGCCCCTTGTGCTCGAAGAACACCACGGGGTCCGCGCTCTGCACCGCCGATGCCATCAGCCCGATCACGTCCGCCGGGTTCGACGGAGCGACGATCTTCAGGCCCGGAATGGCCAGCGTCCAGTTCTCCACTGACTGGGAGTGCTGCGCGCCGAAGCCCAGCCCGCCGCCGTTGGCCGTGCGCACCACCAGCGGGACGGTGACCTGCCCGCCGGTCATGTACCGCATCTTCGGCATCTCGTTGGCCAGGTAGTCGAAGCATACCGCGAAGAAGTCGGAGAACATGATCTCGGCCACGGGCCGCATTCCGGTCATCGCCGCGCCCATGGCCAGGCCCAAGATGGCCTGCTCCGAGATCGGCGTGTCCCAGATCCGGCCCGGCCCGAACTCCTCGAGCAGCCCGGCCGTGGTCTTGAACACCCCGCCTGCCGCGCCGATGTCCTCGCCCAGGCAGACCACCGCCGGGTCGCGGCGCAGCTCGCGGGCCAGGCCCTCGGCCACCGCCTCGCGATACGTGATCGTCACGTCCGCCATGCCGAGCCTCCGTCCGCCCAGACGTCGGTGAGCGCCTCGCCCGGGTCGGGCGGCGGCGCGGCCTTCGCCGCCGCCAAGGCGTCGGCTACCACGAGGCCAGCCCGCTCGTCGGCTGCGGCGATCGCCTCGCCCGGCATGCCCAGTGCCGCCAGCCTGCTCCGGGCGATGTCCAGTGGGTCCCGCCGGAGCCATTCTTCGACCTCCGCCTCGGGCCGGTAGGTCGCCGGGTCGGTGCGGCTGTGGCCGAAGTGGCGGTAGGTGCGGGCCTCGATGAGGGTCGGGCCGCCGCCCGAGCGCGCCAGCTCGGCGGCACGGGCCACCGCCTCGACGACCACGACCACGTCGTTGCCGTCGATCACCTCCGACGGCATCGCGTAGGCGCTCGCCCGGTCGGCCGCCGGATTGGGCACGGCGGTGACCGAGCCGATCGGGGTGTACTCCATGTAGAGGTTGTTCTCGCACACGAAGATCACCGGCAGCGACCAGACCGCCGCTATGTTCAGCGCCTCGTGGAACGCCCCGATGTTCGTCGCGCCGTCGCCAAAGAACGCCACGGCCACCTGCCCGCTGCCGCGCATCTTGGCCGACCATGCCGCGCCCGCGGCCAGCGGCAGGTGCGCGCCGACGATCGCGTAGGAGCCGAGCATCCCCGCCGACGCCTTCGTCAGGTGCATCGAGCCGCCCTTGGCGCGGCAGACCCCGGTGGCCTTGCTCATCAGCTCGGCCAGGCATTCCTCCGGGCTCGCGCCGCGCGCGATGGCGTGATGGTGGCCCCGGTAGGTGGCGAATACGTAGTCGTCCGCGCGCAGCGCGAAGCTGGCCCCCACCGCGACCGCCTCGTGCCCGGCCGCCAGGTGCGTGGTGCCCTTGACCAGCCCGGCCAGGAAAGCGTCGTGCGCCGCCTTCTCGGTGCGCCGGATTACCGCCATCAGCTCGTACAAGGCGAGCAGCTCATCGGGGCCGATCATGGCGCCGAGCCCGCGGCGGCCGGCCGCGTCTCCCCCCGGCCAGCCGCCGTGTTGAGGTTCGACTGGGACTCCCGCAGCGTGTCGAGCGGCCCGCCGACCGTCCAGTACGTGCGCCCGGCCACGAGTAGTTCTTCGGCCGGGAACTTGGTGATCACCTCGCAGCCATCGGCGGTCACCACGACCTCCTCCTCGATCCGTGCCGCCGACCAGCCGTCGGCGGCTGGCCAGTAGGTCTCCAGGGCGAACACCATGCCCTCCTCGAGAACCTCGGGATGGTCCAGTGAGACCAGCCTGGAGAAGATCGGCTTCTCCCAGATGGACAGCCCGACGCCGTGACCGTACTGCAGTGCGAACGCGGCTGTCTCGTCGGCGAAGCCGAACTCGGTGGCACGCGGCCACAGCGATACCACGTCCGCGGTGGTCGCGCCGGGCCTGACCACGGCGATCGCCGCGTCCATGTACTCGCGGCACCTCGTGTAGGCGTCGCGCTGCGCGGGCGATGCGCTGCCCACGGCCAGCGTGCGGTAGTAGCAGGTCCGGTAGCCGTTGTGGCTGTGCAGGATGTCGAAGAAGGCCGGGTCGCCCGGGCGGATCAGCCGGTCGCTGAACACGTGCGGATGCGGCGAGCAGCGCTCCCCGGATATCGCGTTGACGCCCTCGACGTACTCGCTGCCCAGGTCGTACAGGACCTTGGCGACCAGGCCGACGCACTCGTTCTCGCGCACGCCCGGGCGCAGGAACTCATAAAGCTCCTGGTACGCGGCATCGACCATGGCACAGGCCTGGGTGAGCAGGGTGATCTCGTCGCGGGTCTTGGTCCGCCTCGCCTCCAGGAACACCTGCTGGCCATCGACGACCTCAATGCCCTCCGCTCGCAGCGCCGCCAAGATAGGCATCTCGGCCACGTCGACGCCAAGCGGCGCGTCCGCCAGGCCACGCTCGCGCAGCTCCGCTGCGACTGTGCGGGCCACCTCCTCGGCGATCCCGGCCTGGGGGTGAAACGCGCCGCGCAGCGTGGAGATCCCGGCCCGGGCTCCGGTCCTGGCCGCTCCGGCCGGGGTCGGCGAGCCAGCGCGCCCGGCCTCGGAGTAGTCCAGCCAGGGGTTGTACAGCTGGTGGTGCCGGGCGGCCGAGCCGAAGTCCCAGGTGATCGGGCTGCCGCCGCGCGGCAGCAGCGCGAACCTGATCAGCTTGTCCATAGCCCAGGTGCCAATGTGCGTCGCCGCCATGTACCTGGTGTTGGGCATGTCGAAGCTGAGCAGGGCGCCGAGCTCGGAGCGTTCCAACTGCGCAGCAAGACGCGCTAGCCGCTCCGCGCGTAGTCGGTCGAAGTCGACCCGCTGCTCCCAGTCGACCGCGTTCGTCCCGTAGGTATGGATGGCCATCGCCTCTCCTTGTCCGTCTTACGGCGGCCAGGGCCGGCCCAGATCGGCGAGCACGACCTGAGCCGCGTTGCGTCCCGGTGCGCCGGAGACCGAGCCGCCCGGATAGGTGGTCGCTCCCGTCTGGTACAGCCCGGGGATCGGCATCCGATGGCCGGCCCACCCGGGTACCGGCCGCAGCTCGCCGGACTGCGCAGGGCCGCCGTCGCCGCCGTGGCACGAGCCGTGCCAGTTGTGCGCGTTCATCCGCTCCAGGTCGAGCGGGCTCTTGACCACCGACGCCAAGATCGTCTCGTCGGTCAGGTTCGGCGCGTGCCGCCGCAACTCGGCCAGGTTGGCCTCGCTCACCTCGGCCTTGATCTCGTCCCAACGCCCGGGCCCGGACAACAGCTCGTACGGCTGGAACCCCACGACCTTGAGCGTGTGGCAGCCGTCGGGCGCCCGCCCCGGATCGGCGACAGTCGGGCACAAGATGAGTAGAACGGGGTCCGTGGTGCTGACTCGCCCGGCCCTGAAGTCGGTCGCCAGACGGAGCATCCGGTCCACCGATTGCGGGGTGCCCGCAGCGACCGACGTGATCAGGCCGGCGTCGCCGTCCGCCGCGTACCGCGGCGGCTCGGTCGTCGCGTAGTGGCTCACGAACATGGAGATGCCGGGCTGCCAGGTGGCCACGCCGTACCTGAAGTCCTCGCCCCACGAGGCAGCTGGCGCCATCTCGATCAGGTGCTTGATGTGAATCGTCGAGAGCACGGCTTCCCGCGCCCGATACCGCTCGCCCGATTGAGTCTCCACGCCGGTGCACCGGCCGTGCTCGACGATGAGCGAGCTGACCCGCGATCCGGTCAGGATCACGCCATCGTGCGCCTCGATCACCGCGCCAAGCGCCCTGGGCAGGGCGGCGGACCCACCGCGCGGCAGCGTCCACGAGTGCACCTGCCTGCCGTAGGCCAGGGAATAGGCGAGCAGGCCAGTACCGGGCCGTTCCGGCGGCTGCATGGTCATGAACGACATCCACAGCAGGAACGCCCGCGTCACCGGATGCTCGAATTCAGAGGCGATGACCTCCCAGGCGCTCATCGCGTTCCTGCGCAGCCAACGGGAGCCGCCGGCCTGGCGAGCGAGTGCCGCTGACGTCGACTCGCCGAAGCCGACGGGCGTGAACCTCGCCCGGCCTACATCGGGCGCGATCGCGGCGTAATCGGTGATCAGCCGCCGGTACGCCTGGGCATCCCGCGTCGAGAACCTGGCGAACTCGGCCGCCGTGGCGTCGAGGTCACGCCACATGGTCAGCGAGGTTCCGTCCGGGAACGGCAGATGCAGCACCGGGTCGGGGTGCAGGTACTCGAGTCCGTGCTCGGCCAGGCCGAGCTCGTCGCCGCGCAGGATGGGGCTGGCCTGGATCAGGTTGTGCGCCGTGGAACACGTGTCGTGCCAGAACCCAGGAAGCGTCAGCTCTTCCGAGGCCGTGTTCCCGCCGATGCGCGGCTCGGCTTCGAGCACCAGCACCGAAAGCCCGGCTTTGGCCAGGTACGCCGCGGCGACCAGGCTGTTGTGCCCGGCGCCCGCCACGACGATGTCAAACGCTGTGCTCATCTGCGAGCCTCCGGCACGACGCTCACGCCAGCTCCAGCAGCCGGCTCGCGTTGCCGCCCAGCACCAGTTCCTCATCAGCCTGGGCCTGGCCTAGCTCGTGAACCTGGTCCACCGGGCGGTCTGTGCCCATGTCGAAGGGCCGGTCGGAGCCGAGCAGGACGTGGTCGGCGCCGACGAAGCCGATCAGGTCGGCCAGCAGGCCCGCGTCGTGGGTGAGCGAGTCGTAGTAGAACGCGCGCAGCGCGGCGTCGGGGCCGTCGGCCGATCGCTCCCGAGCCTCGGGGCGGACGTCGAATGCCCGCCGCAGCCGACCGCGAACCGCGTGTAGCCCGCCACCGCCGTGCGCGAGCAGGACCTTCAGGTCCGCGTGCCGCTCGAGCACGCCCGCCACGGCAAGATGCGCGGCGGTGATCGCCGTCTCGAGCGGGTTGCCGACCGAGTTCCACAGGTAGTGCGGCCAGTCCTGGCCAAACCCGGTCGTGGTCGGGTGGACGAAGATCAGCGCCCCGGCGTCAGCGGCTGCTGCCCAGAACGGCTCGAACTCGTCGTCGCCCAGGTACCGCCCACCCACGCTGGCCGGGATCTCCGCGCCGCGCATGCCAGGCAGCTTCATCAGCTTGACCAGCTCGTCCGCCGCCGCCTCGGTATTGCCGATGGGAACCGCGCCCAGCCCGCTGATCCGACCTGGACGGGCAGCCGCATGTGCGGACAGCGCGTCGTTCTGTATCGCGCAAAGTTGCAGCGCCTCGCCGAGGTCGGCGCCCCTTGTCGCCGCGGGCACGAGCCTGATCCACGGCGAGAGCAACAGGTGATCGACTCCCTGCCGGGCCGCTTGGGCAAGCATCAGGTCCACGTCGGTGAACTCGGCCACGACCGATCCGGGCACCGGCAGCCGCCACCGCTCAGGCACCGCCGCCGTGGTCATCTCCGCGACGACGATGTGGCAGTGGCAGTCGATGATCAACTCTCGCCGCCGGCGTCGTGCTGGAAACGCGCCAAGCCAGCATCGTGCCGAAGGCGCGCCGGGCCAGCACCACCACGGGCCGACGCGATGGAGCCGCCTAGGTACAGCGCGCCGATCTCCGGGTGCTCGAGCACCTCCCGGCCGGTTCCGGTGAGCCGGACGCGCCCGTTCTCCATCACGACGCCATGGCTGGACAGGCGCAGTCCCGCGCGCGCGTTCTGCTCCACGAGCAGGATCGTCTTGCCGCGGGCGTGCATGAGCCGCACGGCCGCGAAGACGCTCCGCAGCACCTTGGGTGCCAGGCCCATGGACGGCTCGTCGAGTATGACGAGGGCCGGATCGAGCATCAGGCACCTGGCGAACTCCACGAGCCGCTGCTGTCCCCCGGAGAGGCTCCCTGCCTTCTTCCCGGCCCACTCCACGACCTCGGGGAACACCTCCTCCACGGCCGCGAGCCTGCTGGCGAGCAGCGCCGAGCTGCGGATCGTGTAGCCGCCCAACTCGATGTTCTCGCGCACGGTCATCTCGCGGAACAGGCTGTGATTCTGCGGCACGTGCACGATGCCGAGGTCGAGTATCTTGCGCGGGCTCTTGCCGACCAGCGTCTCGCCGCGGAACATGATGCTGCCGCGCCGCGGTTTAATCAGTCCGCTGATGGTGGCGAGCAGCGTCGACTTGCCGCAGCCGTTCGGGCCCACGACGCAGGTCACTGCGCCCTCGGCGACCGTGAACGACACTCCGCGCAGCACGTCGCCGCCGCCGTACCCGGCCACGACGCCGTCGACCACGAGGGCGGGACCATCAGAGGCGGCTGCTCGCGGCGCGGCCTCTGCCGACCGATCAGGCACTCGCACTGCCCTGCTCCACGCTCTCGTCGTCGGCCGAATCGTCGGCGCCCAGGTAGGCGTCGAGCACGCGCGGGTCGTTGCGCACCTGTTCGGCGGAGCCCGACGCGATCACCCTCCCGTAGTCCAGCACCGTGATCGGGTCGCACAGGCCCATCACGAAGTCCATGTTGTGCTCCACGATCAGGAAGGTCTTGCCCGCCGCGTTGAGGTCACGGACCCGCTGCGCGATGTGCTTGATCAGCGATGGGTTGACGCCCCCGGCCGGCTCGTCGAGCAGCACGATGTCCGGATCGGCGGCCAGAACGTAGGACAGCTCGAGCAGTTTGCGCTGCCCGTAGGAGAGCGTCCCGGCAAGGGCCCGCGCGTGCGATGCGATCCCGGTGAACTCGAGCAGCTCGGTGGCGTGCCGCCGGGAGGCGGCGCCCCCCGCCCGGGCGAAGGGGTTGCGCGAGCCTTCCCGGTGCTGGGCGGCGATCAGCATGTTCTCGAGCACGGTCATGCTCGGGAAGATCCTGGTGAGCTGGAACGTGCGGCCGATGCCGAGCGCGAAAACCCGCTCCGGGGGCAGGTTGGTGATCGCCGTGCCGTTCAGGTACACCTGGCCCGAGTCGGCCCGCTCGTAGCCGGTGATGACGTTGAACAGCGTGGTTTTGCCCGAGCCGTTCGGCCCGATCAGCCCGGCGATCGAGCCGGGAGCGACCTCGATGCTCGCCTCGTCCAGCGCCTGCACGCCGCCGAATGCCTTGGATACTCCCTCGGTGCGCAGCACAGTGTTCACAGCGCGCCTCCGGCACGACGCGTCATGCCGACTCCCCGGCGCGCACGGCGGCGGGGGTGCCGCCCGCGATCTCGGCGTCGATCTCGCCGTCGCTGACCGCGGCTGCCAGCGGCGGCTCCCGAGACAGCCTTGCCTGCACCTTTTCGATCAGCTCGGCCGCGGTCGGGATGAGGCCGCGCGGCATTCCCAGGATGACGAACAGGAACAGCCCGCCGTACACGAGGTAGTACAGGTAGCTGCCGCCGGTCTGCGGGAAGAAATAGAGCTGAGCGCCTTCCACCAGCACAGCGCCGAGCACCGGGCCCCAGACCGTCCCGAGCCCGCCGAGGAACGCCATCAGCGCTATGGTCAGATCCCACAACGGGTTGAACGCGTATGGCGGCTGGATGGTGTAGGTGGTCAACCAGTAAAGCCCGCCGACCGCCCCCAGCGGGATCGCGGAAAATGCCAGCGCGCCGATCTTCACCCGCATCGCTTGCACGCCCAGGCCTCTGGCGCGGTCTTCGTCGTCGCGGATCGCGCGGAGTTGCAGCCCGTACCGCGAGCGGCGGATGACCCAGGACGCGGCGACCGTGGCAACCGCGATGACCAGGCCGACATAGTAAAACGGGTTGTTGTAGGTGGCCGGATCGAAGTTGAACACCGGCGTATTGATGCCCGACGACCCGTGGGTGACCCCGAAGTTGTACGCCATCTGCTGGAAGATGAAGACGACCGCGATCGTGATCACCACGAACGTGTGACGCCGAACGCGCAGCGCGACCAGGCCGAAAGGGATCGCAATAACCCCGCCGAGCAGGCCGGCCAACGGTAGCAGCCAGAAGACCCCGGAACCGGTCAGCCCCCAGTCCAACGTGGCGATCGCGGTGAAGTAGGCGCCGCAGCCGAAGAAGACCATGTGCCCGAGCGATATGTAGCCGGTGTAGCCCGAGAAGGTATTCCAGGCGGCCGCCATCGCAACGAAGATCAGGATGTCGATGGCGTCGGTAGTGACGGCGGGGTTGGTGAAGACGAGCGGGAACGCGACCAGCGCCGCGACCAGCAGCAGGTTCGAGGCGGGCCACCCGATCCTGCCTGCTATGGTCCACACGCTGAGCGGAGCAAGCGTGGCATCGCCTGTCACTGCGCCCTCGCCTCTCGCCTACCGAACGCCCCCCGCGGCCTCACCACCAGCACGATCACGATCGCCACGTAGTACACGGCCGTTGCCCACTGGGGTCGCCAGAGGTTGACAAGCTCCTCTGAGGTGACCATGAAGAGAGCGGCGGCGGCGGCTCCGCCGATACTGCCCATGCCGCCGACGATGATGATCGAGAGCAAACGGGAGATCAGGTCGTAGCCGCTGTCCGGGTTGAAGGTGTTGGTCAGGCCGAACACCGCGCCGCCCAGTGCAGTTACCGCCACCCCGATGCCGAAGGTGAGCGCCGCTACCCGGTTCACGTCGATCCCGATCAGCCTCGCGGCGGTCCTGTCCTGCACGATCGCCCGGATGCTGCGGCCGAACTTGGTGCGGTACAGCATCAGGTAGATCGCGGCGAGGGCGACAGCGGCCAGACCGAACCCGATCAGGTAGATGTCGGCCAGGTAGAAGCCGAACACATGGATCGTGGCCGTCGAGTACCAGGCATACGGCTGCAGGCTGACCGGTGTGCCGCTGAAGATCTGGTACAGGATGCCTTCGATGAGTATCGCGACACCGTAGCTGGCCAGCAGCGACATCGCGGTTCGCTCACGGCCGCGTAGCCGCCCGATGAAGGCCCACTGTATGAAGGTTCCAAGGGCAAACATCATCGGCACGGTGATGGCCAGGCCGAGCAGGGGGTCTAGATGCAGGTGCACGGAGAGCGCGTAGCTTAGGTACGCCGCGAGGACGACCAGGATGCCCTGGGCGATGTTGATGATGTCCATCACGCCGAAGATCAGCGTCAGTCCCGCGGCCATCAGCGCGTAGACCGAACCGCCCAGGATCCCGTCGGTGATCGCCTGCATGAACGCAGACATCAGTCGTTACTCCTCATCGCGGCGCGTGGCTCCGCGTCTCTCCGCGCACCCGCGCGCCTTACTTGCCCCAGGCCGGCTTCGGGTACACGATCGGCACCGAGCCCGAGACGCCGCTTGGCAGGACGAAGACGTACTTGCCTTTCTGCCACTGGTAGACCGCCGGGGTGGCCAGGATGTTCTCGCCGACGGCGTCGAACTTGACCGGGCCTTGGACGCTGGTCATGGTGGCGCCGCTGTGCAGGTAGGCGATGATCTTGGCGTTGCTGGTGCTGTGCGCCGCCTCGATCGCCTGCGTCAGCACCTGGCCTACGGAGTATGCCTCGTAGACGTCGGCGTTGATGCTGGAGGTGTTCCCGCCGTACAGCCCGACGTACTCGGCCTGCATTGCGTTCCGCACCGGGTCTGGCGCACCGAGATAGGACGTGTTCGGCACCAGGACACCGTCCGTGTTGCCTCCGCCTACTGCCTTGACGTAGGCAGCGCCCTGGTCGGGCCCGGCCGTGGCGACGAAGACCTTGGGGCTGTAGTGCTGCTGCACGAACGCCTGCGTGAACGCCTGGACGGTCGGCACGTCAAGCGAGCCGAGCACCACGACGTCCGCCTTTGTCCGGGCCACCTGGTCGGCGATGCCCTTGTACTGCGCTACCTCGGGCTGGAACAACCTGGCGGCGGGGTACACCGTCCTGATCCCCGCAGCTGATAGCACCTGCTGCGCGTACGCGGTCTGGAACGTGGTGAACAGGTCGTTGACGGTCGGGTACGCGGCCGTCTTGGGCCGCTGGCCCGCGGGCAGCGACGTCAGGTAGCTCAGCAGCGGCTGTAGGGACTTCGCGACCGGCAGGCTCACGTCGAAGACGTTGTTCAGCTTGGTGGAAAACACCAAAGGCGAGCCGCCTGCGCCCTCAACGAGAGCGTAGCCGTAGCGATGCGTCACCGTGACGGACGGCGCGGTAAGCAGCGACGAGAACGGGCCGATGGTGAGGTTCACGTGGTCGACGGTGATCAGCGTCTGGTAGTTCGATACAGCCGTGTTGGGATCGCTGTTGTCATTGAGGAATTTCAGCACGATCTTGTGGCCCAGCAGGCCGCCCTTTTTGTTCTGGTCGTGGGCCCAGAGCTGGTAGCCGCGCTTGAATGCCTGGCCGTCAGCGGAGAACGACCCGGTCGTCGAGAGCGAGGCGCCGATCACGATGGGTGACTTGGTGGTGCCGCCTGCGGTGCTCGAGCTGCTCGAGCAGGCGGCGAGGGTGGCCGTGAGGATGGCCGCGGTAACGCCGACAGACAAGAACCGGGCGCTGCGAGGTGTCATCCCCGGTCCTCCTTCCAGGTGGGGGATTACCTGATCAATCGCTGCTGGCGGGACCGAGCTGATCGAGCGGCTCGAGCCCGTCAGTTACCTCCGCGTGCTCGCTCACGATGTCCAGGCCAGCCGAATGGGCCTGGAGCACGAGCAAAGCCGCGAAGTCATCCTCGCCGTATCCGTGGCCGACCAGGCTCTGCACGAGCTGGTAGACGGTTGCGGCCACCGGCATCGGCACCTCGTGCTGCCGCGCCGCCGCCAGGCCAAGGTCGAAGTCCTTGCGCAGCAGCGTCGCGGTAAAGGTCGGGTGGAAGTCGAGGTTCACCAATGCGGGCGTTTTGTACTGGGTGAATGTCGAGCCCAGGACAGACTTGTTGAGGCAGGCGAGCAGGGCCTGCCTGCTGATGCCGCTCTTCTCGGCCAGGATGGCGACCTCGGCGAGCGACTGCGTGACCACGCCCAGGAAGAGGTTGTGGCAGAGCTTGACCGTCCTGGCCAGCTCGCCCTCGCCCACATACGTGGCGCCAGCGCCGAGGATGTCCAGGTAGGGGGCGACGGTGTCAAACGCGGTGCGCTCTCCCGAGACGGCGAAGGTGAGCCTGCCCACCTGGGCCACCTTCGGGTTGCCCATGACCGGGGCGGCGAGCAGCGCGCTGCCCCGCGCCGCCAGCTCTGCCCGCACCTGCCCGGATGCTTCTGCGGACACCGTCGAGGCGTCGACTACGACCGATGGCGCCCCGCCGCGTGAGGTCAGGCCGGAGGGCCCGGTCAGCGCCTCGATCAGGTCCTGCGAGCCGCCGACAGTCACGAACACGATGTCCAGGCCGGCCAGATCGGCTGCCGCGTCTACGACCTTCGCCCCGGCCGCGGCCAGCGGCTCGGCCTTGGCCTTCGTCCGGTTGTAGACCGACACATCGCAGCCCGCGGCGAGCAGCCGCTGGATGAGCGCCACTCCCATACGCCCGGTCCCGAGCCAGCCAAGGCGATGCGCTCCGCCTCGATCGGCCATTGGCTCCCACCTCTGCCGCTGTGCTACGCAATCGTTTGCAGGTTCGAGCGTGTCGTATCGTCCACGTTCTTGTCAATAGGTAAGTAACTATCGCATCCCGGCCGACACTCGCTAGTCATGCGATGCTGGCCGGCATGGCAGACAGCAGGGTCAGCGCGGCTATCAGCCACTGGGCACCGCGTTTCATCGCCAACGGGGTGGACTATAACGATTTCGCACGGATCACCTCGCAAATCGAGATCTGGGATGACTGGTGTGCCCGCTGGTCGCAGGCTGGCGCGGCGCACGAGGAGCTCGGCAGGTCGGCACTGGGCGACGGCCGTCTCCGCTCGGCGGGCGCTCACCTCGCGCAGGCCGCCGTGTGCTACCACTTCGCCAAGTTCCTGTTCGTCGAAGACCTGGACCAGATGCGCCGCGCGCACCTCGCCGCGGTGAGGTGCCTGCAGGACGCGCTGCCCTACCTGGACCCGCCGGGCGAGCGAGTGGAGATCCCGTTCGGCGGCGCAGCGCTCGTGGGCATCTTGCGCCGCCCTGCCGGTAGCGGTCCGCACCCGATCGTGGTGCTGATTCCCGGACTGGACTCGGCCAAGGAGGAGTTCCGCCCGACCGAGCAGGAGTTCCTCGGCCGCGGGCTCGCCACCTTCTCCGTGGACGGTCCCGGGCAGGGCGAGGCCGAGTACGCCCTGCCGATCAGGGCCGACTGGGAGATCCCGGGCGCGGCCATCATCGACACGGTCAGCGCGCAGCCAGGAATCGACTCGTCCCGAATCGGAATCTGGGGCGTGAGCCTGGGCGGCTATTACGCGGCCCGGGTCGCGAGCGGCGACCCACGGGTGCGCGCATGTATCGCGCTGTCCGGCCCGTATTGCCTTGGTGACGTCTGGGACGAGCTACCGGAACTCACCCGGGCGGCATTCACCGTGCGGTCCAAGTCGGCCTCGGACGCCGAGGCGCGGTCACGCGCCGCCGAGTTGTCCATGGCCGGCCTGGCGCCGCGGATCATCGCGCCGACGCTGATCGTGGCGGGCAAGCGGGACCGCATCTTTCGCTGGCAGGACGCGCAGCGGCTGGCGGACGAGATCGGCGCCGACGCCGAGTTGCTGCTGCTCGACGAGGGCAACCACGGCTGCGCCAACGTCCCGTACCTGCACCGCCCGTTCAGCGCGGACTGGATGGCGACGCACCTCAGCTAGCTCCGCGGCGCGGCCGTGGAACCTCGTACTTTCAGCTCCGGCTCGAGCAGCAAGACCGAGGGCTGCTCGCCATTGCTGCCCATCCGCTCCAGGATCAGCCGCCCGGCCTCAGCGCCGACCTGATAGTGCGGGAAGCTCACGGAGGTCAGCGGCGGCCGCAGCAGGTTGATAAATGGCATGTCATTGAACCCGACAACGGACAGATCGCGCGGGCACTGGCGGCCGGCGGCCTCCAGGGCCGAGTAGCAACCCACGGCCAGCATGTCGTTAGCCGCTGCCACCGCGGTGCACCCGGTCCCCGCGCTCAGCAACTCGCGGCAGCACCGCTCACCCTCCTCGATCGAGTAGGCGCCGGCCTGGACGACCATGGCCGGGTCAACGGGCAGGCCGTGCTCTGCCATCGCGGCCAGGAATCCGCGGTAGCGGCTGAGCCCGGTCGACACGTCTTGCGGCCCCGCGATGTGGGCGATGGCGCGATGGCCGAGGCCGGCGAGATGGGACACGGCAAGCGCGATGCCCTTGGCGTTATCGACCGACACCGATGGGAAGCCATATCCCTCGGCATGACGGTTCACCAGGACGATCGGAATGCCAACAGCGGCCGCCTCGGCGAGCAGCGCGCTGCGGAGGTGGGCGGTAGCGACGACGAAGCCGTCGACGTGCCTGGCCCGCATGAAGTCGAAAACCATGCGCTCCCGCTCGTCGTCCGAATCGGTGTTGCCGATGAGCGCGACATAGCCATCGGCCGCCAGCCGGTCCTCGATGCCGCGCACGATCGGCGGGAACAGCGGATTGGTGAGATCGGGGATGAGCACGCCGACCGTGTGCGAGCGCCTCGTGCGCAGGCTCCTGGCGACCGCGTTCGGCCGGTAGCCGAGCGCGCTCGCCACCGCCAGGATCCTACTCGCCGTCTCCTCGCTGACGAGCAGCCTCGTTTCGGGATTGAGCGCGCGCGAGGCGGTCGCCGGATGGACGCCGGCTTCCGCGGCCACGTCCTTGAGCGTCACGGACCGATCCGCATTCATCGACGTGTCACGCTCCGATCTGCGCGAGGCCACCGCTGTGCCGCGCGCGGGAATCCGATGTCTCCCCGGGGCCAGCATCGCCAGCACTGTCACAGCATGGTAACGGCAATGGCAGGATTCGCCATCATTGCGTATCCGCGCTGGCAAGCTCCCCGCAAATGTCGCGGCCGCTGTAGCATGCCAGCCATGTACCGCGCCAGCACAGTATTTCCGGTTCGCGACGTTGGCGTTCTAGCCTCGTGCTGGTACGCATCGGGCTCCGCGAGGATCTAGGCTCGATCTAAGCATGTGGCCCAGCCGTCAGGCCCGCCGCCAGCCGACCGGGCCGAAGACCCCGAGTGTGTCGGGACGCCAACCGACCGGCTAGATCGTCGTGGAGCTGTGCAGATGACACTTGCACTGCGGTATGCAGTCCGCTCCGACGTCGGCCTGCTCCGTGAGGGTAATGAGGACTCGGCATACGCGGGGCCGTACCTGCTGGCGGTCGCGGACGGCATGGGCGGCTACGAGGCTGGCGAGGTAGCCAGCGCATCGGTGATCTCGTCGGTGATGCCGCTGGACCGGACGCCCACGCCGGAGGCAAAGCTCGTCGACGCGCTCTCCGCGGCGGTAGCGAATGCCAAGCTGGCACTGCGCGGGATCGTGGAGTCCGATCCCACGGTCGGCAGCATGGGAACCACGTTGACGGCCATGCTGTGGTCCGACGGCGCCGCCGCGATCTGCCATATCGGCGACTCCCGCGCGTACCTGCTCAGAGATGGCGACTTCTATCAGGTCACGCGCGATCACACGTTCGTCCAAGCACTCATCGATCAGGGCAGGATCCGCCCAGATGAGGCGACCACCCACCCGCAGCGGTCCTTGCTACTGCGTGCGCTGGACGGCCGGACCGATGCCGACCCCGACATCTCAGTGCTCACGGCGCAGGCGGGCGACAGGTTCCTGCTCTGCTCGGACGGACTGCCGGTGGCGGTTGGCGACGAGGAAATCATGCAGGCCCTTGCGGAGGTCAAGGACCCGGCGGAGGCGGTGCTCAAGCTCATCGAGCTGGCAATCTCCGGCGGCGGCCCGGACAACATCACCTGCATCGTCGCCGACGTGATCGACACCAGGCAGAGCTCGCTCAAGCCGACTCGGGAGCCGGTGCTCGCCGGCGCCGCCGCCAGCGGAGCCGGCACGGTCGGCCATAAGACGATGCCATTCGCCAGGCCGGTCGACGGCATGGACGGCCTGACCCAGCTCGGCACGCTGCCCGACCCGCACGACCTGCATCCGGGCACCCCGCTCCCGCCAGCCGGGCCAAGCTCAGGCCCGCAATCCAATCCGCGCACGCGCCAGGGGCAGGCGCTCCGGGCCCCTGACGCGGCGGGGGCACCCGACGCCGACGAGGCCGTCGGACTGGCAAGTGGCAGCGGCAGGCCCGGCCGCACCCCGCCCGGTGGCCTGCCCGTTGCCGGGAAGGCCCAGCCTCGTCGCAGGCGGCTGCCGGTAATGACGGCGGTGCTCGCGGCATTCATCCTGCTGATCGGCGGCGGCCTGCTCCTGGTGCACCAGTACGCGCAGAGCCAGTACTACATCGGAACCCAGAACGGCAACGTCGCCATCTTCCGGGGCATCAACCAGAAGATCCTCGGCTTCTCGCTGTCGAGCCCGTACCGGTCGACGAACGTTCCGCTGTCAGGTCTACCTGTCCAGGACAAGGGCACCGTCAACTCGTCGCTGTCGGGGAGCCTTGCCTACGTCACCGGCACAGTCGACCGCATCACCCGTGATTACCGCGGATGCCAGCGGGCCTACTCCAGACTCGCAGCGTGGCAGGCCAGCCGGGGACGCAAGATCACCTACCGGCGGCACGGCCATGATTACACCCGATACGTCAAGCCGCCGCGGCCGCGGATCCCGCCGATGTGCCCCCCGCAGTCCGCGGCTTCATGACCACCGGGCGAGCCGTCCTGATCACCGGAGCATCCCGCGGCATTGGCCGGGCGATCGCGCGCGCGTTCGCGGCGGCGGGCGACCGGGTCGCGATACACCACAGGGACGCAGCGGAACTCGCGTCGGGGTTGCTGGCCGAGCTGCCCGGCACCGGCCACGCCATCGTGCAGGCCGACCTCGCCGACCCCGACGCCGTGCGGGCCATGGTCGACTCGGCGGCGGAGTCCCTGGGCGGAATCGACATCCTGGTCAACAACGCCGGAGTGTTCACCCCGCACCCGATCACCGAGGTCTCCTACGAGCAGTGGCAGGAGCAGTGGCGCGCCACGATCGGCGTCAACCTGATCGGCGCCGCCAACGTCATGTGGTGCGCGGTCAGGCACATGACGCGTCCCGGCGGCCGGATCATCAACGTGTCCTCGCGCGGCGCGTTCCGGGGGGAACCTGACTCTCCTGCCTACGGGGCGAGCAAAGCGGGGCTGAACGCGCTCGGGCAATCGCTGGCACTGGCGCTGGCCAGCCGCGGGATCGCGGTGTGCACGGTGGCTCCCGGCTTCGTGGCGACCGACATGACCAACGAGCACCTTAAGAAGCCTCGTGGCGACGAGATCAGGGCGCAGAGCCCGTTCGGCCGGGTCGGCGAGGCGGACGAGATCGCCGCGGCCGTGCTCTATCTCGCGTCGGCCGCGGCCGAGTGGGCGAGCGGCGCCATTCTGGACCTGAATGGCGCCTCCTATCTACGGACCTGAATCGCCGAGGCCGAGCGCGAGCTGCAGGAACGCCAGGACGTCGGCCGACTCAGCGATGATCTTGCTGATCGGCGTCGCGGCTCCGTGCCCGGTCGACGTGTCCACCCGGATCAGCACCGGGGCGTCGGCCGCCTGAGCGGCCTGGAGCGCCGCGGCGAACTTGAACGAGTGACCGGGCACCACCCGGTCGTCATGGTCACCGGTGAGCAGCAGCGTTGCCGGGTACCGCTCGCCGGGCCGCACGTTGTGCAGCGGCGAGTAGGAGCGCAGCCAGCGGAACTGCTCGGGATCGTCGGGGTCCCCGTAATCGGAGATCCAGGCCCTGCCGATGGTGAACTTGTGGAAGCGCAGCATGTCGAGCACCCCCACGTCGGCTACGCAGGCGCCGAACAGTTCCGGATGCTGGGTCAGGCACGCGCCCACGAGCAGCCCGCCGTTCGACGAGCCGGTGATCGCGATCCGGTCGGGGCGGGACCAGCCAGCCGCGGCCAGCCACCGCGCGCACGCACAGAAGTCGTCGAAGACGTTCTGCTTGACGGCCAGCCGCCCGCCGTCGTGCCATGCCCTGCCGTACTCCCCGCCACCGCGCAGGTTGGCCACGGCGAGCAGGCCACCGCCATCCAGCCAGGCCGCGTGCAGCGCCGAGAACCACGGCGTGACCGGGATGTCGAAGCCGCCGTACCCGTACAGCAGCGCCGGCATGTCCCCTTGCGGCGTCAGGTCCGCTCGCCTGGTGACGAATAGCGGCACCGCGGTGCCGTCGGCCGAGGTGACGTGCACCCGCTCGGTGATGTACGCGCCGGGGCTGATGGCCGGGGTCGCCGACTCGATGCGCGTGGTCTGGCCCGTGTCCAGCTGGTGCGACCACAGCGAGCCGGGCTCGAGGAACGAGCTCACGCCAATGTGGATCACCGCGCTGGCCGGCCGCCCGGTGATGCCCAGACCCATCCGGCAGGCGTCCGCGATGGAAGGAAACCCAGGCAGCTCGAGCTCGCGTACAAATCCGCCATCCGCCCGGTGCACGCGCAGCACGGAGCAGGCGTCACGCAGGTAATGGCAGACGAAGTGGCCGCCGAAGTACCAGGCGCCGAGCAGGGTGTCGGCGGCCTCGGGCACGACCTCGCGCCAGTGCTCGCGGTCCGGCCGGTCCAGATCCACGGCGACCACCCGCTTGCGCTCCGCCTGGTAGTCGGTGACCAGGTAGAACGTCGTCCCCAGGGTGGTGACGACGTCGGCGATCGAATGGAAGTCGCCGACGAGCTCGGTCATCGCCGCCGCCGGCGCGGTCAGGTCGAGCACGTGCAGCCTAGACTGCGGCGCGGTCCCGGCGCGGACCACGATGACCAGGAACCTGCCATCATCGCTCACCTCGGCGAATGGCAGCCAGGTGGGCTGCTCGGGCACCGCGAACACCTGCTGGTCGGCGCCCGGCGGGGTACCGAGCCGGTGAAAGTAGATCCGGTGCACCCCGATCTCGTCGAGGTACTCGGCGCCGTCCCGCCAGCCCTCCGCCGGCTTGTCCGGCGCGCCGTAGTAGAAGCCGCTGCCGTCATGGCGCCAGGCCAGGCCGCTGAACTTGGACCACTCCACACGGTCCGCGCGATCAGTCCCGGTGGCCACCTCGCGCACCTGCCAGGTCTGCCAGTCCGAGCCGTGCGCGCTGATCGAGTATCCGAGCAGCTCGCCGTCCTCGCTGACGGCAAAGCCAGTCACGGCGATCGTGCCGTCGGCGGACATCTCGTTCGGGTCGAGCAGCACGTTGCCTACCGAATCCGGCGACTCCATCACGAACAGCACCGGCTGATCTTGCAGTCCGGCGTTCCGGAACTGGAACCAGCGGCCGCCGCGCTCGAACGGCACGCCATGCTTGGGATGGTCGTGCAGCCTGGTCAGCAACTCGGTGAAGGCAGGGCGATCGGCGCAGGCCGCGAGCCATCCCTGGGTCAGCTCGTTTTGCGCGGCGATCCATGCGGCGGTTTGCGGCGAGTGCGTGTCCTCGAGCCACCGATACGGGTCTGCGACGAGCTCGCCGTGGTAATCGTCCGCATCGGGGCCCTTCGCGGATAGCGGGTATGGGTGCGAAGGCGAGGGGTTGGCAGGCATCGCCCGATCTTATCCGAAGCCACACCAGAAACTTGTTCTTGCGTTCTGAATGTTATTGCGAGTAGGTCGCAAGTACTCTAGCCTGGCGAACATGGCGGCCAATTCTGGGCGCGGCGAGCGGCTCGCCCAGGTCAGGAACGCGCTGACGCCCGCCGAGTGGCGCCGGGCTGGCGGGATCGCCGCGACCGTGGTCGCCCTGCACGCGCTTGGCTGGGGGATGCTCGCTGCAGCGGTCAGCGGGCATTACCAGATCGGGCACGGGCAGGCGTTCGGGGTGGGCACCGGGATCCTGGCCTACACGCTCGGCATGCGGCACGCGTTCGACGCCGACCATATCGCCGCGATCGACAACACCACCCGCAAGCTGGTGGGCGAGGGGCAGCGCCCGCTCTCGACCGGATTCTGGTTCTCGCTCGGGCATTCGTCCGTGGTATTCGCCCTGGCAGCGCTGCTGAACTTCGGCATAGTTGGCCTGGGCGCCCAGATTCGCAACGGCGGCTCCTCGCTACACGCGGTGACGACCGTTGTCGGCACCGCGGTCTCCGGCGGCTTCCTCTACCTGATCGCCGGCCTGAACCTGCTGATACTGGCCAGCATCGCCAAGATGGTCTCTCAGATGCGGTCCGGCCAGTTCAGCGATGCCGAGTTGGAGGAGCAGCTCGCTAAGCGCGGGCTTCTGAACAGGCTGCTCGGCGCCCTGAACCGGCGAGTGGATGCGCCGTGGAAGATGTACCCGATCGGCGCGGCATTCGGCCTCGGCTTCGACACGGTCACCGAGATCGCGCTGCTCGTCCTGGCCGGCAGCGCGGTGGTGGGCGGGCTGCCGTTCTACGCCGTGCTGTCGCTGCCCATTTTGTTCGCGGCGGGGATGGCGCTCTTCGACACCGCCGATGGCTGCTTCATGAACTTCGCCTACGACTGGGCGTTCTCCCGGCCTGCCCGCAAGCTGTACTACAACCTGACGATCACCGGGCTGTCCGTGGTAGTGGCGTTCTTCATCGGCAGCATCGAGGTGCTCGGCCTGATCGGGCACGAGCTGGGATTGTCCGGCGGGCCCGGCCGGGCCGGTAGCACCGGCGGGTTCTGGGCGCTCATGGCGAACTTCAACCTCAACACGGCCGGCTTCGTGATCGTCGGCATGTTCGTGGTGACCTGGGCGGTCGCGCTGGCGATCTGGCGCTTCGCGCGGATCGAGCAGCGCTGGGGCGGCGCCGCGACCGACCGCACCGCGGCGGTTCATGAGGTCGCGGAGCGGACTGCAAGTAGGCCGCGGTACCGGCAAATCGTCCCGCGCGCGCAGCTGACGGTGGCAAGATCGACCAGTGCGCCGGCCGAGCAGCAGTCCGATTGAGCCGTCGCACGCGCTCCGCGGGCCCATCCAGACCAACACCGTGGGACCCTTGGTGGAGCTATGGCAGCAGCAAGGGTCCCGCGGTGTACCCGGGCCGCGCCACCGTGCCAGGAGCGAGCAGGCCGACATGGCATGTCGCCGTGGCGGTAAAGATAGAATTATCCGACAGTCCTGCCATGACCTCACCCAGGAGGTGTCCGTGATCTCCGATCAGCAAGCCGTCGCCTCACCCGCAGTCGGGGTGCACCGGGCCGCCAGGCAGGACAAGCCCTGGGGTTACGAGCAGATCTTCGCGGCCGAAGACGGCAAGTACGTCGGCAAGATCATCCACGTCTCCGCCGGGCAATCGCTCAGCCTGCAGTATCACCAGCACAAGGACGAGACCATCTGCCTGATCTCGGGCGAAGCCGCCCTCTCGTACGGGCCGGTGGGCGGCGAGATGACCCAGGTGAGGTTCCTGCCCGGCGACACGATTCACGTCCCGCCGGGGCTGGTACACCGGGTCACGGCGATCACTGACATCGTGTTCGCCGAAGCGTCGACGGCCCCGGACGGCTGGCGCGAGGACGTGGTCAGGCTCGAGGACGCCTACGGCAGGACGGGCACCACCGCTCCGTAGCTCCGCAGACCCGCTACTCAGGCAGCACCGGGACGGGCAGCCGGGACTTCATCTCGGTCAGGCCGCTGAGCAGGTCGTGGGCTTCTCGTTCCGCCAGTACCGAGTACGCGGGTTCGAGGAGCTTGCAGGTGAGCTCGTCGGCGTAGCCAAGCCGCTCGGCGTCGTGATCCGTGACATCCGGGACGTCGCCGGGCCCGTAGCCGAAGCTCTCCCATGCGTCGGGCCGGGTGAGCCAGTGCGCGTTCTTTGGCTCGAGGCCGGCCACGGCCACGGCGAGCAGGTGCATGCCGCCGCCGAATTCACGCAGCGCGGTGACGCCCTGCATGGCCGCGCCAGCAACGTCGCCCGGCAGCGGGAAGGCCTTGACTCCTGCGAACAGCGGCAGCGCAAGCGGGCTGGCCGACGCGAGCACCTTCGCCATCGCCGGGACAAAGCTGGCAAGGAAGGGTGCGCCGGTGAGATGACGTCGGCCAAAGTCGCGGCAGGACTCGACGTGCGCCCTGGCCACCACCGGCGGCGGGACGATGGCCCGCCCGGCTTCCCAGTGCTCGCGCACAACCGACGGCGCGAAGTAGCCAAGCGCGCTATCCACGACCTCGGCGCCTACGTCGCCAAGCGCTCCCCCGCGGCCCAGGAAGTACCACTGTGAAGGGCTGAGGCCAAGCGCGGCCGCCCGGTCCAGACTGCCCGGCGCGAAGTAGAACAGCCCGCCCAGCTCGCCCACCAGTGGATTGGCACGGCGCACCAGGTCCGCGGCGATCACCCGCGCCCTCCCTCGCCCACACCCATCCGGCTGGCGTACTCGGGCCCAAGCTCGCGGAACCGCTCGTGCGGATCGATCGCCCTTCCTGCCAGCTCCGCCGCCAGCGCGTCGAGGTGCCCATGCCAGCCCGCCCCGAACCCGGCTGCCTGGTCCGGCGGGACCCGGGAATGCTCGAGGACCAGCAGCGTCCCTGAACGCTCGGGCAGCAGCTCGAACCGAACGACCGACTCCACGCCGAGCGCGGCTTCGTGCCAGGTGTACTGGAGCAACCGCCCGGCCTCGCATGCGGTGATGACGCCGTGCATCTCATCGCCGCTACCCCAGCGCAGCAGGACGGCGCCGCCGGTCCGAGCATCAATGGTCACCTCTGCGCCCAGCCATCGGCCCATCCGCTCCGAATCGGTGAGCGCGGCCCACGTCTGGTCGGGCGAGGCCGGATACCACCGCTCGAACCGGACCGTCGCACCGCCGCCATCCACTCTCATCGTCCCGAAATCGGTCATCGTCCCTCCTGCCGCTGCCGCCTGCCACGCGCCAACTCCGTTTCCAGCGCGTCCAGCCGCTGGCTCCAGAAGCCGCGATAGTGATCCAGCCATCGCGACAGGTCTTCTAGCGGCCGCGGGTCCAGGACGTATACGCGCCGCTGAGCCTCCGGCCGTACCCGCACGAGCCCGGCCTGCCGCAATACCCGCAAGTGGCGAGACACCGCCGGCCGGCTCACGGCAAACGCCGAGGCCAGCTCGCCTGCGTCGCGCTCGCGCACCGCGAGCATTTCCACGATCTGGCGCCTGATCGGGTCCGCAAGCGCCGGCAGTGCCTGCACCTGCCGTATGTAACATGCGCTTTACGTAACTGTCAAGTTACGGATGCGCTGCCACCTTCGCCCGAACGCGGGTCAGGCGGAAGGTCGGCTATTGCTTGTCGGCCCGCGCGGTGCGCGTCACACCGCCGGTTCCGGCGAGCCTCGCGGCGATCAGCACCGGAATGATCGTCAGCAGGACCACGATCGTCACCACGGCGTTCACCTCAGGCAGTTGCTGCCCATGGTGAATCTCGCCGAATATCCAGATCGGCAGCGTGGTGTTGGCCCCGGCGGTGAAGACCGTCACGATGACCTCGTCGAACGACAGCGCGAAGGCCAGCAGCGCGCCGGACACCAGGGCCGTCGCCACCTGCGGGAGCATGACGTAGAGCTGGGTTTGCCAGCCTCGCGCACCCAGGTCCATGGATGCCTCGGTCAGTGACCGTGGCGTCCGGCGGAGCCGCGCGATCAGGTTGTTGTAGACGATCACGATGCAGAAGGTCGTGTGCCCGATCACGATCGTCAGCACCGACAGCGTCACGTTGAGGAACCCGAACATGTTGTTGAGCGCGATGCCGGTGACCACGCCGGGCAGCGCCAGCGGCAGCACGAGCAGGAACGAGATGCTCTCCCGGCCGAAGAACCGGAAGTTGTGCAGCCCGTACGCCACCGCCGAGCCGAGGGCCATTGCGATGCCCGCCACCAGGAGGCCCACCCGCACCGAGAGCAGGAACGCCTGCCGCACCGCCTGGTCGTGCCAGGCCACGATGAACCAGTGCCAGGTGAAGCCCCGGATCGGCCAGCTCTGGATCACCGACGGGTCGAACGCGTAAGCGATGATCACGAAGATCGGCGCGAACAGCAGCACGAGCACCAGCACCGCCCAGGCGCGCAGCGTGATCCGCAGGCCAGCCGATTCCACCTAGATCTCCCTGAAGGCGCCGAGGGCGCGGGCCCCGATGAGGTAGCAGGCCATGATCGCGATCGGAACGAGGGCCATAGCGGCCGCCAGCGGCAGGTCGTTGGCGACGCCGACGTTCGACGCGATCACGGTGCCTATCAGATCGGAGTTGCCGATCAGGGTCGGGGTCACATAGTCACCGAGGGTCAGCGAGAAGGTGAAGATCGAGCCGGCCACGATCCCCGGCAGAGCGAGCGGCGCGATGACCGACCACGCGGTCCGCGCGGTCCGCCCGCCCAGATCCTGCGATGCCTCGATCAGCGAGTTGGGGATCCGCTCGATCGCTGCATAAACCGGGATGATCATGTAGGGCAGCCAGATGTAGCAGAAGACGACGAAGACCGCCGAGTTCGTGTAGATCATGTTCTGCGGCCCCAGCCCGATCCGCGCCAGGCCCCAGTTCAGCACGCCGTCATGGGTGAAGATCACCAGCCACGCGTACACCTTGGCGAGGTAGCTGGCCCAGAGCGGCAGCAGCACGCACACGAACAGGAACGTCCTGGTCCGCGGGGCCGCGATCCTGGCCATGTAGTAGGCGAACGGGAGTGCGATCGCCGCATCGACTAGCGTCACGCCGGCCGCCATTTCCGCGGACCGGAAGATGATCGATCGGTAGCCTGCGTTGCCCAAGATCTGCGTGAAGTTCTGCAGGTTCCAGATCCGCTCCAGATTCCCGGTGAACTGGTTGACGGTCCAGAACGCCGTGATCAGCATCACGACTAGGGCGGCGACGTACACCAGCAAGAACCACGCCAGCGGAGGCGTCAGCAACAGGGTGGCCCGGCTCCAAGGGCGCCGCCACAGCGCGCCGGAGGCGCGGGACCACAAGCCGCCGCCAGCCTGGCCCGGGCGGGCCGACGTTGCGGTCATGGCTCGGCCCGCCGGGCCGGCCGCTCAGGCCGGCCCGGCGGGGCCGCTATTTGATCTCGGTATTCCACGCCGCCGTCCACTCGGTGTATGGCACGCAGACCGGCTTACCGTTGTCGCAGGTCGAGACCGGGGTCTTCCACAGCCAGACGGACTTGAAATAGGCGGCCGGGGCGTTCGCGTGGTACTGCGCGCATGAACCCTTGGCGATCTGGTTCATGTAGCCGCAGGCCAGGCTGTTGTCCGGGGTCTCGCCGTAACTGATCGCCTGCTCGGCCTGCACCTTCGGGGTGCTGATGTAGCGCATCCACATGTACGCGCAGTTCGGGTCGGGAGCCTTGGCAGCCAGCATCCAGGTGTCCGCCCAGCCGGTCACGCCCTCGCTCGGGATCGTCGCGCCGATCGGGAAGTGCTGCCCGGTCAGCGTGGAGACCTGGTACGGCCAGCTGGTGCCGACCGTCACGTCGCCGTTGGCGTACGCCGATATCTGCGCCGTAGCGCTGCTCCAGTACTGCTTGACCAGCGGGTGCTGGGACTTGAGCAGGTTCACCGACGCCTGGAACTGGGGCTGGGTCAGCTCGTACGGGTCGGTGATCCCGAGCGACGGCTGGTGCACCTTCAGGTACAGCGCCGCATCGGCGATGTAGATCGGCGAATCATAGATCGAGATTTTGCCCGCGAACTTGTGGGAGTAGACGACGCTCCACGAGGCGGGCGGCGTGGGGAACGCCCTCTTGCTGTACATGAGCACGTTGGGTCCCCATTGCAGCGACACCCCGTAGTGGACGCCGTTGACCGTGTTGAACGGCGGCGACTTGAAGGCCGGGAAGAACTGGTTCCAGCTTGGGATCAGGTTCATGTTCACCGGGTGAGCGTCCCCGCCGTAGATGATCCGCAGGTCGGCATCGCCTGACGAGGACGCCATGTCCCACACGCCACCGCCGCCGTTCTTCATCAGTGTGACGAACTCATCGGAGGTGTTGGGATAGGTCGCGTGGATCATGCAGCCGGTCTGCTTCTCGAATGGCTTCACCCACTGCGGCTGCAGGTAGCCGATCCACGCGATGAGGTTCAGCTTCCCTTCGCCCTTGCCGATGTGGGTGAGCACGGGCAGGTGCGCCGTCGGGACCGTGAGCCCCGCCGCGCCGTTTGCTCCTGGCGTTTGACTCGTCGTACCGGAGCTACTGCATCCCGCCAGCCCGACGAGCGCTCCCGCCAGGGCTATTGTGCTGGCCGCCCGCCAGCCAGCTCTCATCTGAATGTTCATCTGCGTACCTACCTTTCCGCGCCACCCGCCGGCGCGCCCTCCCTTATGTGGTGCCTTGCGCGATCGTGATGCTCTGGTCGGGAAGCCAGGCGATCCGCACGGCCGAGCGACTCGTAGCCTGCGTGGCTGCCGGTGAGTGGTCGTTCTGCCTGGCGACCACAAGCTCGCCGCCTGCATCGAGTTCGACGACGTAGCGCGTCATGACGCCGAGGTACACGACGTCCCGGATCCGGCCGGCTTCCACGTGCGCGCCAGGGGCCGGTTCCTCGCCGTCGGCTAGCAGCCGGATCTTCTCCGGGCGGACCGTCAGATGTCTTCCGTTCCGCTCGATCAGGTTCGATGTCCCGATGAAGCCCGCCACGAAGTCCGTCAGCGGCCGCTCGTACACCTCGAGCGGGGTGCCGACCTGCTCGATGCAGCCCTGGCTCAACACGGCGATCCGGTCGCTCATCGACAGCGCCTCTTCCTGGTCGTGCGTCACGTACACGAACGTAATGCCGACCTGGCGCTGGGTGTGCTTGAGCTCAAGCTGCATCTCCTGGCGCAGCTTCAGGTCGAGAGCGCCCAGCGGCTCGTCGAGCAGCAGTACCTGCGGCTCGTTCACGATCGCCCGGGCGAGGGCCACGCGCTGCCGCTGGCCTCCGGACAGCTGGGCGGGCTTGCGATCGCCGAGCCCGGCCAGGCGCACCATCTCCAGAGCACGCCGGGCTCGCTCCGTGCGCTCGGGCCTGGGCGCCCCCCGCACGCGCATCCCGTACTCGATGTTCCGCAGCACGGTCATGTGCGGGAACAGCGCGTAGTCCTGGAACACCGTGTTGACGTCACGGGCGTACGGCGGCACCTTGGAGATTTCCCTGCCGGACAGCTCGATCGTTCCGCCGTCCGGGCGCTCGAATCCCGCGATCAGCCGCAGCAACGTGGTCTTGCCTGAGCCGGACGGCCCGAGCAAGGTGAAGAACTCGCCCGGGCGGATCTCCAGGTCAACCCCGGACAGCGCGACGACGTCACCATAGTTCTTGCGCAGCCCTCGGACGCGGATCGCCGGCCCGTTGCCGTCGGCCGCCCCCTGGTCCCCGGCCTGGCCCGCGGCCGCGGAGTCTGCGTTAGTGATCATCTGGCTCGTTCTACCACCTCAACGGCACATCGAAGGGCGCCACGGTCGGATTGTCGCAAAGCCGTAATAACGCCTCGGCATCGCCAGCAGCCGATCGGCCCGCCGCGCTCGCCGAGGCGCCCCCGCTCGTCAGTCGCACCACGACGCGGTCCTCCACCGGAACGTACCCGAGTCTGCGGTACAGCGCGTTGCTGACCGGGTTCGCCAGGTCGGTGAACAGGATCACTGACGCGGCGCCGCGGTCGATGGCCAGCTGAGTCGCGGCGGCCGTCACCGCGCCGCCGAAGCCTCGGCTCCTAGCGCCGGGAGGCGTGTATACCGGCCCCACCCGCGCGACCGATCCTGCCCACTCGCCTTGGTTTCGCGGCCCGTTCGCCGCGGTCGCGCCGCCGGCGGCCGCCGCGTTGACACCGGCCATCGACATGACTTCGCCCGCCACCTCCCAGAGCACAAGCTGCCCGCCCGCGACGCGGTCAGCCACTACCTGCTCGCCCGGAATGGGCTGGCCGGTCTCCTCGGCGAATGCAGCAAAGAATGCGTGCGCCACGTCGCCGTCACCGGCGGTGGCGATCCTCGCCACGCCGGGCGGAGGCGGGTCCTGCCGCGCGAGCGCTCCCAGCCTGTGCAGTCGTTGTCGCTGGTAAATATCGTAATCCTGGCCGGTCAGCCTGGCCCAGGCGGCGGCCAGCGCCAGCGCGTCGGACTCCGCGCCGTTGATAGCCGACAGAGCATGGCCGCGGGCGGCGAGCGCGGTTGCGAGCTGCCCGGCCGAGTCAACGGGCAGGTCGGTCACCAGGATGGGATGCGGCGGCGTGTGCATCACCGCGGCCTTGGCCGTGCTCGAATCCGGCGCCCACCAGCCGAGCACTGGCGCCTCGGATCCGAATGCCAGCGGTCCCAGCCTGCGCAGGTTGGCGAGCACGGAGATCAGCACCGTGTTCCGTTCCGGATCGCCCGCGAGCAGGCCGGCGACGGCCGCATGAAAGGTGTTGGGATCGTCGGTAAAGGTCCAGGCCATGGCCCATGCTGCCCGCCCGGCGCCGTCCTCGGCAATCCCTTTTCGTCGCGCCGCGGCCCTCGCAACTCCCACCTATCGCAGGTGTTGCGAGGACCGCTAGAACCTAAGCAGTTGGGGGCCCAACCGGGCCATAGTCAGCCAGGCACTGCGGCTAGGCGGAGCCCGAGGCGCGGGCCGCAGGCGTCGGGAGCATTCGGCTGGAGGGTACAGCCGAGGTCGCAGGGTCTAGGGGAGTCACCGCGGTCGCCGCCGACTAGGGGGGTCACCGCGGTCGCCGCCGGCTAGCGGGGTCACCGCGGCCGCCGCCGGCTGGGAGGTCTCCGCGGTCGCCGCCGGCTAGGAGGGTCACCGCGGTCGCCGCCGGCTAGGAGGGTCACCGCGGTCGCCGTCGGCTAGGGGGGTCACC
>Ga0126369_10000215_pt1 | contig 36770 bp, 58 predicted proteins | sample PanSoiMetaPlot_1_FD_109646 | JGI IMG/M metagenome (GOLD analysis project Ga0126369, IMG submission 109646) | Tropical forest soil microbial communities from Panama - MetaG Plot_1 | ecosystem: Environmental > Terrestrial > Soil > Tropical forest > Bulk soil | place: Panama | collected 2016-02-17
ACGGGTACCTCGGCACAAGTTCTCACGAGCAATGGATCGGGGTCTGCACCAACCTATCAAGCGGCTCCTTCGGGAGATGCCTTAGTATTTATTCAATCACAAACCGCATCTAACGCTGCATCTATTACCTTTACTTCTAATATTAATTCTACCTATAGAACTTATTTTGTTGTTCTTTCTAACGTACTACCGGCAACGGGTAATACTACGCTTCAAATGAGAGTTTCTACTGATGGTGGTGCTACCTATTTGGCAGATGCAAACTATCTGGGTATGCAACCCTATAATGCGTATAATGCCACGACGTGGACTGCCAGTGCGGTAGCGGGGGGCAGTAATCAGTGGAATGTAGTAGCTGCACAAGGTAATAGTGGGGTACCTGCTTCAGGATTTTTTTATTTTTTTGATTTAACAAATGCAATACGACCTGCCTATGTTGGACTTATGTCATTTGTTCCCAATGCCGGTACATTTAGTCAAGCAGTTATTGGGGGAACTCGTCAAGCTAATACGACAGTTAATGCTTTTGAGTTCTTTTATTCATCCGGAAATATTGCGACAGGTACTTTTACCGTATATGGAGTTAAAGAATCATGATACTTATTAAGGAGTTGTAATGGCATATAAACGACAGAGTCCCATGCCAGTAGTTGAAGGGGGAACCGGTGATCAAACCCTGACTGCTCATGGGGTACTCGTAGGAGAATCAACAAGTCCGATAACGGCACTTGCTGTTGGTACTAATGGACAAGTACTATTGGGAGCAACGGGTGCTGATCCGGCATTTGCTACCTTAACTTCAACCGGTGGTACTATCACATTTACCCTTGGCGCACATAGTTTAAACCTTGAAGCCGCAACAGGAGGCGGTATGTTAATGACAACATTTACTTCATCCGGTACGTGGACTAAGAATGCCAATACCGTATCCGTAACCGTTATTGGATTTAATGGTGGTTCTGGTGGTGGCTCGGGCAGACGTGCGACGTCTACTACTTCGAGTGGCGGAGGCGGCGGTGCTTCCGCCGGTGGTTGGTATATTTGGCAAGTTCCCGCTTCTATCTTTGGTGCAACTGAAACCGTAACCGTAGGGTCGGGGGGTGCAGGGGGTGTTGCCCAAGCAGTTAATAATACCAACGGTAATAATGGTGCGTTAGGTGGTCAATCTGCCTTTGGTAACTTTATGCCGGAAAGAACCGCAGCATCAATAGGAGGTGCGGGTGGTGCAGCAGTAGGAACCGGTGGAACGGGTGGTTTATATCCGTTAGTTGCATTAAGTCCTATTTCTTCTGAAGGTGCACCACAAGGTGGTGATGGTAATAATATTGAAGGGAGTAATGCCGCGAGTGGTGGGGGTGATCCGACCTCATTACCATTTGGGTTTATTACGGCTACTGCCGGTGGTGGGGGTGGTGGTGCTGATTCGGTGGTTATTCGTTCAGGAGGAACTGGGGGCACTATCTTTAAGTGGGATACGACGACGAGTATTATAGCGGGTGGTACCGCAGGAATTGAAAGTGGCACGATTAATGGTGGTGCCGGTAATAATGCGCCAACTTCGGGTGGTTTATTTATGGGTGGCACCGGTGGTGGTGGGGGTGGTGGCCAATCGGCGGGTGCATCTGCCGGACTTGGTGGTGCTGGCGGTATACCTGGGGGTGGCGGCGGAGGCGGTGGTGGTTCGCTCAATGGTACCAATTCTGGTGCCGGAGGTGCCGGTGCTCGCGGTCAAGTGGTAGTAATAGAATATTTTTAAGGGAATAGTAATGAAGTATGCTATTATTAATGAAGATAATATCGTGATAAATATTATTGAATATGATGGTACCAGTAAATGGGCTCCTCCCTTTAATTGTTATATTATTCGGAGTGATGAAGCTGAGATTGGTGATATGTATCATAAAGAGATGAATGCGTTTAGCAAAGGATAACTATGATCATTAAAGGTGCAGTTCAATTAGAATTAAATAAAGATAATAATCGCTTATATATATTTTCGATTCCGTTAGGATCAGAATATACCCAAGCATACGAAGTTCTTGATGAGATGAAAGCTGCCCTTGAAAAGATGTCAGCAGATGCTGCAGCTTCAGAAAAACAAAAAACTGAAGAGATTGTATCATGAGTTTACGATTAAGTGGTATTAATCCGTTATCCTATGTTGGTGCCGAACCGTTACAACCCCCCAACCTGGTAGTTATTCCCCGTTCACCGACTACCCGTGATTCTCAGAATTTTAATATTGGTACTTTGTGGGTCGTATTAATTCCGAGTAATCCGGCACAAGAGATCTGGATGCTCGTTAACCTGGCACAAGGTATTGCTACCTGGGTTCAACTCTATCCCGGTGCTGGCGGTGGTGCTACTGAATTTCCAACTGATGCGGGAACTGCCAATGAAGCTGGTGGGATTCTTAATGTATTTGGTGATGGAACGATTACCACATCCGGTGCCGGTAATACGATTACGATCCATGCTAACCTTGATATTGCAACTAACTTTGATACTGATGCGGGAAGCGCAGTTCCAGTGGCTGATACGCTTAATATATTTGGGGGAGATAATATTAATACGGCAGGTGCCGGTAATACGGTTACCATTAATTTAAATACCTCTATTAGTCAACCTAATACGAATGCATCGGGAACTGAAGGATTATACTCATTAGGAAACCATAGATTTTTACATAATTTTGGCACAAGGAACACGTTTCTTGGACAAGACAGTGGTAATCAAACATTAGTCAATGCTGACGATAATACGGGAATTGGTTTTGCTGTATTACAATCACTAGTGAGTGGGGATGAGAATGTTTCTTTAGGATCAGGATCATTGTTGGATCTTCAGACAGGAAGTGATAATGTGGCCATTGGGTTTGGTGCCGGTTCTAATTATACTGGAGCTGAATCAGGCAATTTATTATTAGATAATGCCGGTGTTTTGGCTGAAAATGCGACAATTCGCATTGGAACTGCACAAACCGCCGCCTATATGGCGGGCGTTTATGGCGCTACTGTCGGTTTAACGAATCAGTTTGTTATTATTGATAATACGGGAAAACTAGGAACTGGTGGCGGTGCGGGTGGCTCGAGTGAATTCTTTTTTGCCCGTCAATCAGCAACTGCAGTTGGAGTAACGGGTAATCTTACCCAATATTCATTAGGTCAGAAAACAGTTTTATCAATTATTTATGATGATGGGGGCAATGTATATATTGGTGATGGATTAGGAACACCCGCTAGTTTTACGGCACCTTCAACGGGTAAATATTTCTTACAATTTACTTTTTGTATAGCTGCTGTTCCTGCAGCTAATTTAATTTTACTTCAACCTGCTGCTAGTATTGTTACTACTGCTCGTTCATATACCATGCAATTTCTGGGAGGATCTAACTCCTATATTAATTTAAGTCCCTCAAGCGTCGCGATTCCAACGTATACGATAGAAACAGTCGCCGATATGACAATTGGTGATACTGCTACTTATCTTATTGAAGTTGCCATACCTACTGCAGGTGGTGATAAATTTAATGTGTTTGATGGTGGTGCTACTACTCCTCGAACTTGGATATGTGGCTATTTGATTTAGGAGAATGATGAAAATTTCAGTTAATGATCAAGAACTTTATACCTTATCAGAAACTCAAATAAGAGTTCTTTTGGACGAGATTCCTAAAGATATATTTGAAGATGATATGAAACGTAGATTACAGTATATTCTATTGCATAAATATCAGGAATGCTTCAGAAAATTAAAACAGCAATGGGAAGACAAACTGAGAGAACGCGGTATTAAAATGTTTCCAGCAGATCCTGATGAATTTGCTCAGTTAGTTTTTTCTCAATCTGATTATCAAAGTAGATCAGAACGAGATAAATAATAATCATCCCCCGCATATCACTGTAGCGGGGGAATGATCATCATTACCAATAGGAGTAATAACATTGTTATAACTTTTTCCGTTCTTTTTCCGTAATTATCTGGGATATCTTATGGAGTGGTTTATCTTCATGATAATGAAACAATCTCAAACATTCATTGACAAACGGTTGATCACTAAAGAAATCACTAAATGCTCTTTCTAACATATCACCAATTTTAAGCCATCGTGGTTCATCTTCTTGAGATATCTGGATATAGACATCATAATTATCATTATCGTTGCTCATAACCTGACATTGTGTCTTATACGGTGCTTTTTCAAGCTTAGTGGGAACCGTATACCGTACAATAGTTTTCTCCATATAATCCTTTTATTTTTTAGCCGTTTTTAACTGTTCTTTTTTCTCTTTAATAAAATTAAATACTTTAAAGAAAGAATGCTGAGGAAGTTCCGATAGCTTTCTTATTTTACATCCCTCAATGACCGTTCTATATAATTCAGTATACCCATCTAACTCGCGAATTAATTGATCTTCCTGTTCTTGATTTATATAGATTGTTTCAACCGGTTCCCGTTTCATTGACCGTTCACCGTCATCATCTTCATCTGATACTACGACGCCTACCATCGATGCATAACTGTAGCGTCTCATATAACTGATATAACTTCCTAAGCTTTGTGGATCAGGTTTTAAGGGAGTTAACGGAATATAACTTTCTATCCATTGTCCGGAAGCATGCCCAATCCTGGTAAATAATACTAATTCATTCTCAATTCTTTTTGTTCCCTGGAGCACACTCAAACTATATTTAGCTAATGCTGGTCTACTAGCTGCAACTATCTCATCAAGATCGGCATATTTTGACTTAAAGAATGGATTACTACTCGTTCTACCCGCAATACCCATCTCTCCCTGTGCTTTTGCTAATGCCGTAAATAGTTGATCTAACTGTTCTGAACTGTTCATAATTATTTTCCTTCTATTTGCTCTAGAAGTTTTAACATATTACAATAATGTTCATTTAATTTTTCAGTTAATATTCGGAGGGAAGAAATTAAGTATTTCATTTCTTCTTGTAATTCATATTCTTCTTTTTCTAAGTCATCTAATTCTGGTGATTGAGTGTTGCATAAAGACTTTATAAGTAATATTTCTTTCAATCTTTTAAAATTATAATCTATTTTATCCCTAAATTGTTTTATTAATTCTTTCATATAGTTCCTTTATGAGCAACAACCACGACTGCATTCATCATCGGCTGGTTGTAATTTTTTGTGAAGAGTACTGACATTCTGTTCATGCATCACTAATAAATGATCAAAAAGCTTATTCATATATTGATGGTGTTTATATTTATCACGCAAGATATATTCAGCCGGTTTCAATCCATTAAGAATAGCAGCCATCTGCAGATAAATTTCATGAATTGCCCGTGGCTCAATATGCTCTTCAATCATCTTTTTAGCTAATTTACCTAAGCGATGGAACTCATCCATTTGTGTTTCTATTTCTTTATCAACTTCTGCTAACAAATGCGTTAATTTCATATCTTCTCCTATTAAGATATTAATAATATTAATAATAGCAAAAGTTGAATAATTATCAACTTACAGTATAATAGTTGACGTAAATTCTTTTTGAGGATACTATGAATACGCCATTTAAATTTTTAATAGAGAATCAAGCATTATTAAGAAATAGATTAGAAACAATTATACGTAAAGATTTGGGGTCATTAATTGAATTAGCTAAAGTTATCAACATAACTCACACGACTTTAATGGCTTTTCTATTACAAAGGAAACCGGCAGATTTAATAACACTGTGCAAAATTGAAAAATATATTATAATGAGAGAATCGTCGATAGCCGACGAAAATTGAAATAATTAAGGTTGGTATAACAAAAGAAGCGCCTCAAGAACGAATCTTGAAAGCGCCAACTTTTAACTTTTTACCCGTCACAGGTAACCCGTGAGAAAATTGAATTTTTTTTACAAACTTCAAAGTAATTCGGAACACATAACAACCCAAAAGGAAATTACATGTTGAATTATTCTCATAGATTTCAAAGTAACAACAATTATAAACGAGTCCGTAGAAAAAATCAAGACTGGATAAAAATAAATAAACAGTTGACTGAAGAGTGCCTCGAAGATTCGTGTAAACAACTTTCTTATAATGAACGGTTAGTTCTCAATTTTCTTCTTGGTTTAGGCAATCGTTTTATCAACATATATCCTACTCAAACCACCATTGCTTATGAAGTTGATTTAAGTCGTGAAGAAGTTAACAAAATATTATTACGATTAGAGAGACTCGGATTAGTATTTTCTGAATATCGTCATAAAAGGAGCTGTATGTATCATTTACCTACTCTTTTTTCCCAATTGTCATTAAGAACTAAATTATCTCACTTATTTAGTGCACTTAGGGTATTTCCCTTGATCTGGTTAACAACCCTCGGAATTCCGTTCCAGTCGTATTCTACCACACAAGATATTGATAAATTTAATAAGTATATATATACAAACCGTAACTGTCCGTTGAATAACCTGCGCGCGCGCGCGAGGACAGACGAAACGGAGAAAAAGAGTATGGAAGCATATATTTCTGAGGAGGTAAAACAGTTGAAGGAGCTCAAGCTCACCCCATGGGGGCAAATTAAACTGTCCGGATTCCCTGATCAGGCACTTCTCTATGGAAAAAACCAACTGAAATATGCCCGTTCGGTGAAGAATCTGTTTAACTGGTTCTTTACGATCTGTCATGAGTACTGTCGATTAAACGGATTGACGGTTAACTGGGAACGGGTTGATTTCTTAAAGAAAACATACGGAATGCCCGAACTGGCACCAATGACCTATGAAACCAAGCCATATACCGGCAGTGAGGCATTATCTGCTAACCCACAATATCCAAAAAGGCCTCAAAAAGGGGATGCGCATAAACCGTACTCCGTACCGACTTCTTTTAAGCCAACCGTTCCTCTTCTTAACCGTGAAAAGGAAGCAGAGAAATTTGAGATTATGAAGCGCAATGAGCAACATGCAGAGCATATAAAGAACTTTAATCGGTTAATGGGATATCCGGAAGATCATAACCCGTTTTCTGCTTCTCCGACGCCGCCCTCTTCACCAATCGGATCTCCCCCAACCCCTACTCGTTCTTTACGGGATATTCTCCCTTATCTGTTACGGGAAGAGTAATGATCAAATATATCCTGCAGGGAGAACCTGCGCTGAAGTACCAGAAACGGAAGGGGAAGGGATTGGTATATGATCATGATTACCAGTTATTTCTGAATACCGTTGCTGATCTTAAAGAGCAACATAATGGCCGCGAACTTTATCAGGGGCCACTTCAGCTGATTATTATCTTTTATTTCCCGATACCCGTTAAATACCGTAAACGTATCCCGTTACTCCGTCATAGTTGGTTTAGCAATAAGCCTGAAATAGATTTGTGTATTAAGTTTGTTTTACAGGCATGTCATAAAGTTCTCTACCAAAATGAATCTCATATAACTGCTTTAAATGTAGAAAAATTATATCATGAGATACCACGAACTGAAATTATGATTAATGAGCTTGACATTCATATGTAAACATGTTATATTGTTATATATGTTTAATAATAATATGATGGAATTATGATGAAATATATAAATCAAGAATATGCAGTAGATGAACTCATTGAAGTTCTTGAAAGCGTAAGAAGCGATACGAGGAAAATAGCTCACTCACGTTTTGATTATAAAATTGAAAATCCTCTTACTTCGACCGCTCAAGCTCTATTGGTAAAGCTTGATAATGTTTTAGTGGGAACATATCATTATATGGGAATAACTTATTTCTGGGCTCATGAATATCGACATATATTACGTGATAATTCTAAATATTGGGTTAAAATACATACTGATTTTCTTAATGCAGGACTTAAAGTTTATGAATATTCTGCTAAACATTTAGAAATTATTAAAAGATATATCAATGTAACAGAATTAGACGAAATTTCTGCACATTGCAAAAATACACATGGTTTTATGGAGACATGTAATGAAGGTTGTATCCAAAAATTTTAAAGCATTTAGACTTCCCTTTGATCTTATTGAAAAACTACGTCAATATGCTTTTGATGATCGTATATCACAACAAGAGCTTGTTATAACAGCTCTTGAAGAGTTTTTTAAAAAGAGAGAATTGTATGAAGGAAATGAAAAAAAAGGATAAAACCCCCCACTCTAACATAGCAAGTGAGGTTCTGCCCAATAAAGCCTGCAACTACGAAGACTATCTTGATATGTTTTCCTTTAAGAGAAAGCCCGTTCCATTAGCGTTTTTACTAGAAATAGCACAAAAAGTAATTAAATGGGCACAAGAAGAAGAGTCACTCAAGATGGATCAATTTCTGATTAAGTACGGGATAGAACAGAGTGATATGGATCGTTGGCGTGACCGGTGCCCGGAACTGAAGGATGCCTGGAAGTTTGCCAAGATGATTATTGGTACTCGGAGAGAATTAGGTGCATTAACGGGAAAACTTGACCGGAGTATTGTTGCCTTTACGATGCCCGTTTATTGTCGAGAGTGGAAAGAACAGGCAGAATGGCGTGCTAAGTTAAAACAGACCGAAACCGAATCAACCGGCCCTCAGTTTGTGGTACTTGAGAAATATCCAGATACCGTAGAAGTGCCCTCTAAGAAAGTTAAAGAATGAGTATTAAAGAATATTATCAAGCAATTAAGTTAGCAATTACTAATCGTGCTAAACTTCAAGAATTAAATGATCAATTAGAATTTTATATGCAGGAAAAGGAGCGAGTAGTATTTTCCCAAACAGAAAAATATACAGAATATTTAGCACATCTTTTTAGGTCTACGTTAACAACAGATTTTTATACCAAAGAAGATATTCATAAGTTTGAAGAAGATTATTTCGATAAAATATTTGAGGCTAGATCAACCTGTGAATTTAACACTATAACTTTTTCTGATGGCTGTCTTTCCTCGAATCCTCTTGTTTTAAAATGTTATGGAATTTGTAAGAAAGATGAAGAATGAGTATAAATCGAATTGTTCTTGAATTTAATGATAAACTAGTTTTTCTTAACCTGGACAATAATAAACTCTATATTCCATGGGGGCATCTAGAGAACGCCGATGAAAAATATATAACAGTTTTTAAGGATATTAAGTTTCTTCCCATGTCATATGTTAAAGATTTCCATAAAGATGATAAAGCAATGACTACTAAACTAGAAGCGCTTGAGATAAAACTTTTAAATATTATTCATAAAAAATTAGAAAAAGAGTATGGCAATGAAAAAGATACATGAAGAGTTTCTCAAAGAACATGGTCATAAATTTACCTCTGAACAAATAGAACGTTTTAAGCAGGAATCATTAGAATCAGAATCAAAAACTTCCTGTGATTATAATAAACGTTTTAAAGATGGATGTAATTCAACAGAAATTTTCGTGGCTAAATGTGTTGGTAAATGTAAGGAAAATAATGAGAATTTGTAATAATTGTAAAAAAGAATTTTCAACTGATTTAGAATATCTTATTAATCATACGTTAGAATCAAGAAATGATCCTAAATTATGGGATAAAATAGGAATGGGACTTATTTTAGTATGTGATACGAGGAGCACTTATGACACTCAAAACACTTGAAGATCCAGAAGTACAACAAAAGTATATTGAACTTATGACTCATATTCATAAATATCTTATCGAGAAAATAACTAAACCTGAGATGTGCAAAGATTGTGATATTATGCATGATTTAACGATTAATATTGATATAACTCAGCCGTGTGAGAAAGTATAAATGAATCCTATTTGTAATGAATTAAATAATCAGATAATAGATAAAACATTATCTAATACTAAACTTTTATTTTTATGGTTTGAGGATATTTTTAATATTTTAGATAATTTTGATAATAAAAAAGATTTACTAAGTGAGCTTTTAGATATTAAAAATTCTATTATTATTCTTAATTATCATTTAATAAAGCCTTTGGTAAATGAAATGCATTATTCCTTTATGAGTGAAGAATCAAGGAATATAATTGAGATAATGAGACGTACTGAAATGGCAAAAGGCAATGAAATGATAGAAAAAAAAATTAAACAGTATGAAAATATAAAACTTAAGAACCTACCTCATTTTACTCATCACCAATATACAGAATTTATGAAAGTTATTGAAAATTGTCGATCAATTCTAAAGAAATACATTAAACAATGATAAAAGTTGTGTAAATTACGAATGAACATAGAACAACACAAGGATAAAAATGGATAGTATTTTTAATTTTATTAAATCTAAGATTTCTTTTAGAGACATTAATAAATGAAGGTAAATAACAACTTGATATAACACAACCATGTGGTAAGAAATGATAGAATTTAAAGGCTTAAGTATAGAGGATAATAATAATAATTCAACAATTGAGATGATTAAATTAGCTCATCTGAAATTATTATTATCTTTTGTTACAATATCTAATTTAGAATTAATTGAAATTAAACATATAATTCATGAGTTAGAAACAAAGATCAATGAAGGTAAATAACAACTTTTTTGAGAAATTTATTATTATTGCAATAATAATTGCTTTTATTTTGGCTATTTTTAAAACGATATTTATTTATTACCATGGATTGCGATTACTTAATTATTTTATCGGGAATCAATGAACATAGAACAACAAGTTCATCTTAATCGTTTTAAACCTAGACCGTATCAGTTACCCATCCTTGATGCTATAGAAAATAAAGGATATAAGCGGGTACTAGCTATTCTTCCTCGGCGAGCTGGCAAAGATATTACGGCATTTAATTTAGCCATACGACAGTGTATTCGTAAAGTTTGTGTCGTTTATTATATATTTCCAACCTATAGCCAAGCTAAGAAAGTTATCTGGGATTCGGTTACTAATTCCGGTGATCGAGTATTAGATTTTATTCCCGATTCGTTAGTTGAATGTAAAAATGGTCAGGAGATGAAAATACGGTTTAAGAATGGTTCTTTATTGCAATTAGTCGGATCAGATAACTATGATAGTTTAATGGGTACTAATCCTTTTATGTGTATTTTCTCAGAATATGCGCTTCAAGATCCCCGCGCATATCAATATATACGCCCGATATTGACTGCTTCTGATGGAATTGCACTTTTTCTGAGTACCCCTCGAGGAAAAAATCATCTTTTTGAGCTCTACCAAATAGCAAAAAACCTTGATAACTGGTTCTGTTATAAACTGACCGTAGAAGATACTCAACACATATCTCTTGCTGAAATAGAACAAGAACGTGCAGAAGGAATTATGTCTGAGGATCTGATTCAGCAGGAATACTATACGTCGTTTGAAATGGGTGTTGAGGGAAGTTACTATGCTCATTATCTTGATAAGATGCGGGTAAAAGGACAGATAGGACAAGTTCCCTGGGAAAATGGCTATAAAGTTCATTCGGCTTGGGATATTGGCTATCGAGATTCGACGACTATTATATTTTTTCAGACTATTGGCATGACTGTTCGTATTATTGATTGTTATGAAAATAGCAAACAAGGACTTGAACATTATATTGATGTCTTAGAAAACTTACCGTATTCATGGGGAAAACATATTGCCCCTCATGATATTAAAGTACATGATTTTTCGACAGGGAATACCCGATTTGAGAAAGCACGGCAATTAGGGTTTAATTTTACCGTAGCCCCCGATATATCTCTCCCCGATGGTATTGAAGCCGTACGTTCTACCCTGAGTAAAGTATGGATTGATGAACAAAACTGCAAACCGTTACTTAAAGCATTAGAGAACTATCGACAAGAATATGATGCTAAGAAGAAGATCTATAAACCGCAGCCGTTGCATGATTGGTCTTCACATTTTGCTGATGCCATGAGATATTTATGTATATCATTACCAAAAACACGTGATAGTTTATCGCCACAAGAGTTAGAGCGTCGTTATCAAGAAACATTAGGTGGTGGCGATCAGAGTCATTTACCACCCGTTTTTAGAACTGATTTACCGGAATATTGAAATGAAATCAAAACATTATTTAATTCAAAAGATGTTGGAATGTTTTTGTTGTTGCGAATATATATATTTTCTTTGTAAAAAGGCGCGCGGAGATATATTATGGTCAAAGATGGATACAAAAGAGAGATACGATTATCTTATTGATTTTTTAAATAATAAACCTGACTATTTATTTATTTGTATTCATAATGATTCATTAAAATGTGAAAATAAATGCGAATTACACTGTAAATAAAAAGCAAAATAATGGAAGAAATAGATTATCATCTAAAAAATTATATAAGTTTCTTTAAAGAAATTAATAAAGGACATAAAACTATGAAACTTATACTATTACCATTTTTAATGATATGTTCTCTTTCTGGTATGTTTATTGAAAAGAAGGCTAAGACTATTCGTCTTAAAGTAGCTGTTGATGATGATTATTGTACGATAATAGAAGTTTCTTCAGACAGAAGAAATAGATCCAGTGATAATATAATTCTTGAAATACATAAAAATAGTACTCCTATTCAACTCCTGAATATAGAGGTACCTGAAATAATAAAAATTGTTGATCAAAAGAAATGATATTATGAAAATAAAAACAACAGAAATAATATTTAATACAAAAACCTTTTTCCCTTCAGAAGTTAGCGATAAAATACTTATTTTTTGTGGTCGACCCACTGAAGATCAATTTAAAGAACTTATCAATGTTAATAGAGAAGTAGAAATGACAGTTATTGAATATAAAGTAAAAGATAAAGAAGAAGAACAACGAGGGTATTGGGTGGAAGAAGAGATAGCTCTTCCCTATCTAAAGAAAACATTACCAGAAGAAGAATACTGGTATATAAAAGTTTTATTAGATCAATATAAACATTCATTTATTAATAATGAAATTATCCATTAATATCTATGATGTTAAACCAATATACCAGATAATTCTATTTGATAAAAATATAAAAATATTATATACTTATGCAGAAGTGTTATGATTCCAACTTACATTTCTTTATATTTTATTAGAAGGATTGATCGGCTTGATTGTCTTATTTCAATCCTTCCCTAATTACCAAAGAATGTTTATATATGAGTACCAATAGTAATTCTACTACCCTGTCATTAAAAGAATTAATAAAAGAAAAAGAAACCTTACTTAATTTATTAGATAAAGTTTCTAATTTGATACGTACCTGTGAGAATCAACTAGTAGAATTAAAGTTTCATTTTCCTTTTAAAGTCTGTATAAAAGAAGAAGATTCTATAAAAGTTTATATCTCTTGGGAATTGGTAAAAGAAGATTCAAAAAATTACCGGTTATTTTTACTTATTGAATCTGAAGTGGAACAAATCTTAAGAAAACCATTTATTGAAACTAATTTAGAAATAAGACTTAAATATTCATCTTATTTAGGTAAATTTATAGATAGATATACTGATTATTTAAAAGAAATAAATGAGAAATTCATTGGAATACTATAGAGAAACTATTTTAACATAGTTTTTTATTGCAATCTTACGACTGCCTTACTAGAATATAACCAACTAGAATATCTTCTAATTAAGGGTAGTAATCTATGTTATTCCCACAACTTGGCCCCCAATATTATGATGAACGTGATCGTGGTATGCTTTCTCGTATGGAGGCAGCCTATGCTGAATCTATAACAATTAATCAATCTTTTTGGTCTGAAGCAGATACTGATACTCGTTTTGAATGTGGTGATCAAACTTTATGGAATGATTTATACGGTAATCTTCCCGCTAACCGTCGCAGACAATTTAATTTTAATCGAATCCGTCGGGTTATTAATATGATTAGTGGCCATCAACGACGTAATCGGAAAAGTACTATTGTAACTCCGGTAGAGAATGGTGATAATGAAACTGCAGATCAATTTACCAAAGTTTTAATATGGTTAAACAATCAAGAAGGAATTCTTGAAACTATCTCTGAATCCTTTCATGGTGCATTGGTGACTGGTATGAACCTACTTCATGTTTGGATGGATTATCGGGAAGATCCTATCAGTGGAAATATCAAAGTAGATAACTGCTCTTATAACTCGTTTCTGATAGACCCTTATTTCCGTAAACCGGATCTGTCTGACTGTAATTTTTTGTGGAAACGTTCATTTCTTACTAAGCGTGAAGTTATCTCATTAATTCCAGATCATACAGAAGAAGTATTAGGTCTTATTGGTAATGATTCTGGTACGGGTCGTGATGGTAAATTTCAGTTTATGCCTGAATCATATAATTATGGCATGAAGAATCTATTAACCTATGATGAATTTTATTATCGAGATTATCGCAAACAGAAGATGCTGGTTGATCGCCAAACGGGCGAAACAATGGAGTGGAAATCAGAAGATCAAGATCGCTTAAAGTTATTTATTCAAACGTATCCCCAAGTAACCGTTATTGAACAAGATATTCCGACCGTACGTTTAGCAATTGTAGTCCAAGGAAAAGTATTTTATGATGCACCACAACCCTGTGGTATTGATCATTATCCGTTTGTGCCCGTATTAGGATACTATAATCCGCAACTTCCCTATTTTCCATGGAGAATTCAAGGGGTAGTTCGCGGCTTACGCGATGCACAATATCTCTATAATCGTCGCCGCGTAATTGAACTTGATATTCTTGAATCACAAATTACCTCAGGATGGGTATATAAAGAAGATGCATTAATTAACCCTAAAGATGTGTTCTTATATGGACAAGGTCGTGGGTTAGCATTAAAAGCTGAAGCACAAATGAGTGATGTCCAACAAATACCAGCTCCTCAAATACCACCTTCAATGATTCAACTTTCAGAATTATTAGCGAAAGAAGTTGAACAGATATCGGGAGTTAATGAAGAATTACTTGGTTCAGCAATGGATGATAAAGCGGGTGTTCTTTCTATGCTTAGACAAGGGGCCGGATTAACGACCTTACAAAGTTTATTTGATCAATTAGATCGCTCTCAAAAGTTACTGGGTAAAATTATGATTGATTTAATTCAGGCTAATTTTACCCCAGGCAAGATACAAAAAATATTAGAAAATCAACGACCAACTCCACAATTTTATAATAAGGCGTTTGGAAAATATGATGCAACTGTTGAAGAAGGGCTCAACACTACCACCCAACGACAAATGCAACTCGCTCAAATGTTGCAACTGCGTGAAGTCGGGGTACCTATTCCCGATGATGTATTACTTGAAGCTGCTACCGTACAAAATAAAAAGAAAATTATCGAATCTATTACGCAAGCTCAGCAGCAACAACAACAAATGCAAAACATGCAACTCCAATCTGCCCTTCAGGAACAACAGGCGCGTACCGAATTGGCGCAGGCCCGTGCAAAAGCCGACGAAGGTCTTGGATTAGAACGGGTATCTCGTATACAAGAGAATCAAGCACTTGCGGTTGAAAGAAGAGCAGCTGCGGTTAAAGATGAAGAGCAAGCAATGCTTAATCTTATTAAATCTCTCAAGGAGATTGATGAGGTTGATCTTAATCATATAGAAAAACTCCTCTCTTTGGCCCATATTATTAAAAATGCTGAAAAACAAACTCAAGGAACTATAAATGGATAATCTAAACATTAAAAATGTTGAATTAGCATTTGTTTCTTTTTTGGAAAGCTTATTACCTAAAATATTGCCTGGAAAAAATGAACATGTTATTGAATATTATGAAGCAGTTGAAGAACTTATTTCTTCGTTAACTAACTCGGAACAAAGAATGCTTATTGTTATGCTTGATGAAATATTTTCACGCGTAAAAGAGGCATATGGATTAGAATAAATGCCCTTCCTCAGAACGTATCTGAGTAGTTAGAGGTGTTATAAACCTTGTCCTTTAAGAGGGACAGTTTCTACAAAGGAGCCAATCATGGCAAAACGTTATCACCATTCAAAACGCAGACATGAAAAACATGTACACAATCCCGGTATCAATCATGAAGCGGATCGTTTTAATGATGAACATCATCGAGATAAAGATCCCCGTGATGGTGCCATGGGATTCAATAATAAATTAGCGATGCGTGCTAATATGAATGAATTCTATGCCGGTATGGAACCACGCCGACGTCAAGAGATTGAAGATATGGGAATGATTCATGAAGATCATCGAGCAATTGCTAATCTTCCGCAAGAAGTGATGATTAAGCCGTATCCGCGAACTGGGCCATATCTTCCCGAAGGTTTAGATGATACGATTCGTGGCGTTGACATGCAGATGGATTATGATGATGAACAACGTCGTAATCACTTCTACCCGAAAAAGGTATAGTTCAACTCGTGACAAAATGTCACGGATTGAAAGGAAAGATTATGCCAAGTATGCCACGATTAAAAGGTAAACCAACTAAGATCGCCTATGCTATTTTAGGGGTTCCTGCTAATTTACGTAAACAACCGAATCGTGATCCACGGGTAGATCGTCGGTTGTTATTTGAAGAAACACAACGGGTACGATAATAGTTCCTTTTTTCAGAGAAAGGGGGGATCCTGACGGGTCTTCCCTTGCCAAAGGAGAGTAAGATGGCAAAAAAAATGAGATCAGAAGGGTTTAGTAAACCAATTAGAAACCGTGGTGAAGATATTGGACAACCACGTGCCAATGTTAAATATGATTATCAACCTCAAGATCAATATTCAGATAAAGCCCAAGAACGTGCTATAAGACGTCATGAAGTGCGGGCGATTTATGATCAAATGTATCGTGAAAATCAAGAGCGAGATCAACGGGCATTCGAACGTTTACGTGAAATGAAAAATGAGTTTTATGCGGGGGTAGATCCTCGGAGACGTCAGGAGTTATCTGATGCGGGTATGATAAGAGAAGATCATAATGCAATGGCTAATCTGCCACGTCAAGCACAACATCATGAATTTCCGCAACAACCCTTTTATGAATCACCCTATTTTGCTGATATAAGACGAGGAGTTGATCCTGAGCGTGATGATGATGGTAAATCAATGGCTCGTTATTTAAATCCACGTGATTCCTATACGGAGAAATAATGAAGAAAAAATTACATAAAAAACATCATGGTAAAAAATTAATCAAGAAGAAAAAAAATAAAGAAGAGAAAGTAATGCATGAATTTAAAGAAGGCAAGCTTCATAGCGGCTCCAAAAAAGGGCCTCTCGTGAGTAATCGTAAACAAGCCATTGCGATTGCATTATCAGAGGCTCGTAAAGCGGGAGAGAAAGTTAAGCCTAAAAAGAAAAGAAAATAGCTCATATAGCGCTCTCTATTCCTCATTCACTTACCTATTTTTTTGTGTTGCTGAAGAACCTCCTATTACGGAGGTTCTTCTATTGTCCCGGAGTTACCGCAGGACACACTTAAAATGAGTACATTAGTTGAATTATACCATAAAAAAGAGCATAGTATGATACAAATATCAGTTGTCGACAATTTGTCGACAGTTCAAAAGGGAAGAGCATAATGAGAGATACCGTCGGAAAAATATCAACTGAATTATTGAAAAAAGAACCTGATACTCGAAGTCCGATAGAACTTGAACGAGAGATGCATAAAGAGTATGAGCAGAATATCTGGGAATGTGTTGATCTCGGTAAAAAAGAATATCCGTCTGATTTTTTTGTAGTTGTTATCACCAAAAAAGAACGGTTAATGCAGAATGTTATCCGTAACTATTTCTTTTCCCGTCTGACCTGTCCAACCCCTGATTATGATCAAACAGTTTATCAATATATGCGTAAAGATGACGCATTGGATTTCTTATGGGTTATTCCCTCTCAAGATACCTGTCAGTTATTTATGCAAAATGCATTACAGATACATCCCGATGAAAAATGGTTATTACAATTTATCTTAGATTTTGCTGATGGATCACTCTTTAAGTTAGCTAAGAAACTTAATAAAGAGATATCATTAGAATCACCTCTTATAAAAAAGGATTAATATGTTTGATGAACAAACCTTAGGTAGTTTACCTGAAGTCCCTCAAGAAGAAACTCAAGAAACTTTAGTGCAAGAGACTCAACCTGCTCAGGAAAAACCTCAAGACACCGCTGCGATACCGCAAGAAAGTTTTAAACAACTGCGTGATAAAGCAGAAAAGGCTGAACGTGAACGTGACGAGCTTTATCGCAAGTTAAAAGCATATGAATCAGCACAATCTAATACGACTGATGAAGATATTAATATCGGTGCAGACGAATTGGCAGAAGGTAAACATCTTAATAAGGTACAACAAAAGATTAAGAAACTTGAAGCTAAGATAAATCAATATGAACAACAATCAACTAATCTTTCAGTTGAAGCTAAATTGCGTAATCAATATCCTGATTTTGAACAAGTAGTATCTAAAGATAATTTAGATCTCTTGAGTGCTTCATATCCGGAAGTTTATAATACGTTACGTGAATCACAAGATATCTATTCTAAAGCAGTGAGTGCCTATACCATGATTAAAAAACTTGGCATAATGCCACAAGATACCTTTAAAGAAGAAAAAGAGATTATTCAACGTAATACCGCTAAACCGAAACCGTTAGCGAGTGTTTCCCCGCAACAAGGAGATTCGCCGTTATCACGGGCAAATGCGTTTGCGAATGGCTTAACTGATGAGCTTAAAGCACAATTACGTAAAGAGATGGAAGAAGCGCGTCGTAATATGTAACAGAAATGGGCCCAGCTGGGCCCATCATTACCGTGAGAAAAAATCAAAGATATAAGACCATATACCAAATGCCGGTAATTGGTAATAATATATAAACCAGGTAAAACCACCAAACCAAACTACTGCTAAAAATAATAACCAATATTTGTTGGTTAATGCAGGATCTCCTAACATTTCCGGTAAAGATCGGTAATCTTTTGTTATTAATTTTCTCAATAATAACAAAATGAAACCAATAAGAAATATTTCAATTTGACCGATTAATACCTGGATTATTGTCCTCATTCTTATTCTCTCTATTAATTAAAAAGTTGGTGCGGCAGTTCCTGCTGCTAATGCTACATTTGCGGCAACTTCAATTGCTTCAAATGTTTCAACCATATGAAGAGCGGCTTCTCCACCGGTTACATAGAGAGCAACACCATATCCAATGGCACCGACTGCCTTAGTACTCCAATAACAAATACTCCCCAAAATAGGGCCGCCACCTAATCCACGGACATGTGATGTTAATTTAAAGTCACCATTATCGAGCTTATGGATAGAGATATAACCCTGCTTAATAAACTCTTTCATCTGTGCTTTAGTAGCATGTCTAATGAATTGATCTTTATCATAGTTATTAACAACGGATGATATACCATTATTCTTTACGACGAAATTATTACTATTATCTCGAAATAGTTTTGTTTTACCGATATGATGCGGTACATACAGCTGCGATCCCTTAAATTTAAGAATATCTTGTGTCGCATAATTTGTACTACCGACTATTAAACTCATAACTAATAATTTTTTAAACATATAGTTCCTTAATGTTTATTGATGATTAATATAATTTTACAGAACACTGCTTATATTATGTTTGTAACAGTATTTAATTTTAAAATATTAAATTATGGCATCGTAATTATCCTCCATTTATTAACAATTGATTGAAAAGTATTTAAACAGATTAAGTATATTTTTATATTTTTCAAGATCTTACTATACGTATCAGAGTAAAAATATTTTTACCATACCCTAAAAAGTATGGGGTCTTTAAATCTTCTCTGATAGACTTGGAAGCCTTAACGTAAATACGAAGGTAACAAGGGGCAAGAATGACTCAACAAATATGTAAAAAATGTGGAATAAATACTAAAAATACCATAGAAATATTCGCATATAATAAGTTTAATATATGCTATAAATGCGAAATTATTTTTTTTGATATTGTTGAAGGATTTTTTCAGCCTGAACGTAGCAAGCGAGAAGACTCACATAAATGTGAGATGCGGTGCTCTGAACACTGTGGAAACACAGTGAGGGATAAGTAGCCATATTCGTAATATTTATTTTTTGATTAAAAGTGATATATAGTTACTATAACGCAATAGGGAGTCGTTAACCCATTCCGGACGCAAAGAGGGATTCGTCCTCCTTAGACGCAAATGAAGCTTCGTCAACTTCGAAATGTAATACTATATTTCAGGTTTTTTATAAGGAGAGGTCGATGGCAATAACTACGACCAGTACTTTACCGGCTGCGGTTCAACAGTCTTTTAGTTATAAACTGTTATCCGTTCCGGTTCCTAATATGATTCACAAAATACCTGCTATGCGTAAAAATATGCCTCGTAACGGTGGTACAACCTTACGTATGCGTCGGTAGATTTTGCCGACGATAAATTTCTGGTAATTGACTTGGAGACCGAAGTGATAGAATTGATATATAAAAAAAACCGCAGAATGTTAAATCCCATTCAAGTGACCATTCTACGGCGGTTTTTGAATAACATTACTATTATAAATGTTTTTAAATTTTTGTCAATTTTATTAACTGGCAACAAGGGGCAAGTTTTAATACAGCCTGAACGACTAAACCCAGAAACCCGAAAGGGATGCGATAGTCTGAACATTACGGAGAACGTAATGAGATAGAGTCGAAGAACTTTATCCGCCTCAAAAGAGGTCATAAAAAGTAACAGATTGATAATCCGTTAAATACTGCAATGGTTCCGTTAGGAAATAGCGGGATAACTCCGCCGCCTCAAAACCTTACTGCAGTTGATATTGATGCTAAGATTTCATTTTATGGTACCTATGTAACATTGAATGAACAAGTTACCTTACAAAACCAAGATCCGGTTCTTAATGAGTGCGCTGCTCGTCTTGGCGTATCATTGAGACAAACTGAAGATCAGTTAACCCGTGATATGTTAGCTTCAACTGCTAGTTTTCTTAACTGTGTAGGAGGGGTAAATGGTGATAACCCTACTGAGATTACTCGTACCGATGTTGATAACATTGTGCGCGCATTGTTAAACAATAATGCATATACCATTATGGACAATATTGAAGGTGAAGATAAGTTTGGTACGGCACCAGTTCGTGATGCCTATTTTGCTTTATGTTCAACTCAATTAACCGGTAATTTAGATTCAGTTGCGGGATTTATTCAAAAGAACCAATATCCGGCACCGATGAATGCATTACGTTCAGAGTGGGGCGCAATTGGGAACCTCAGATTTCTTGTTTCATCAATTGGCAGCTTTACTCCCGTTGCTTCATTGCTTGGTCAAACCGTATTTAACATATTTTGTGTCGGTATGGAAGCATATGCCTGTATAGAACAAGATGGCTATAGTGCAGCATTTATTTACCGACCACCAATATATGATGGCCCATTAGCACTTAATGCATCAGTTGGGTATAAATTCGCTGAAGTACCGCGAATTACCAATGATCTGTGGGTGTTAAATTTACGTGCTACATTAGCTTAAAGGAGATAATATGGATGGTACAATTATAGGACAAGGATCCTTTACGCAAGGTGCAACCGCGGTTGCTCAAACAATCGTAATCCCTTCTAATGTAGATTCTTTAGAAATATATAACTTTACTCAAGCAGCAGCGACTGCCGGTAATGGATTTGAATTCTATTGGCAGCGCAGTATGCCATCAGGTAAAGGTATTGTTTGGTTAAGTGGTGCTGCTCATGCGGTAACCGTTAATCAAACTGCAGCTGGCGCATTTACGCTCTATGATCCAACTGCTATTAGTCCGGTAGGTGCTAATAATAATGGTTCTACCGGTGTCAGTGGATTTACTGCCGCTAATCCTGCAGTGGTAACCGTTGGGTCTACCTCAGGCATGGCAGCTGGTAATATTGTCAGATTTAATACCTTAGATAATCAACCGCAATATACCGGTATAGATTTTTCAATCGGATATGGCACCTTAACAGGTACTACATTCAGTGTTGATTATCTTAATTCTACGGGCTCTATCCCTTCTACTTCAGGTAATTTCAGGGTAGTACAAGTAAACCCACTCTTTTATCCAAGATGGCGGGTTATTACTAATGTTACTGCAGCAGCTCAAGCAGTAATTACTTTGAGTGTTGATCATGGATTTACCGTGGGCCAAGAAGTGAGATTATCATTCCCTGGTGGTACATTAATCTATGGTAATTATGCTGCTCTTGATGGTGTTCAAGCAGTTATTGTAGCGGTTGATACGGCAACAGGTGTTGGTCATAATACGATTACCGTAGATGTTGATACCTCTGGTTTCCCGACATTTAACTTCCCTTCACCAGGATTAGTACCGTTTAGTCCGGCATTGGTTATTCCAATGGGTGAAGATACTGCTACTTCATTGGCCTCATTAGTAGCTCAAGTGCCCGTTGTTAATGGGGTACAAATACCTAATACGAATGTGGGTATTTTAGCTGATTCAACGGTAAATACGGCTTATTTAGGGATGACATTAGCAGCTGGTGCAGCATTACCTGCTGGATCTGCCAGTGATGTCGTATTCTGGGTAGCCCGTAAAGCTATGTTTGGTGGTATATAATCGAATATTTTGAGACAGTTTTAAAGGGAGATGTAACCGTCTCCCTTTTTATAAAAGGAACACAAATGACAACAGCAACAAAAACAATGAAAACAGAACCGACGTTTGATAAGAATGATAAAGAATCGGTAAAAAAATATCTTAAATATCAACAAGCCAAAGATAAAGAGATGGTTAAAGGTATTTTTAGATTTCATGAAGTACCTGGCGGCTGCGTAAGTTTTACCTATGGGCCTATGTATAAAGGTGATCAAACTGAACGATATGATTTAGTTGATGGACAAGTATATAGTTTACCATTAGGAGTTGCCCGTCATCTTAATAAAAATGTCTGGTATCCGGTTCATGCCTATTTACAAGATGAGAATGGTAATAAGGTAGCGAAGGTAGGACAAAAAGTAAGACGTTGTAGTTTTCAAAGTCTTGAGTTTGTAGATATTGACGATTTAACACCAACTGGAACCCCGTTAGTAACCGTAGAAACCGTAGGATTGTAATATGTCAACCTGTTACGCCGTGCAACACCCTTTTTTTCAGCCTGCTATGCGATTAATTGCCGCGATTACCCAATCTAACCCTGCTGAAGTGACGACCACTTTTGCTCATCAATATAAAGATGGAACTATCGTTAGATTAGATATTCCGCCGGCTGATGGCATGCAACAGGCAGATCAATTTGTGGGTGCTCTTGTCGTAACAAGTGACACTACCTTTATTATTAATTTAGATACCACTAATTTTGATCAATTTGCAATACCAGGTTCTCCCGATCCTCACGTTAATACCTGTGCACAGGTAGTTCCTATTGGTGAAGTTAATGAAACATTAAAGGCAGCTACGCAGAATGTAGCACCATTTATATAAGGAGATAATATGGCAGTTGCGCCCGTTAGTACCTTAGCAGCAATAGAACAAAAGGTGAGGAGACTTACGAGAAGTCCTTCAACTGCACAGCTTTCAGATAGTGATTTAGATAACTATATAAATACATTCGTGGTATATGATTTCCCAGAGCATCTTAGAATGTTTAATCTCCGTACGACGTTTTCATTCTATACTAATCCTTATCAAGATGTGTATCCTACTGATACTGCTTCTTTTGTAGGGGTTACCACGAATCCGCTCTATGACTTTCAAAATAAATATATTAGTGTTCATCCTCCTTTATATATTGCCGGCTATAATTCATTTTTTTCACAAAGCAGAGAACAGTTTTTTGGTATTTATCCCATCGTTACCAGTATTGCTTCAATTGGATTCGTGGGTGATGGTATTACGCAAACATTTACGGGTGTCATTAATGCCCAACAATCATTAGTTCCTGCCAATCTTACCCAACAAGTATCCTTATTACAAAATAATGTGCTCTTTAGCTCAGTGAATGTAAATGGTGCCGGATTAGCCATGATCGATGTACCCTTAGTTAATCCGACAACGGGTAATCCATCGCCGATTGGTAATTTATATGTACCAGGACAAACGCCAGTTACCCCACCATTATATCCAACAGATCTCGATCCTAATAATAATATTAACTATGCGACTGGTCAGTTTACTGTTACCTTTACGACTCCTCCTGATGTCGGCAGAGCAATTAATAGCCAGACGGTACCACAGGTAGATACCTTACCGCAGGCTATGTGTTATTACGATAATAAATTTATTTTAAGACCCGTCCCTGATCAACCGTATACCGTTAATTTTGAAGCATATATTAGTCCCGTATTTTTAATGTCAACTGATTCTGAACCTGCTTTAAAAGAATGGTGGCAATATATTGCGTATGGTGCTGCCAAGAAAATATTTGAAGATCGTATGGATATGGAATCAGTTCAAATGATTATGCCTGAATTTAAAAAACAGGAATCATTATGTCTGAGAAGAACAATTGTTCAATATACTAATGAGCGTACTTCGACCATTTATACCGAACAAACCGGTGTTATGGGTTCAGGGTGGGGTTGGGGGTATGGCGGAGGGCCTTTCTAATGAATATATTTGGTCTCGATAGCATTATCCCTTTATGTATTATTATTGGTATGGTTGTTATGATATTAGTTAATGAGATGGTAAAATTAATTGATAATAAAAAGGATGAGTAATGGCATATAATGACGTACCATTGGCAGCCCAGCGTATAAAAGATTCACAAGCTCCTATTAGACAGAATTTTCAGGATATTCAAACTGATTTTTCAGCTAATCATGTGCCAATAGATGATCCATCAGGTAATGGGGGAAAACAACAATTTATTCAATTTCCCAATGTACATATTGATGCTGATATGCCGACTGCAGTTGGTGAAGTTGGCATATTACCTAAAACAGGATTTCTGGGGGCACCAGCCCTGTTTTTTAGAGCTGAAAATAATGCAACGGTACCGTCAACCGGTTTTACTGAATGTGTAGCAGCTGCCGTTGGCTGGACACGATTACCGTGTGGTATTTTAATTAAATGGGGAGTAGTTTCAGTTAACTCAAGTGGCAGTATTACCAGAAATTTTAATACTGGCCCAACTATTCCCGTTTTTGCCACTACTCCTTTTTATTATCAATTTACTCCTGAACGAGTTACTGCTACTCCTCCGACGGCAACCATATATATTGATAGTTTTGGTGGTTTGCAAAGTGCAACTCAATTTACGATGTATATAACTACGAATGCTTCAGGAGGAAATACCTTAAGTGTTCGTTGGTTAGCGATAGGAACATAACATGCCTTATGATCGGTTCTTAATAGCTCCCATGGCAACCGGTTTAGAAACTGATTTAAAGCCATGGATAATTCCTGATGATGCTTTTGCGCAACTTAATAATTCCTACGTATTTCGAGGAAGAGTCAGAAAACGATTCGGTTCTTATTTAATGAATGGTTCAGTTAATGATGCCGTTGCGCAACAACATTCACGACTTCGAATTAATATTGGCGTAACACCAGGCCCCATTAATATACCAGGTACTGCTACCCAACTTCAAATAGGACAAATGTTTTCAGTTGGTGATGATATGTTTACGATCTGGCAGTTAGGAGCTGGGGTAACCACGTTAAGTACTAATCCTTTAATAGTTGCTGTTATTGATAGTACCGTTAATCCTAATACCGTTACTTTTGTCGGAGCAGTTCCTGCTACAGCAGTCTATTATTATCCGGCCAATCCAGTGATGGGTCTTATTACCTATGATATTCAAAATATTAATGATGAGCCGACCTATGCATTTGATACTCAATTTGCCTATGAATTTGTATTAGGTGGTTGGGAACGATTAGGTACTGCTATCTGGACAGGAAATGATTCACAGCTGTTTTGGGGTTATACTTATCGAGGGGTAAATGCGTATGATCGCTTGTTATTTGTTACTAATTTTAATGCACCTGACCTGATAAAATATTGGGATGGTGCCGTTTGGACTGATTTACATCCCGTATTAAACACTGCGGGTGATACACTAGAAACATGTCGTATTATTGTTGGATTTAAAAATAGATTATTAGCACTTAATACCGTCGAAAAAATTGGTGGTATTAATAGATCATTTGTAAACCGTTGCCGTTATTCCGTTAATGGGGATCCAACTAATAATGCTACCTCTTGGAATGCAAGTATTCCTGGACAAGGATCATTTATTGATAATCAAGCTACTGAAGAATCTATTATTACCGTAGAATTTCTTAAAGATCGATTGATTGTCTTTTATGAGAGAAGTACCTGGGAATTGGTATATACGGGTAATGATGAACTACCATTTACTTGGCAACAGATTAATACTGAATTAGGAGCAGAATCTACTTTTTCCGTAGTTCCTTTTGATAAAGTTACGCTCGGTATTGGCAATGTAGGAATTCATGCCTGTAATGGATCAAACGTTGAACGTATTGATGATAAAATTCCTACGGCGGTATTTGAAATTGCGAATGATAATCAAGGGGTATTTAGAGTTTATGGTATTCGTGATTATTTTGTAGAGATGGTCTATTGGACATTTCCCGATCCTGAAATTGATACTAAATTTCCTAATCGTGTTTTAGTATATAACTATAAAACCGGATCATGGGCATTCAATGATGATTCTATTACCGCCTTTGGTTATTTTCAGAATGTAACGGGATTGCGTTGGCAGGATATTCCTCAGACTTGGCAAGAATCAATAGAATCATGGAATAGTGCTACGTTACAATCTAAATTCAGGCAAGTTATTGCTGGTAATCAAGAGGGATTTACTTTTATTATTGATCCTGATTCACCGCGTAATGCACCGGTATTGTCAATAACTAATATAACTTATCCGGAATCAGATGTGGTTGAATTTACCGTTATAAATCATAATCTTCAAGAACAAGATTTTATTACCTTAGAGAATTTACAAGGAGTATCGGGGCCAATACATTCTATTTTTCAAATAGCTAAATTAGTGACTGCTGATCCTACCAATAAATTCCAGATATTTACCAGTGAAATAACCGGTGTTTATACGGGTGGTGGTACAATAGCCCGAGTTTCTCGTATCGATATTCTTACCAAACAATTTAATCCCTATATTGATAAAGATAGAAATGTATATGTTGCTAAAGTTGATTTCTATGTTGATAAAACTGAGCATGGTGCTATTACGGTAGATTATTTTCCGTCAGCAACTACTTTATCGATGATTGATGCGGGTGTCTTATCAACTTCTATTATGGGAACTTCTATGTTAGAAACAACTCCCTATGCTCTATATCCATTAGAGCAAGTACAAGAACGATTATGGCATCCGGTATATTTACAAACACAAGGTGAAACTATTCAATTACATCTTTATATTAATGATGAACAAATGTTAGATTTTGATATTATGCAGAGTGATTTTGAACTACATGCAATGACCTTATTCTGTCAACCAACTACCGCACGCTTGGAGTAATTATGGCTGGATCATATTCATCAACGGTAAACCCTGGTGCTTTTGTCCCTACAACAAACGTATGGGATGTAAGTAGGTTATATGAAGTTGATGTTAAAAGTCCTGAGTTTAAAGAATTATTAGTTCGTCTATATCAAAATATTAATATTATTTCTCTAACACTTAATATAAAAGACTCTGGATATTATGTTCTTAATGAATTTGTTAATGGACAACTATTTTTTCCTAATACTGCTCTGGGAGCAACTCCTTCTACTCCTCTTTTTAGACAAGTTTATCGTAAAGTTATTAACTTTGGTGCATTACCGGCAGCGGGTACTAAATCAGTCGCACATACTATTGCCATAAGTAACACATTTATATTTACCAGAATATATGCTACTGCTTCTGATCCAGTAGGATTAACCTATATACCGATTCCTTATGCATCACCGGTATTAGCTAATAATATAGAAATTAATGTTGATGCAACTAATGTTAATATTACGGTAGGATCAAATAGAAGCAATTACACTATATGTTATGTTATATTGGAATATATAAAATCCTAAGGAGATATAATGGCAGCGCCTATACCCGCACAATTAGTACCACAAAATAATCAAATCCCAATGCAACAACAAAAAAAACCAGGATTTTGGGAAAATGTAGGTAATTACTTCTTAGGAACTCCAGGTGGTTATAAACAACAGTTATCCATTACACCGCAACAACAACAATTGCAAAATCAAGCCATTCAACAAACGATGCAATTATTACAGAATCTCGGTCAAGGAGCTAATTTTGAACCTATAGAACAGTTAGCACGGACGAATTTCCAACAAAAAACTATTCCGAGTATTGCTGAACGATTTACCAGGATGGGTGGTCAGGGTTCAGGTGCATTTCAACAAACACTCGGAGAAGCTGGTTCTAATTTAGAACAAGGGTTAGCAGCTTTAAAGTCTCAACATGGATTACAACAACAACAGCAATTAGAACGATTACTTCCTACATTGCTTGGATTTAGTATGCAAAACCCTTATGAATCTTTTTATGAAGAACCACAGTCAGGAGCTCTTCCCGGATTACTTCAAGGACTAGGCAGTTTGGGATTAGGATATTTAACGGGAGGAGGATCTTTAATTCCTTCTTTATTAGGTGGTCTTGGTGGATTATTTTCAAGTGGTCGTCAACAACAACAACCAATGCAACAGCAACAAGCTCAATTAACTCCCCAAGGATTGGCTCAACGACTTAATTCATTACAACAACGTAATAGACAAAGTATTAATGCATTATTTCCTTCATTGGGTAATTTATCTTTTTAGGAGAGTACGATGGCACAGATTGTTAAAGGATATGATAGAGCAGCACAATTAGGACAAATAACCGGTTCTGCTTTAGGAAATCTTCTCGAAGGATTAGCTCAACATAAAACACAACAATTAGCCCATAGGCAACAAGGTGCTTTTTGGGAACAATTAGGATTAGCCCCAGAAATGGCTCATGCTTTATCTTCACAACCTGATGCTATACAAAAAGAAATACTAAGTAGATTAGAAGGTGTTTCATTAGGAGGACAACAAAATCCACTAGAAGCACTAAAATCATTGGGTCAACCAACAGAACCACAAATACAATCTCAGATACAACAACAACCAAGTAATTTAATATTAGGCCCTGGTAAACAAGAGCGTATGCATCGTGAACGGTTAGCTCAACAACGAGAATTATCAGAAAAAAAGATGGAAGCTCAAGAAAAACGAGAAGCATTTAAATTAACTAAAGATGAACGAAAACAAATATTTCAAGAGGGAAAAGCAGCACGAGATGATCTTCATGAATTAGATCGATTAGAAGAGTTAGAAAAAGAAGGAGTAGATACTCCGGGATACGTTGAATTCTTAAAACGATCGGGATTAGATATACCTGCTTTAATGAATCCATCAAGTGAAGAATTTCAGAAAGTTGCACAAACATTTATGAGAAATGCGAAAAACTATTTGGGATCTCGTATTTCTAATTTTGAATTAGAACAATTTCTGAAAACTATACCGTCTCTGTCCCAATCTCCTGAAGGAAGAAAAAGAGTTATTGCTGATTTAAAATATATGGCACGAGTTAAACTTGAGCATATGAAGGCTTTAAAGAAAATTCTTAAAAGAAATAAAAATATTCCACCGCTTGATTTATTAGAACAAATAGATGACCTGGTAGGTAATAAAATGGATAAGATAGCTAAAAAGTTTAAGGATGATTTAGCTAAACCGGTTCCTGAAGGACAAAATCAACTTATTACTGCATCTCAAGCTCTTTTAGGAAGTGTAATAGGTGCCCCTGGTAAATTATTAGGTGGCTTAGGACATCTTTTAGGTGGGATATTATAATTAATCTAAGAATTTATAATATCTATTAATTAATAATAAGATCCAGGTTAATGGATGAAATATCAATGGCCAGAAAATAACATAAACAATTAATTTGAAAATATTCATGATAAATATCTTTCTTTTATAACATCTATTGAAACACCATTCTTTAACAGAGAACGTATTTTTTTGTGATATTTTTTATCTATATATAAAGATAATTTTAGAAGTGTTAGTAATTTATTATTTCTTTTAACTTCCATTTTTTAACCTTTCCATTATAATAATAGTAAATATATCCTAAATATATTAGTCTACTTACTCACTTAAATGCCGTGTAAGTAGACTCTTTTTTTATTCATGAAGCCATAGTTTTGTAAAGAAAACCCTGTTTAAACAAATCGTCATCTTCATTTATTCCATTGAACTTTTAAGCTATGGCTTTTTATTCATATTTCTGTTCTTGTGCTATAGCATCTAAAATTGCGCGTATAATCCATGCTTTCATGGTCATATTTCTATAAGCAGCTCTTATCTTTATTTCTTTATGAAGTTCTTCAGGCATTTCAATAATCACTTGTTTCAATTTCTGTTCCATTATATTCCTATAAATCTATATTTATAATATAACTATACCACAAAAAATAAAGATTGCAAATTATATTTAGGCCATAGTATGTTGGGTATGGTTTAAAATTTTTTACTCTTTAAAGGAGAGATAATGGCAGTTAATGATAGATTTCCCGGGGTGGCATCCACCCTTAATGGTTTGAGTGTTTTAGCTCAAAAACCGATTATTTCTAAACGAGCACCAACAAGCACCGATTTTGCATTGTTAGGTACTTTATGGGTAGATTATCCCAATGATGCCGTCTACTGTATTACTTCAATTGTTAATAATGTAGCTACGTGGACAACGAGTCCTGCTTCTGGGGTTGGTATGTTTACCTCGGTAACCGTTAACCCTGGTGATGTCGATGTAACGGCAGGGGATGTTAATATACCGTTAGGTAACCTTGATGTTACCGTTGGTGATGTTACCGTGGGAGGCAATGTATCTATTACCGGTGATTTAACAGTAGCGGGGGTTGCTACCTTTACCGGTGATTTAGATTTAACATCAGCAGCACTTATTGATTTAACTTCTACTTTAGATGCAGCTCCTTCTATATTATTACATGCCGATGGTGGCACCAGTGAGTCGATAGAGCTTCATAGTGATCAAGGTACTTCGCTAACCTCTATTAATATCCATTCAGATGTTGGTGGTGTTGCAGTGACGAGTGGATTAGCAAATGCTGATGCTATTACCTTAACTTCCAGTGCTGGTGGCTTAGATGTAGACGCTGCTTTGCAAGTTAATATTGATAGTTCACAAGCAGCAAGTACGGCTATTGTTCTTTCAGCTTCTAATGCAGCTGGTGGTATTAGTGCAACTTCTGGTACGGGTGGAATTGCTTTAGCCGCAACAAATGGTACGGTCGCGATTACTTCAGGAACCGGTGCTATTAATATTGGCGCAGATGCTGCTGCTCATGTGATAACAATTGGTAACGTAACGAGTACTACTGGTATTATCGAACATGTTGGTACCGGAAACTTTGTGCTTGATGGGGTAACGAGCTCTACCTATGCAGTTGGTGCTTCAACAACGACCGGATCAATAACTATTGGTGGTACGGCACAAAGTGGTGATTTAGTTTTAGGTTCTTCAAGCGCTTCTAATGCAGTTAAGATTGCTAATGGTGCAGGAGCAACAACTTTAACGATTGCTAATGTACAAACAGCAGGAAGTGTTTCGGTTGGTGCCGCAATGACAACCGGTACGATTAGTATTGGTGGTACCGGATTACAAACCGGTAACTTCGATTTAGCACCAGGTACCGGCGCACAAACAGTTACGCTTGCCAATGGTAGTGGCGTTAAAACTCTTAATATTGGGTCAGGTGTTTCTGGTAATACGGTCTCTATTGCTAATGGTATTAATACTTCAGCACAGATTCTTAATTTAGCAAATGGTGCGGCAGCTGCTGATTCTACCGTTAATATACTTTCTGGTGTCGCAACGGTAGGAACTCAAACATTAAATTTAGGGGCGGGTGCATCTGCTAAAGCAATTAATATTGGTACGGGAGCGGCCGTTATTAATACGATTTCGATTGGCGGTACTGGTGCGAACGTTATTGCAATTGGTAATACACAAACAGGTGGTTCAGTAGCCATTGGTACAGCGATGACAACTGGTACCGTATCGATTGGCGGGACTGGTGCACAAACAGGTAATTTTGATCTAGCTCCGGGAACCGGTGCTCAAACCGTAACACTGGCGAATGGATCTGGAGTTAAAACAATAAATATAGGTTCTGGAGTATCAGGTAACACGATCAGTATTGGTAATGGCATCAATACGAGTGCCCAAACAGTTAATATTGCTAATGGTGCTTCAGGTGCCAATTCAACGGTTAATATTCTTTCTGGAGTTGGTACTACGGGAGCTGGCGTTCTTGCGCTTGGTAATAATACGCGCGTAACGACGATCGGTTTGGGTAATATTGCTCCCGCCGCTGCCAGAACTATTACTATTGCCGGTGGTAACTCAGCACAAAATGATACCGTCAGTATTCTTTCTGGAAATCCGTCTGCTAATACTCAAACAGTTACTATTCTTGGTGGTGCACCAAGTGGTGGTACTCAAGTTCTTAATCTTGGTACTCAAACTACTACCGCTCTTACGGTCAATATTGGTAATGGTGCTTCAGTAGCTAATACGATAGCTATCGGTGGTAGTGGAGCCAATGTTATTACCATGGGTAATACGCAGACCGGTGGATCGGTTGCTATTGGTACGGCGATGACATCCGGCACTATATCAATTGGTGGAACGGGTGCTCAGACTGGTAATTTTGATTTAGCGCCAGGAACTGGTGCTCAGACAGTTACTTTAGCTAACGGTGGAACTGGCGTTAAGACCCTTAATATTGCAACTGGTTCGGTAGCAAACGTAGTCACCTTAGGATCTACCACGGCCAGTGCTCAAACAATTCTTCAAGCGGGTTCTGGTACTACTGGTCTTAAATTTAATGCAGGTGGTAATGTTCAAATGGTACCTTCAACCGCTACTTCATCTGCGGCTGGTACTTCAGTTACTATTAATGCTCGGGTTGGCGTAGCAACTTTTACTGGTTCAACTACTGCTTCAGCCGGAACCGTAACCTTTACCGTTAATAACAGCACGGCTTCTGCAACCTCAGCAGTACTATATGGTATTAGTAACCAAGGTTCTAATGATGCTCAGATGACCTTACAGCGTCTAAAATTAGGGGCAACAACCATGGACTTTACCTTTAAGAATAATGGTGCAGCAGCTCTTAATGGCGATGTAATTATCTCATTCTGGATCATCGCGTAAGGAGTTACGATGAGTATTACCTCAATAAGAATGTTTGCAGAACCGATACGAACGGCTGCATTTGGCTCAATTACGGGCACCTACACTGAAGTAGGTGCTCCCTTAACTAATCCCGTAAGAGTATTTAATTTTCAGAATCAAACTGATGCTGATTTACTTATCTCTTTTAATGGAACTGACGATCATATATTTTTACCTTCTCATGGTTTTTTTGTACTGGATATTACCGCAAATAAGAATTCTCCTTCAGGATTCTTTATTTTTTCCAATGCTCCCATATTTGTTAAAGATAATGGTACTCCCCCTACCACTGGCGCATTGTATGTAATGTCATTTTATGGGGTAACTAATCCAGCTATTGATTAAAGGAGAAACGATGTCTCAGGCAGGTCAATTTCAATCAGGTACTCCCGGTATGACACCAGTAGAAACGATAACTGGTAATTCTGGAGGGCCGGTACCACCAAGTGCCGGTGGTAATATTAATCTCTTAGGTTCTGGTGATGTTACGGTAGCCGGTAATGCGGGGACTAATACCTTAACAATATCCCTATCTGGCGCAGTAGCAGATTCATTTCCTACTGATTCAGGCACCGCAGTCCCCGCTGCTGGTGCATTAACTATTCATGGGGGTAATAATATAGCAACCTCAGGAGCAGGTTCAACGGTAACAATAGACCTTGATGGTACCACAAACCATACTTTACAAATTGGTAATGCATCAGGAAGTTTAACTTCGTTAGGAGTAGCCACGAATGGTCAATTACCGATCGGTTCTACCGGTGCTGATCCGGTACTTTCAACCTTAACTGCCGGTTCTGGTATTAGCATTACGAATGGGGCTGGAAGTATAACGATTGCCGCTACTTCTACTTCACTTCTCACCTATACCTTAGTTAATACAACTCCCTATGTGGTATTAGCCGGGGATCAATATTTGGGTGTTGATACTACTTTTATGCCGATTACGGTGCAACTTCCCAACGCACCTTCAACCGGGAGAGTAATTGTTATTAAAGATAGAAGTGGTACGGCAGCATTAAATTCAATTACCGTAACTACCGTTGGCGGGGTTGTTCTCATTGATGGTGCCGCTACTTTTGTGATGAACACCGCATATGAAGCCATTCAGGTTATCTTTAATGGTACATTCTATGAAATATTCTAGGAGATAATCATGGCATATAAACGACAAAGTCCGATGCCGGTTGTAGAAGGTGGTACGGGAGATCAGACATTAACATCTCATGGTGTATTAGTAGGTGAAGGTACTTCTGCAATTACGGCATTATCCGTGGGTACCAATGGACAACTTTTGATTGGATCAAGTGGAGCTGATCCTGCATTTTCTACGGTAACATCAACTGGATCAACGCTTACGTATACAACCGGAGCACATACCTTAAATATCGACGTTACTGCCCCGTTAAATGTGGCACATGGTGGTACTGGGGCGACGAGTTTAACGGCACACGGAGTTTTAGTGGGAGAAGGTACCAGTGCTATCACTCCCTTAACGGTTGGTACTAATGGTCAAGTTCTCATTGGTGCTACGGCGGCAGATCCAGCATTTGCGACGCTGACTTCTACCGGAGGAACTATTACGTTTACTACCGGAGCTAATAGCCTCAATCTTGAAGCAACAAGCGTTCCCATGACCTGGACAGTTGTTACGGGTGCTTCTCAAACAATGGCAATTAATAATGGTTATATTGCTAATAATGCCGGTACTATAGCATTTGCTTTACCTTCAACTGCAGCAGTCGGTTCTATTTTAAGAATTACTGGTATCAATAATGCAACGGGTTGGCAAATTACTCAGGCTTCTGGGCAACAGATATTCTTTGGAACCTCAAGTACTACCTTAGGAGCAACGGGAACTCTTACCTCATCAGCTACCCGAGATTCAATTTATTTGGTTTGCGTGGTAGCTAATACTACGTGGAATGTATTGAGTTCAATTGGTAATATAACGGTGGTGTAATATGGCTACCAATAATAGTATTAATAGTAATATACCAATAGAGATAGCTAAAGGAGGAACTAATGCTACTTCAATGGGTACTACTGATGGTGTTGTGTATTATGATGGTACTCGATTAGTAACAACAGGTGCGGGAACTTCTGGTCAAGCACTGACCAGTAATGGATCAGGATCAGCTCCTACCTATCAAGCTCTTTCTGGTACGAGTAAGTTAGTACTTATTCAATCTCAACCGGCAAGTAGTTCTTCAACGATAGATTTTACGACGGGGATAACTTCAACGTATGCTACCTATTTGTTTGTTTTAAGCAATATTTTACCCACAACAGCAGGAGATATTCTCACCTTACAAGTATCTACTAATGGTGGTAGTTCTTGGACAGCCGGAACTGGTTATACTTCAGGTTCTACGTATAGTGCTTTTAATTCAGGTACCTGGTCTAATAAAAATGTAAATGCTGGTGCTATCTGGGATATTTCGGATGCTATTTCTACTTCTACTCCCAAATATAGTGCCTCTATTTATCTGTATAATATTACCAATAGTCTTACCCCTATGTATATGGGATATGGTTCTTTTACCCCCAATGGTGGTACGTTTGGCTATAATTTAGTAACCGGTAATCAATCGGCAGTAACCAATATTAATGCATTTAGGTTTGCCATGAGTACGAGTACTATATCAACCGGTACGTTTACCCTTTATGGCCTTAAGGAGAGTTAATGGCAACAATCAATAGTATTAATAGTAATATACCCATTGAACTATCCAAGGGTGGTACTAATGCGACGAGTATGGCAACAACTAATGGTACTGTCTATTATGATGGTACACGGTTGGTAACGAGTGCCACCGGTACTTCCGGACAAGTTCTTATTAGTGGAGGTGCCGGTGTTGCTCCGACGTATCAAACCGTTTCCGGTTCATTGATATTTATTCAGTCACAAACGGCATCTGCTTCTACGACGGTAGATTTTACGACAGGTATTAGTTCTACTTATAATAATTATTATTTTTTGATTAGTAATATGTTAGTAAATACGGCCGGTGCCATATTACAAATGCAAGTTTCTACTGATGGCGGTGGTACGTGGACGGCAGGAACAGGGTATAATTCAGGTTCTAAACGGATCTCAACCGGTGGTACTACCTGGGCAGCAGGGTCTGCTTCAGGTACGGCACAATGGAATCTTTCTGAAGCAATATCAACTTCAGTTACTCCCCGCTATTTTGGGTATATTACTTTTTATAATATATCGAATGGTGGCGTTCCTTCTTATTCCGGTTGTGCTATTGATAATCCGAATGCGACGGGTGTTTTAGGTTATAATGCGCTCTCAGGATATCAATCAGCAGTAACCACGATTAATGGATTTAGATTTACCGTAAGTTCTGGTAATATGACCACTGGATTTTTTACTCTTTATGGGATAAAGGAGAGTTGATGGCTACCAATAATAGTATTAATAGTAATATTCCCATACAAATATCCAAAGGTGGCACTAATGCAACAACGATGGGAACTACCGATGGCACTATCTATTATGATGGAACTAAATTAGTAACAACCGCAACGGGTACCTCGGCACAAGTTCTCACGAGCAATGGATCGGGGTCTGCACCAACCTATCAAGCGGCTCCTTCGGGAGATGCCTTAGTATTTATTCAATCACAAACCGCATCTAACGCTGCATCT